>Ga0075479_10000814_pt1 | contig 13911 bp, 8 predicted proteins | sample DEB08_DNA_8_FD_76341 | JGI IMG/M metagenome (GOLD analysis project Ga0075479, IMG submission 76341) | Aqueous microbial communities from the Delaware River and Bay under freshwater to marine salinity gradient to study organic matter... | ecosystem: Environmental > Aquatic > Marine > Coastal ... | reverse complement strand
TAATAGGCGTGCTCCCAGACGTCGATGCCCAGCAGCGGCGTGTTGCCATGCATCAACGGGCTGTCTTGGTTGGCCGTGCTTTCAACGAGCAGCTTGCCGTCAGCCCCAGCCGAGAGCCAGGCCCAGCCACTACCGAAGCGTGTCATGGCTGCCTTGGAAAAGTCTTCCTTGAACTTCTCAAAGCCGCCGAGCTGGCCCTGAATCGCATCCCCGAGAGCTCCGCTCGGCTCGCCACCCTTCCCGGGAGCCATCGACTCCCAAAACAGCGTGTGGTTGGCATGCCCGCCACCATTGTTGCGAACCGCAGTCCGGATTGCCTCAGGCACCTGCTCGAGATCACGAATCAGATCCTCAACCGACTTGTCGGCCAGCGGGCTGCCTTCGAGCGCCTTGTTAACGTTGGCGACATAAGCAGCGTGATGCTTGTCGTGATGAATCTCCATGGTCCGCGCGTCGATGTGCGGCTCGAGGGCATCAAAGGCATACGGGAGCGAGGGCAGGGTGTAGGCCATGACGAAGACAACTCCAGACCAAGGGGGTAGGCGACAAACAGAAAGACGACAGCGATGCGGCTCTCGCGAACCGCCGCCACTCTAGACGCGAGGATACCGAAGCGTCTGCATGTGGACAATCGGCGGCCCTATCACCTGCTGCATCGCCGCCTCGTCGCAGGTCAGAAAGGTCGCAGGGCTGGAAGACTGCACAACTCCTGACGGTTGCTCTGGTTCGCGGAAGCTCGCTCAATCGACGAGGCCTGTCTGGCCGACCCTGCACGCGGGGGGCTTTGCAAACCTCCGACGTTCCGAACCCCAATGAGGAGTTGATCACCCGCCATGCCGTCGTTTCAGGGAAGCCAGCGTCGCGATGCTCGCCGTCGACTCGCCGCTGCCGAGCAGGCGGGAATCGATGCGGCCGAGCCAGGGTTCGACACCCAGACGCCTCCTCGCGGAAGCCAACGCAAGGCCGGTATCTACGCGTCGAAGGCTCTTCCTGAGCAGCACGCCTCCGTCGCCACCCGGATCCCTGTCGGCACAGCTCCCTTCATCGCGACGCTGCTCGGGCTGCTGACAGTGCCATCGCTGCTCACAGGCCTGGCGATTGCCGGGCCGGGCGTGGACACCCTGGAGAGGCTCGCAGGCGTCCGCTGGCGGCAGAGTCTCGCCTTCCTCCACAGCCTGACAGACCTCCGAGCGGACAGTGGGTTCACCGCTGCGGTGGGGCTCGCCTGCTTTCTGATCGCCGCTATGCTCGCCACCGTCACCAAGAATGTTCGCCGGCATCGACTCGACGATCGGCAGGGCCGACATCGCAGATGGGGACTGATGAGCGTGCTGTTTGGAATCGCTGCGGTGGCCTTCGTGCTTCCGCTCCACAAGATCGCATCAGTTGTGATGATGGATGCCACCGGCCGCAGCCTGGGAACGACAGGGCAGGGCTGGTGGATGCTTGTGGTGGCAGCGGTGTGGCTGCCCGTCGGCCTGTGGGCAGTGCTGCCATTGACGCAGCGACTGGGAACGGCCGCCTTCCTCGGCTGCTCACTGGCAGCCTGGCTCGCCGCGGGAGGAATTGAAGAAGCGTTGGTGGCGGGCTGGCAGCCGCCCACATGGCAGCTCGGCTCGGCGGAAACATGGGCCCTGGTCGCGGCATCCCTGCGGGTGTTTACCCCGACGTTGGCAACAATCGGCGGACTGATCGCCTGCCGGAGCGTGATCCGTGAAGCACGCGGGCTCGTTCCACCACGTGCGGCACGCCCAACACGCCAACGCCGAGCCAAAAAGCGGGCTCTCTCCACCGCCACGGCCGCAGCCATGTCAGCCGCAGCCGAAGTGGCTGAGGATGCTGAACCACAGAGCGGTGATATCGCCAAACAAGAACAGGATGCCGAGCCAGCCGAGGAGCCTGCTGAAGCCGCAGAGGAGTCAATCGACTGGGAAGAAGCCACCGCTCCAGACCAGCCGTCACAGCTCCTTGAGAATGGTGACGACCTGCGGACGGACTCCGACGAACCTCGGCTCAGCAAGGCTGAGCGGAGACGCTTGCGGAAGCTCGCTCGCAGGAACCGGGCTGCCTGAGTGCTCGCCCGGACGCCGGCAAGAACCAGGCCGGCTCTCGTCAGGCAGGCTTGAGGACATCCCAGGGGTCGCTTGGCCGACGCCGCAGCCGGGGCCTTGGGATGCCACGTTTCCAGCCGCGGATCGCGGCATCTGCTTTGACGAAGCCGCCAGCAGCGTCGTACGTTCTGCACACCCCCAAGCCGTTCCCCGCGATCCGCCTCGAGGCATTTCTGCATGACTGTCCGCACCCGCTTCGCTCCAAGTCCTACCGGCTACCTGCACATCGGCGGTGTTCGCACCGCGTTGTTCAACTGGCTCTTCGCCCGGCAACACGGCGGACAGTTCATCCTGCGAATCGACGACACCGACGTGGCCCGCAACATCGATGAGGCGCTCGAGCCGATTCTCGACGGCCTTCGCTGGCTGGGAATCGACTGGGATGAGGGACCAGGCGTCGATGGCCCCTATGCGCCGTATTATCAATCGCAGCGAAGCGATCGGTACGCGGCCGCCGTAGAGAAACTGCTCGCCAGTGGCCACGCCTACCGCGACTATGCCAGTCCGGCAGAACTTGACGAGGAGCGTGCTGCAGCACAGGCGGCGGGCAGACCCTTTCTCTACAGCCGTCGTTTCGCCGCCTTTGACGAGTCAACCGCCGCTCGGTACGAGGCTGAGGGCAGGGCAGGTGTCGTTCGGCTCAAGATGCCCCGCGAAGGCGTGCTCGTGATCGACGACTGCGTTCGCGGCCGAGTCGAGTTTGCCTGGGAACGCGAGCAGGACCATGTGATCCAGCGTGCCGATGGAACCTGCCTCTATCATCTCGCCACGGTGGTGGATGACCATGACCTGGCGATCAGCCATGTGATCCGTGCGGAAGAGCACCTTTCAAACACGCCGCGGCAGGCCTTCATTGCACAGTCGCTCGGCTATCCCCTCCCGACCTTTGCCCACCTTCCACTGGTGGCTGAACCAGGCAGCAGGACCAAACTTTCCAAGCGAAAGCTCGCCAAGTACCTGAAGAACCAGGATTTCAAACTGGTCATGGATCACGGACTGAAAATCGCCGAACGCATCGGCCTCGCCCCCGAAGCCGACACCTTCAATCCGGTCATCGTCGACTTCTACCGCGAGGTGGGCTACCTGCCATGGGCGATCGACAACTACCTGGCACTGCTCGGCTGGTCATTTGACGACAAGACCGAGTATTTCACTCGCGACGAGCTGATCCGGTGTTTTTCACTGGAACGCATTAACTCATCTCCGGCGAGTTTCGACCCCAAGAAGCTCTGGGCTATGCAGGACACGATGATGGTCGCCCTGCCGACTGAAGAGAAGCTTCAGCTGATGCTGCCGTTTCTCACCAAGGCAGGCCTGCTTGCAGATCCCGTCGCTCCCGCAGACGCGGACATCGTTCGCCAGGTGATCGAGGCCGCGGGTGACCGGCTGAAGGTCGCAGGTGACATCCTCGTCTACGCAGACTTTTTCCTGGTCTCCGAACCCCCGATGGATGAGCAGGCGGTGTCGAAACGGCTTGCCAAACCGGGAACAGCTGCCTTGCTGAAGGCCTACTCAAACGCCCTTGAGAAGCTCGACTCCTTCACCCCAGAACCGCTGGAAGCAGCGCTGAAACAGGTGGTTGAGGAAGCCGGCCTGAAGGTCGGCGATCTGATCCATGCGGTCCGTGTCGCGGTCAGCGGCAAGACAGTTGGCCCAGGGCTTTACGACTGTCTGGCCATCCTGGGCCGAGAGAAGTCACTCGCCAGAATCGCTCAGGCATTGCCTTTGTGTGGCGACTAGAGTCGCCCACAGCCTCGTTGCGTTGCCCACAACTTGGGGAACGCCGTACATTCCGTGTTTTCCGCACTCAGTCTGCAAGGAGTTCTTCATGCCGTTGCTCGTCGTCGGAAGCGTTGCCATCGATTGCGTCGAGACCCCAACCGCGAGCCGCGACGACGTCCTCGGTGGTTCTGCGGTGTTTTTCTCGTATGCCGCGAGCTTCTTCTCGCCGGTCAAGATGATCGGCACCGTCGGAGACGACTTTCCCACCAAGCACACGACGTTCCTGGAGCAGCGGGGCATCGACACCAGCGGCCTCGAGACGATCCCGGGCGGCAAGACGTTTCGTTGGCGTGGTCGCTACCTGCCCAACATGAACGACCGCGAGACGCTCGAGGTGCACCTCAACGTGTTTGGTGAGTTCAAGCCACAGCTCTCCGACGGCCACCGTCAGAGCAAGTTTGTGTTTCTCGGCAACTCCTCACCGGTCACCCAGCTCTCTGTGCTCGACCAGGTGCCCGACGCGGCCTTGACCGTCGCCGACACGATGGACCTCTGGATCAACATTCAGCGAGACGAGCTTGAGCAGCTGCTCAAGCGAATCGATGGCCTGGTACTCAACGACGCCGAGGCCAAGCTTCTCGCAGAGGACGAGAACCTTGTGCGGGCCGGCCATGCGGTCCGTGAGATGGGCCCGAAGTTTGTCGTGATCAAAAAGGGCGAGCACGGGGCGATGTTCTTCAGTGAGCATGAAATGTATGTCATGCCTGCCTTCCCCACACCGCAGGTGCTCGATCCGACAGGCGCCGGAGACAGCTTCGCTGGAGGAATGATGGGCCACCTCGCTTCGCTCGGGCGGTTTGACCCGCAGGCGTTGAAGGAAGCTCTCGCCTACGGCACGGTGACCGCTAGTTTCACGGTGGAAGACTTCAGCCTCGACCGACTCTCAGCAATCGACCGGGCCGAACTCGACCGCCGCGTGGCGGAATATCGCCAGATGCTGACGTTCTAGCTCGTCAGGACATGCCGTTGGCCGGCGTGACAGGGGCTGCCGCCGCACCGGTCGTTTGGCGGGCGCACGGCAGCCGCACCTGCACCTGCGTGCCTTCACCTGGGGCAGCCCGCAGCTCATAGTCACCACCGGCGAGCCGAACCCGCTCACGAATGCCAGTGAGGCCAAAGCCGCGAGTGGGGACTGCCGGATCAAAACCACAACCGAAATCCTGCACCGCCAATCGCACATTGTCAGCGTCGACTTTGAGCGAGCAGACAACACGTGAGGCGTTGCTGTGCTTGGCAATGTTGTTGAAGAGTTCTTGGAAGACGCGGTAGACGGTGGTCTGGAGCTCGTCATCGATGCCGTCGATCGTTCCCTCGATGTGCATCTCAACGGTGACGCCGTCTGCCTCCAGTTCACCCACGAGATCGTCCACGGCGGCCTGCAGACCAAGATCATCGAGGCTTGCCGGGCGAATGCCACGAATCACCCGGCGGGCGTCCTCGAGGCCTTTGCTCAGACAGCGACTGACACTTTCCAGTGTGCTGAAGCAGTGTTCGGGGAGCTGCGGATCCTCCAGCAATCGCTCCAGCAGCATGGTCGCGCCCACGACATACTGGATCAGCCCATCATGAAACTCGTGGCAGATCAGCTGTCGCTCCTGTTCCTGCAGATCGATCAGGTTGCGAAGCACTTTTTCACGCTCTGCCAACTGTCTGTGCGCCTGCTCGACCGCCGACACATCGGTGGAGATGCCTCCCACCGCCGTGATCTCGCCACGGTCATTGCGAATGGGAAACTTGACTGAGAGGTACGTGCTCGCTTCACCGTCGTGCGGAATCACTTCCTCAAAGGTGTGCACTTCGCCACTCTCAAACACCGCCCGATCCGACGCCTCAAACGACCGTGCCACCTCTTCTGAAAACCAGTCGTAAGCGGTCGCACCGGGCTGGAAGTCACTCATAGAGGGCCAGAGCTCGATGTGTCGTTTGTTGGCGAGGAGATAGCGGCCTTCTCGATCCTTGACGTAGATGGCCGAGGCAGAGTGATCCAGCACGTCTTGGAGCAAGCGGTCCTTCTCCTGAACCTGTCGACGGGCTTCACTCAGTTCGGTGACATCCAGCACGACACCGATAAACCCGGCCGCCTGCTCGTTGTCGTCTTGGACGGGATGAATCACCGCCACGACTTCGCGTTCGGTTCCATCCGGCTTCACCAGTCGCAGCTGATTTGTGTAGGCCCGTTGCGTCCTCACCGCGGCTTCCCAACGGGCCGTGACCTGCGGCAGGTCGTCCGGATGGATGACCTGCTGCCAGTTGGCGGCCGTCACTTCTGTCGACAAGCCACTCAGCTCAGTCCAGGCGGCATTTGACAGGATGTGGCGACCATTCGCGTCAGTCTGAATCACTCCAACGGGAGCCTCTGTGACCAGCGTGTCGAACGAACGCTTGAGTGTGTGGAACTCGCGACGGAGATTCCTGACTCGCAACGCCAGGCCAGCACAGACCACCAGGCTGAGGAGAAGCAGCACAGTCGAGAGGGAGTTCATGGGAGTCGCACGCTCGTGTGACGGAAGATGATGGCTGGCGATGGTCGACCTGCTCTAGACTAACCGCCCGTTCGTTCCGCTGGCTCACCAGGAGGTGTTTCTCATGCCGATGTCGCTCGCCGCTCGCTCGATTCGTCTTGCAGCCGGTTTCAGCAGCCTTGCCACCACAGCCCTGAGAACGTTTGCCGGAGTGCTGCTCCCCAGAGCGGCTGTCGTGCTTGTGGCCGTGGTTGCAGTTGCCGCCGCCTCGGGAGACGAGGCCGTGCCGGTTGATGCATCGCCGCAGTGGTGGAAAGGCAACATCCACACCCACACCTTCTGGAGCGATGGCAACGATTTTCCTGAGATGGTTGCTGAGTGGTATCGCACCCGCGACTACAACTTTTTAGCCCTCACCGACCACAATGTACTGGCCCAAGGCATCCGCTGGATCCCGGAAAAGCGTGCCCTCGATCGCGGTGGGCCGGATGTGATCACGAAATACCTCGACCGTTTTGGACCGACCTGGGTCGATCGGCGAGGCGAGGGCGACGCGGCTGAGATTCGGCTCAAACCGTTTGACGAGTTTCGAGCCCTTGTGGAGCAACGAGGGCAGTTCCTGCTGATTCCAGCGGAAGAGATCAGTGACGCGGTTGCTGGCAAGCCGGTCCACATCAATGCCAGCAACATTGCCGAGGCGATTCAGCCGGTCGGCGGCCAGACCGTCAGCGAGGCGATTCAGAACAACCTGCGGGCTGTCCGCGAACAGGCGGAGCGAGCTGGCCGTTCGATTCTGGCCCATCTCAACCATCCCAACTTTGGCAATGCGGTTACCCCAGCTGATCTTGCTCACGCGACGCTTGAGCAGCATTTCGAAGTCTTCAACGGCCATCCTTCCGTCAAACAACTCGGTGACGACACCACTCCGTCGATCGAACAACTGTGGGACATTGCCAACGTGATCCGCCTGACAGAACTCGGTGCGGCACCGCTGTTTGGCGTCGCGACCGATGACTGCCACGACTACCACTCCGGACCTGGCGACCGACAGTCCTCACGACCAGGACGAGGCTGGGTGATGGTCAAGACAACCCACCTCACTCCAGAAAAGATCATTCAGGCGTTGCAGGTCGGCGATTTTTACGCCTCAAGCGGCGTGACCCTCACGGCCGTGACCTTTGACGACACGAGCAACACCCTCAGTCTGGCGGTCAAGCCTGACGGAGACGCCACCTTCACAACACGATTTATCGGATCGGTCACCGAAGCGGGCAGCAAACCTCAGATCGGTATTGAGCTGGCTGCGGTCGAAGGGCTCACCCCGAGCTACACACTCACGGGGCGTGAGTTGTACGTACGGGCGGTTGTGAGTTCGAGCGAGCCGCCGGTCGATCCGGTCTGGAAAGAGCAGCGTCAGCAGGCCTGGACCCAGCCGTTCGGCTGGCAGAAGCCCTCCGACGACTGACTATCTACAGGCTGCTGCCGGCAGATCCCACCCGACCAGCCCAGCACAACGCCTGCGGCCCACGCACCTGAACATGAGTCCATTTTTCCTGCTTGCTCCCTACTGAACAAACCGATACCATACGGGTGTTCAGTATACGTTTCCGCGGCAAATCGCTCGATTCATGGTGGTGACGCAGCCACCCCGACGATGTCGCCGGGAAACGCGGGAGGTGTCGCCATGGTTTTGGCAACAGCAGGAGTGAATGGTCGGATGGCAAAGGCAGCAAAGCCACAAAAGGCAGAGACGGCCACGGCAAGTGGTCGTGGCAAGAAGAAGGCCGCACGGGGCAAAGATGCCGGCGGGAGCGTGGTCGACTCGATGATGGATGCGAATCCCGCGCTCAAGTCGGCGCTGGCCCAGATCGAAAAAGAGTTTGGGCAGGGCTCGATCATGTCGCTCGGCGGCGATGGCTTTGGTGCCATTGAAGGCATCTCGACTGGCAGCCTCTCAGTCGACCTTGCGCTAGGGGGCGGTGGGTTTCCGCGTGGCCGCATCATCGAGGTGTTTGGGCCTGAGTCGTCTGGCAAAACAACCCTCGCACTACACGCCGTTGCCGCTGCTCAAAAAGCAGGCGGCGTGGCCGCGTTCATCGACGCGGAGCATGCGCTCGACCCGTCATGGGCCAAGAAACTGGGCATCTCGCTGGAGAGTCTTCTGGTCAGTCAGCCGACCAGCGGTGAAGACGCGATGCACATTGTCGAGATGCTCATCCGCAGCAACGCGGTCGATATCATCATCGTCGACTCGGTTGCCGCCCTCGTGCCTCAGAAGGAACTCGATGGTGAAATCGGTGACTCCTTCGTCGGCCTGCAGGCCCGGCTGATGAGTCAGACGATGCGAAAGCTGACCGGTGCGATTGCCAAGAGCAAGACCACGGTGATCTTCATCAACCAGATCCGCGAAAAGATCGGCGTGATGTTTGGCAGTCCTGAAACAACTCCGGGCGGCCGGGCGTTGAAGTTCTACTCCTCATGCCGAATCGATGTCCGTCGCATTGGCACACTGAAGGATGGCGAAGATGTCGTCGGTCAGCGGGTTCGCGTGAAGGTGGTCAAGAACAAGGTCGCCCCGCCGTTCCGAGTGGCAGAGTTCGACATGATGCATGCCGATGGCATCAGCCTCGAAGGCGACATCATCGATATGGCGGTCACTGCGAAACTGATCGAGAAGAGCGGCACCTGGATGCGGTTTGGAGACACCCACCTTGGCCAGGGGCGGGAGCGAGCCCGCCAGTTCCTCAAGGACAACCCGGAGATGGCTCGGGAAATCCGCGACAAGGTGATGGCCCACCACAAGCCCGCTGAGCCCGAGGCCGAAGCCGAAGAGGCCGACGACAACAACTCGGAGGAACCGGCCGCCGAGTGAGGCTGCCGAGCCACCTGTTGTCGCATCTGGTCTGCCCAGCGTAAGTCGTCCCAGCGAAAGTCTGCCCGACAGCAGTTCTGCCGCCACCGTGCGGCAGGACTGGCCGTCGGAAGACGGCGAGGGCCTGCTATAGTGTGCGGCTTGATCCCTCGCACCCACGTAAATAGCCCCACCGACCATGAAAGCCGACGAACTCCGCGAAGCCTTCCTGACTTTCTTTGAAACGAAAGGCTGCGTCCGGCGGCCGAGTGACGTGCTGGTCCCTCGCTGGGACCCGTCGGTTCTGTTCACACCCGCTGGTATGAACCAGTTCAAGGATCACTTCCTGGGCAAGTGCAAGCTTGACTTCACCCGAGCTACGACCTGCCAGAAGTGCCTGCGGACGGGCGACATCGACAACGTCGGCCGTACGGCACGGCATCACACCTTCTTCGAGATGCTCGGCAACTTCAGCTTCGGGGACTACTTCAAGCGTGAAGCAATCCACTGGGCCTGGGAGTTTCTCACCAGCGACAAGTGGCTCAAGATCGCGCCTGAACGGCTGACGATCTCCGTCTACGAAGACGACTCCGAGGCCTACACGATCTGGTCTGACGAGATCGGGATCCCCTCGACCCGCATCACGCGGATGGGCGAAGACGACAACTTCTGGCCAGCGTCTGCACCAAGCCAGGGGCCTGACGGCGTCTGCGGACCATGTAGCGAAATCTTCTACACGATGGAGAACGGGAGCGAGGTGGAGATCTGGAATCTCGTGTTTACCCAGTTCAACCGCGTGGGTGATCCGCCAGACAATCTTCGGCCCCTGCCGAGCCGCAACATCGACACGGGCATGGGACTGGAGCGGACCTGCGCCCTGCTGCAAGGCGTCGACAGCAACTTCCACATCGACATCCTCAAGCCTCTCGTCGAAGCCGTGGCAGAAGTCTGTGGCCGTCCCTATGAAGCAGAGACCGATGATGGCCGGCGGATGCGACGGATTGCCGACCATCTGCGAGCCTGCACGTTTGCCATCCACGAAAACGTGATGCCCGGCAACAACGAAGAGAAGTATGTCGTCAAGCGACTGCTGCGACGGGCTGTGCTCGACGGCCATCAGCTCGGTCTGCGAGAGCCATTCCTCTACCAGCTGCCGCCGGCTGTGGCCGAGATCATGCGGAGCCCGTACCCCGAGCTGGCCGAGACCTCCGAACGGGTATCTTCGGTTATTCAGCGTGAGGAATCCGCCTTCCTCGACACCATCGATGGTGGGCTTGCTCGCATCGAGACCCTGTTTGAGTCGATCGAGTCGGCCGGTTCAGGACTGGTCTCGGGCCAGGATGCAGCGGAACTCTACACCACGCACGGCTTCCCACCAGAGCTCTTAGAGACGCTGGCGGCCGAGCGGAACTGCGCGTTCGACTGGCAGGGCTTTCAGGAAGCGATGGATGCCCATGGGCTGCGGTCGGGGGCCGGCACACGCGTGGAGCTGTTTACGTCAGGCCCACTTGATGCCTTGAAGAAGGCAATGCATGGCTCCGAGTTTGTGGGCTATGACGCCACCGAGGCCTCTGGCAAGGCCGTCGGCATCATCGCTCAAGACCGTCTCTGCGAAACACTCGATGAAATCGATCACCATGAGCCGGTGATCGTGGTCCTCGACCGCACGCCGTTTTATGGCGAAGCGGGCGGCCAGGTTGGCGATACCGGCTGGCTCCTTGGGGCCGGCGATGATTCGCTGCGGTTTGAGGTGACTGACACACTGCGGGAAGGCGACTTCATTCTGCACCGTGGCCACCTCCGCGAAGGGCAGCTCGCCCTTGGAGAGCCGCTCACCGCAAAGGTGGATACGGCCCGCCGCAGCGCCCTTCGTCGGGCTCACTCCGCGACGCACCTGGTGCATGCTGCCCTGCAGCACTTCCTGGGACCACACGCCGTGCAGCAGGGCTCGAAGGTCGACACTGATCTTCTTCGCTTTGACTTCTCGCATGGCGGGAGCATTGGCAGCGCCGTGCTCGAGCAGATCGAAGACATGGTCAACGCAAACGTGTTTGCTGCCCTGCCTGTCAGTGCTCAGCGGCTGCCGCTCGCGGATGCCCGACACGCAGGAGCGATGATGCTCTTTGGCGAGAAGTATCCCGATATCGTTCGCATGGTCAGCATGGGCAGCGACGACGAGCGGGTCAGCCGTGAACTCTGCGGTGGCACCCACGTTAGCAACACCGGCGAGATTGGCCTGGTGCGGATTGTGGGTGAAGAGAGCGTGTCCGCCGGCACACGGCGAGTGACTGCCGTGACCGGGTTCGAGAGCCTGCGTCGGATGCGACGGGCCGAGCAGACCTTGTCTGAGGCAGCCTCTTCCCTGAAGGTGCCCACCCACGACCTGCCCACACGACTGACCACCCTGACCAAGGAGCTCAAGGAGCTGCGGAAAGGGAAGGGGGGAGCCGCGGCGGCAGGCGTGTCACCCGACGAACTGCTGGCTGCAGCCGTAACCGTCGGCGATACCCGCCTGGTAGTGGCATCGCTCAGCTCAGGAGACGCAGGCTCAATGCGTCAGTGCATCGATCAGCTGCGTCGTAAGGGAAGCCCAATCGCTGTGCTGCTTGGCGGATGCGACGGTGGCAAGGTCACACTGGTGGCCGGCATCAGCCGCGAACTCGAGGAGCGAGGGCTCTCCGCGAGCACCTGGATCAACGAAGCGGCTCCGCTGGTGGGTGGCAAGGGAGGTGGCCGCAAAGACCTCGCTCAGGCCGGCGGCAAGGATCCCGACAAGCTTGGCGATGCCCTTGAAGCAGCAAAGGCGGCAATGCAGCGGCTGCTCACGGCCTCGTAAGCCCGGGTGCATCTCCCTGAGATCGCATCTCTCTCGAACGGATGGCGGCGGCTCGCATCAGTTGCGAATCATGTCGTGATAACGATTGACCTCATCCGTAAGCCTTCGGCAAAGCGTTGAACTCTGCCTGAGTTTCACTGCCGGGAGTGGCTGCTGGCTGCCAAAACTAGAGAGCATTTGCTCCACTTGAGGACGCATTGACTCCGCCATATGACCAACCAGGTAAAGAATTAGTGAGAACAGGCTGTTAGCGTCAGGATTGCCTGTTGAAAAGTACGCTGCCAGAAAACTTCCGATCGCTTTTGACTCCGCGCTCTTACGACGGATCTTATAACCGCGAAACCCCTCTTTCTCACGGTTGTAGTCAATCACGACTCGCTTGATCTTGGCAACAAACTTCTGCCCTACTTCGCTGACATGATTCCGTAGCCAGACTGTGGTCGGGTCAGCGGCCCGCCCTGGATTCGACGTCTGCAACCGCAAGAAATGGTCTCCTGACTGCACATCTCCACCACCTGCTGTCTTGTACTGCACGATCACGCGCGAAACATCGACACCTCTCACACGGAGCGACTCAAGAACGATCTGCACCTGCTGAGGGGAAGGCCGATAGTGGCCGCTCCAGTTATTGATGTAGAGCAGCTTTCCGTTTTCGACCGTGAGACACCCTGTGCAGACGACATCCTCACCACTGACATAACTTGAATGGTAGAAGCTATACGCGGCCCCGTCTCTGCCGCGAATGGAATGTCCGCCATGAACAAAAAGATCTCTATTGAGGGTCATGGCAAAACCGGCAACGCCAAGAGTTGGCCCAAAGGTGTTTGACGCCCAGTCGTAGTTATTCCTCTCACCACCCTGGTGGGCTGTATTGCCAGCCGAAAGCGTCATCTGCGTTGTGTCGACGGCTCTGACGGCACTCCCATCGTCAACATAGAGCTTGCCCCCGTGAATGATCACCCTGTGGTGCAAAGCCTGTTCTTGCGTGAAATAGATCAGCCGACCCGCCACGTTGCGATCCACCTTCGCTCCGTGAGGATCCATGCTGATCAACTGACCTCGAGCAAATGTGTCGATGTCAGCGATTTGATAGTACGTCGTGCAGTGCTTTGAGATCGAATACGCGAGATTGCTGCATGCCGATGCATACATTTCATCGCCGTACGCTTTCGGATGTCCATCACGCAGCACATCAGACGCACCGGCGATATTGCCACCGAGTTGCCTTCGCTGCTTCAACACCTCTGTGCACTGCCTGCTCGCGAGGCCGTAGATCTCCAACAGGAGACGCTTCTGCACGGCCTGGTCGATTTGGTTTGCTCCAGGCAGGCCGGCTGCTCGGCAGTAGTCCTTATAGCGATCAAGTGCGATTCCCAGCAAATGGGTTTCGACACTCGCTTGAAGCCTGGGCATACCACTGATGAAGCCATTCCATTCGCTCCCACTCGGCAGGCGGTTCTCAAATGGAAACGGCTTCCGCTGCTGGGAGGAAGCTCTGGTACTCGTCAGATCAGTTGCTGATGCACTGCGTCGCATGCGAGCTCCTCCCATCATCAACAGCCACGTTCACTCTCACATATCACATACGAAGAATGACCCTAGCGGTTCTCGTCAATCAGAAAACTTGCGGTTTTTTCAGCATGTATCGCACGCACAGTCGGTCCTATTTCTTGGGGTGCTTGAGGACGCCACTGCTGCATCACCTGCTCCCGTCAGAGCATTCAGACCAGCGGTCTAGGGGCAGTGATCACCGGAGCGGACGGCGATGCCGGTATCATGTTCGTGACCGCAGCTGCGACAGACAAACCGTATTGGCCTGCTCCCACGGCAGAAGGCAGGACCGGCACATACCGGACAGCGGGCTGGCAG
>Ga0075479_10000812_pt1 | contig 13915 bp, 15 predicted proteins | sample DEB08_DNA_8_FD_76341 | JGI IMG/M metagenome (GOLD analysis project Ga0075479, IMG submission 76341) | Aqueous microbial communities from the Delaware River and Bay under freshwater to marine salinity gradient to study organic matter... | ecosystem: Environmental > Aquatic > Marine > Coastal ... | reverse complement strand
ATGACCTACTGGATGGGTCTGCTGGTTCGATCATACGCACTCGCAACGCTGGTGCTGTTCAGCCTCTTAGTCATCAGGGCGTCGGCAGCGAGGTCATGCCCCTGCTGAAATTCATGGATGACATAAAGGGCAACCGCACAGGCATCTCAGCCGCATCAGCCGGACTTGATCCCAACGCCTTACAAAGCACAACAGCGTCAGCGGTCGCCGCGACTGTTAAGGGCGCAGGCCAAAAGATTGAGTCGTTCTGTCGAAATATCGCAGAGGGCGGGATGCGTGACCTTTTCAAAGGCATTTTGTTGCTCGCGACAAAATACTCACAAGAAAAGCGCATCATTAGGCTGCGGAACAAATATGTACCGATTGACCCTCGCGAATGGGATTCTGAATTTGATGTGGTTGTCAATGTTGGTCTGGGAACGGCTGACGATGAGCAGAAAATTGCGTTTCTGACACAGATCGCATCAAAGCAAGAAGAAATCTTAAAAACGCTGGGCGCGGATAACCCGCTTTGCACTCTGCAACAATACGCCTCGACTTTGCGCGAAATTGCAGAAATTGGCGGGTTTAAGGACAGCGGCAAGTTTTTCAACGACCCCGCAGTTGTTGGGCAAATGGTTGAGCAGAAAAAAGCACAAGCGGCTCAACAGCAACAACAGCCAAACCCACAAGCGCAACTTTTGCAGCTTGAACAGCAAAAAGCACAAGCTGACATTCAGATTGCTCAGCAAAAAGCAGAGGCTGATATTCAGCTCCGCAGAGAAAAAGCGGCGGCAGAAATTCAGCTCATGCGCGAGAAACAAGAGGCAGAGTTGCAAATGCGGCGTGATGAGTTGTCTCTTGAGAGCCAGTTGAGAGCGGCAAAAGCTATCACTGACGCTGAAATCAGCACCAACTTGCCAAGAGTTTGATGATGAAAAACAAGATCACAGCACCCAAAAAGACCACGATCAAAGGCCAGCCGCACCAGCTCGCCTATATCAACGACAAAGAGCAGGGTTTGCTCATGGCGTTGGGCGGTGCTGGTGTCCCTGTTCATGGCATCCCCGCCTATTATGATGAGGGCGATGGCATGGAAAGCTCTGGCGGCGACCAGATGGGGCAGGCAGATGGCACTCAGGGTGCGCCGGATGGTGGCAACCATAACGGCGGCGAGGGCTTCGATAGAATGTTGGAGCAGGCTCAAAAGCAGGCCAGAGAAAATCTAGAAAAAAGCCTAGCATCTAAGGGCGGCGGCACATACGCAAACCCGATGGCAAACAGCCAAATGACTGCGGCTGATATGTTCAACAATCAGGCACACAAGAACTTCATAGACGCAAATTATGATCTTTCAAACCAGTCTGGTTCTTACAATGGTCAGCGTATTTTTGGCGGCACAACAGCACAGCAGAGAGCCGCCCTACAAGAGGCGGCGGCAAAAGGTAGCTGGCTTGCAAAAAGTCTGCTTGACGATATTGCTAATTATAAAACGACAGGATACATCGAAAACCCAGAAACAGGGCTTATCGGCGGATATATGTCAAAGGCTCCAGATGTGGTTCAGGGCGCATGGAACCTGTTCAGATCTCTTAGCCCCACGCTCAATTTGCTGAACCCAGAAGCAAAATTAGACCCCTCTTTGGTCGAGGTTTACACTGGCCCCGAAAAATTCAACCCACACAGTAAAGATAGAAGCGAAGCTGATGGGGCTATGCTTGGTCTCATTGACCCACTAGATAACCCGCTGACTGGTGAGAAAACCTGCCCAGATGGTTATATGTTCGATGAGCAGTTGCAGGCTTGCCGCCTAGACACAGGATATTCTGGCGGCGGCGATACAGGCGGCGGCGTGAATGTTGATATGAGTGAGCTTTATTATCGCCCCACATCGCTTGATGCGCCTAGTGCCTTTCAGCCGTCTGGGTTTGATTATGACTCGGCAAACAAAGGCTTTGTCGATTCATTCGCCTACAACCCAGCCAATTACAAAAAACAAATGAACCTGACAGGCTTTGTGCCGACGTCAGGGCTACTCACATGAATGAAGCAAAACTCCGAACTCAACAGGAACGTGCAGCCCACGCTGAACGCCTGTTGAATGATCCTCTTTTGAAAGAGGCATTTGAAAAGCTGGACGATGAATTTTTGCGTTCATGGCGGCAAACATCAGTGAATGACACTGAGTCCCGCGAGCGCATTTATAGTCTTTGCACCGCCCTCGATGCCATTAAGCAATACATAGCTGGCGTCATTGTTGATGGGAAAATTGCAAAGATGAACTTGGAGCAACAGCAAAAAAATAGGTGAAAAAAATGGCTGAAAATTCCGCACAGGAAACCAGCGCATCCAATTCTTTAAGTTTTAATGATGCAGTCGCAAGCCTCATCGCTGACCCGCAACCAGCGGAAAATCAGCCTGAGACAGAAGCGGCAGAACCTCAAGAGGTTGAAACCTCTGAGGCTCAACCCTCAGAGTCTGACGACGTTGATGAGGCTGATGATGAAACCGATGAGGTGGAGTCTGACGCCTATGATGCGGATGAATATGACGATGAGGATGACGCTCTTGACGATGATGATCAAGAGGACGACCAAGAGCAGCCTGAGACATACACTGTCAAAGTTGATGGTGAAACTGTCGAGGTAACGCTTGAGGAAGCTCTCGCAGGTTATTCGCGTGAAGGCGCATTCCAAAAGCGTATGAGAGAACTCGCAGAGCAGCGGAAAGCTGTTGAGGCTGAAACTCAACAAGCCCGCCAGTTGCGAGATGAGTATGCGCAAGGGCTTGAACTACTCAACAATCATCTGCAATCCATAGCGGCTCAAGAGCCAGATTGGGACAGATTATATGATGAGTTGGACGCGAAAGAATACACCAGAGCCGTCCAGTTGTATAATGAACGCAAAAGCCAGCAACAGGTCATTGACGCTCAGCGAATGCAAATCGCTCAGCAACAACAGGCCGAAACGCAGGCGGCGTTCCAACAACATTTAATCAAAGAAAAAGAGAAAATGTTGGGTTCAATTCCAGCATGGCGTGATGAAAAAACGATGATCTCTGAGCGCAAAGAGGTCGTTGAATATGCCAAATCTCTTGGCTACACCCCCGAAGAAATACAGGTCGCATCAGACCATCGGGCGGTCAAAGCACTCTATGACTCATGGCGGTTGTCTAAGCTGACAAGTCAGACTGACGCCGCAAAAAAGAAGGTGAGAAAAGCACCGAAGATGGCAAAAGCTGGAGTTCCTCGCCCCAAGGGTGAAAGTCAAAGCAGACGCAAACGCCAACTGGCAAATCGTCTTAATCAGGAGCGGTCAATCAATGCCGCTGTGGACTTACTTCTTGGATAGAAAGGAATGTTGCAATGGCAACTTTCACAACCACTCTCGCTGCTGGTGAAAAGGAGAATCTAGCAGACGTGATTTACAAGGTTCAGGGTGAGCCTCGCTGATCAGCAATGATCAGTTGAAACTGTGTGAATTGCTGGGAACCCCTAACGTCAAGACGAGGGCAATCAGCAGCCAAGCCCGAAAGGGAAGGTTCAGAGATCATCCTTTATGGAGTAGGACTCAAGTGAGTCCGAAGCGCACAGCCCCCGAAAGGGGTGAAGATATGATCCGATCTCATGTGAAAGCATGAGCGCGAAAGCGGCCTGTGATTAACGCTTGCAGGCAAACACAAATGGGACTCTGACGAGACCCCAATTTTCTCCGCAATGTCAAAGACCACCTCAAATGGTGTCTTTGTTGAATGGCAGGTTTGATTTTGAGCCTCGCCCATCAGCAATGGTGGGTCGCAACTGTGTGAACTCAGGGAAACCCCAAACGCGACAAGGCGTGGGCAATCCTGATCGAAGCCTCGAAAGAGGAACGAGCAACGACCATCCCATCTGGGAGTACACTCAAGCGAGTGGAAGCGCACAGCCCCGCAATAGCGGGTGAAGATATGGTCTGAACTTATGGGATAACCATAAGCGGTCGAAAGACGGTCAGAGAATTAGCGAACTCTGATGAACAAATTGTCAAGAACTTGCAACAGCCGCTGTCAACGCCGTCAATGAGGGTGCTGACATGGCCGACACTGGCGTAACAGCCACGACACGTCTGGGGAACTACCACCAGATAGCTCAAAAAGGCGTGATCATTTCTAAAACTTTGGACGCTGTGGACAAAGCTGGACGTGATCGCGAAGTTGCCTTAACCATTCACTGATAGGGCAATTAAAATCGGGTGAATTGCTGGAAACCCTAAGTCTGAAAAGATATGGCAATCAGCAGCCAAGCCTCATTTGAGGAAGGTTCAACGACTATCCGCAAGGAGTACGCCGCAAGCGCGGTGGAAGCCCCCGACACCAGCAATGGTGATGATATAGTCTCATCCCTGATATCGAAAGACAGGGCAGCCGCAAGGCGGGTCTGAGTTAGCGACTCAGATTGAAGAAAAATGATCAGAAGGTTCTGAAAGGCCTCGAACTGCGCCGTGACATCGAGCATATGATTGGCAACACCGATCAAGCTCGCGATAGCGGTGCGCCACGTTACTCAGCATCATTGACGTCATTTATCACAAATGGCTCAGTGGGTGCAGGCGGGGCATTTGCCACTGGCGATGGTACAAACATCCCAACAGGTGGCACTGACCGCGCTTTGACACTGGCTCTCATTGACGACGCCACTCAAGACGCATGGTCAGATGGCGGTGCGCCAGAGATGCTTGTTTGCTCAGCGGTTAACCGCTCGAACATCAGTGATCTGGCTCAAGCTGGAACAAACTTGATCACAAATCAAGTGAACGCGACTGCTGCCAAAGCACCGCAATTTACAGGCAGCGTGTCGGTCTACATGAACGATTTTGGCAGTCTTTCCATTACGCCATCTCGATTCATGGGCAATGATCGCCTGTTTGTTCTCGACCCGAATTATGTGGAATTGTCTACCATTGCGGGACGCAATTTCTCAGAGAACGCCATTGGCAACACAGGTGACGCTGAAAAGATGCAAATCATTGTGGAATTCAGCACAGTCATGAAGGCACCTAAAGCCCATGGAATGATCTTAGATCTCAACGGTTCTTAATCGTTCAGGCAAACAACAATGAGAAGGGGGCTTTCAGCCCCCTTTTCTTTTGAGGGAAAAATGGCAAAACGACTTTTGAATAAAGACGCAACCAGAGGCACAGAGGTCTGGATGCACGACAACCCCGAAGGTGGTTGGACTATCGAACAAAAGCAACACGTTTCTCAGGTGCTTGAGCAAAATAAACGGCTGAGAGATGAGTGGCAGCAAGGCAAGCTGATCGGCAACACCCAGAAGCACTGGCAACAGGTCGCCGATATCCCAGCCGCGCTCTATCTGCAATTAAAAGAAAAATACGGCGAGCCAAATCAGAACCCGAAAGAGTGGCGCAAATGGCTCAACGATTATGATAATCGGTTTTTTAGGACAAGTGGTGGACATATCTGATGGCAATTTCGACATATGCTCAGCTTCAAACTGCAATCGCGAACTTTCTCGCGAGAACTGACTTGACGCAGCAGATCCCAGATTTCATCGCTCTTGCAGAGGCAAGAATGTCTCGCGAGCTTGAGACACGTTCTCAGGAAAAACGTGCGACAGCGGTTTTGACGCCTAACAATGAGTATATAAGTTTGCCTGTAGACATGAGGGAGATCCGCGAGGTCAAGTTGCTCACATCCCCGCTGACAGTTTTGACGTATAAGTCACCAGCGCAGATGGACACCGATCATGGCACTACAGGGACTGGTAAGCCTGTCTCATTTAGCATTATCGGCGATGAGCTAAAGCTGCGGCCTGTGCCTGACTCTGGTTATACGGCTGAGATCGTTTATGTGGGAGACATTGAGCCTTTGTCAGCCACTAGAACAACAAACAACATTTTAACACGTCACCCCGACGCTTATCTCAGCGGGTCGCTTGCCGAAGCCTATATTTACCTAATGGATGAGCAAAGGGCGCAACTGTATGATCAAAAATTTTCTCGCGCTATCGAGGAAGTTCGTCGCGATGAGGACAGATCACAGTATGGCAGTTCAACACTTCGCACTCAATCAATCTATCAACAACAATCATCTGGAGTCTAAATTATGAGCGCAATGAGCGACTATCTGGAAAATGCTTTTCTAGATCACTTTACTGGCACAACATCAACGACCGCCCCAGCCGCCATCTATCTTGGCCTTTCAACTGGTTCGATGGCTGATGATAACTCAGGAACAGAGCTGAGTGGCAATGGCTATGCACGTCAGGCCATCACATTTGCATCTGCGGCAAGCGGGTCTATTTCAAACAATGCGGCTGTCGAGTTTCCAGCGGCAACGACCTCAAGCTGGGGCAGCGTTTCGCATTGGGCGATCTATGACGCATCAACAGGCGGCAACCAGCTTTTTCATGGGAGCTTTGACACAGCCAAAACGATTGCTGTTGGCGACATTTTGAAAGTTGCCGCATCATCACTGACTCTGACTGCGGCCTAAATATATGGCAACTCTGGATGAACTGAGCGCATGGGGCAACCTAGACGCCATCAACTCATATGGGTCGATGGACGCTCTAGATGCCCTTGTGGTTCATCAGGCCACAGGATCGGCGGCAACATCTGCAACTGCCCAAGCTGATGAGCCAACAAAGGCAAAAGCCTTTTCAGGCTCTGCGGCAACAGCGGTGACAGTCTCTGCTGGCGCGATCCATATGAAAGGCGTCACAGCGTCTGCGACAACGGCTGGGGCTGTCTCTGCCTCTGCCATTGCTTTAAGGCTTTTGAGTGATGCGGCGGCTGTGAACACAAGCGCAACGGCAACCATCACGCACATTCAGGCGTTCACTGGTTCAGCCGCAACCTCTGCGATTATCACTCTGCCATATCCAGATTTCAACTATGTGGTCAATGTTCACTCAACTGTCACTACAACTGCCACAGCGACCGCAGACAGGCCAAATGCAACCTTTAATTTTGAGGGGTCGGCTGGGATAGACACAGCGGCGACTGCGACTGCTTCAGGTGCGATTTTAGGTGAAGATTGGACAGTGGTGCCGGACACCTCTGGAGTGTGGTTCATACAATGATCGAGTTTATGGATTGGCTACCAGACCAGCCACAGCTAAACAATAAGGGCGTCACAATAGCCGAAAACGTGATCCCGATGGCTCGCGGATATCGCTCTTTGCATGGCTTTGAGCCTGTTAGCAATGCTGCAACTGGTGCAATTAGAGGCATATTTGCTGGCAAAGACAACACAGGCATCGTGACGCTTTTCGCTGGTGATGACACAAAACTCTATAAATACAACTCAGCGAACAACAATCTGGTCGATAGCTCGAAATCTGGCGGGTATGCTTTGGGCGGTGCTGATCGTTGGCGTTTTGTTCAGTTTGGCGACAAAGTTCTGGTCGCTGGCGGCAGCGGCGAAGAATTGCAAAAATATCAGCTTGGCGTTGACACAGCATTTAGTGATCTCAGCGTGTCAGCCCCGAAAGCTGATTTCATTGCAGTTGTAAGGGATCAGGTTTGGGTGGCCTCGATTGATGAGGGCAGCGGCAAAATCCCATTTCGCACCAGATGGTCTGCGATAAACGATGAAACTGGCTGGACAGTTGGCACAGATCAATCTGACTTTCAGGATATTTTCGGCGGCGATGCTGGGGCTATCACAGGTCTTGTGGGCGGTGAATTTGCGACAATATTGATGGAGCGCGGGATTGCTGTTGCTCAATATGTTGGCTCTCCGCTGATCTATCAGATCGACATGGTCGAAACATCTCGCGGATGTAAATACAAGAACTCTGTCGCGAATATTGGCAAAACGACGTTCTTTATATCTGACGATGGGTTTTTCTCATTCGATGGGAGAGGCGCAAATCCGATCGGCGCGGAAAAAGTTAATCGTTGGTGGATGAATGACGTTGACACATCCAAGACCGATAAAATGTCAGCCGCTGTTGACCCGATCAATCAGATTGTTTGCTGGTCTTATGTGTCAAATGACTCGACTGACGGCGAGCCAGACAAGATGATCATTTATCATTATGTTCTTGGGAAATGGTCGATTGCCCTTGTTCAAGCAGAGTTGATCGCGCCATTTTTCACGTCTGGCGTGACTATGGAAGGTCTCGACAACATCAATTCTGACATGGATAGCATTACAGGTGCGCTCGATTCAATCTATCGCGGCGGCAGTTTTCTTTTCGGCGGTGCGTATAATTCCAAAATATATGCTTTTAATGGCGACGCCATGGACGCCACTATCGAGACCGCTGAGTTTTCTCTCGCAAAGGATCGGCACACGGTTGTCACAAGAACTGTCCCCGCCTTTGAAATCAGCGGCACAGGCTCTGTGACCATGTCGATCGGTTCACGCGACAGGCAAGATGATCCTGTTGTCTATAGCACAGCGTCAGCTTTGACCGATGAGGGGTTTTGTCAGCATCGGGTTCAGGCTCGATTTCATCGCTTTAAGATGCAACTGACAGACAACTGGCAAAAGGCTTTTGCTGTTGATGTGGAGGGTCGTCCACTTGGCAGACGCTAATTATAGAAGATTGCCAGCGGTTGCAGAGGATGGGCGCGAGATTGCTCTCATCGTCAACAACATCCTCGATGGCAAGATCAATGCAACAGGCACAGTCACGCTAACAGCCAGCACCGCATCAACAGCGGTCACTGAAAATCGAGCAGGCTCTGACAGTGTGATTTTGTTTATGCCCACAACAGCAAACGCTGCCGCTGAGCAGGCGGCTGGGGGAATGTATGTTTCCAGTCGTGGCAAGCAAACTTTCACGATCACTCATGCTAATAACACGCAATCGGATCGGACATTTGACTACATTGTCATCGGATGACTGGCACAGGTGCAAGCCTTACATCGAGGCGGCTCTGGATCATGCTCATGGCACACACACAGCCGATGATGTTCTGAAAATAATTGTGAGCGGGGATGCTCAGTTTTGGCCTTTTGCTGATGCGGCGATTGTGACTGAGATTATCCGATATCCACAGAAAACTGTTTTGCGGTTCTGGCTCGCTGGCGGGAACCTCGAAACCCTGACGAAAGCAGAGCCTGAGATCATTAGATGGTCGAGGCGGTGGGGCTGTCAGGGGGTCGAAATTTTTGGGCGCAGGGGATGGGTTCGCGCTCTCAACGGCTATAAGCCAACATCAACCATCATGATAAAGGACATTTGATATGAGCAAAGGCGGTGGGGGCGGCGGTTCTCAATCTGTGAATACACAGGTCGAGCCACCAGCATATGCAAAGCCATTCTTGGAGTTTGGCTTGAGCGAGGCAAAAAACCTCTATAACAGCGGAAACCCAAATTATTACCCAGATAGCACAGTCGTCGATTTTTCACCTGAGACTGAGATGGCTCTGCAAGGGTTGCGGGATGAAGCACTCGACCCTAACAGCATGACGTCGCAAGCACAGGGCATCGTGCAGCAAAATCTCATGGGGACAAATCCACTTTTGTCGGCGGCGTTCCAGCCTGCGATTAATCAGGTTCAAAGCCAGTTTGCAAAGTCAGGCAGATATGGCTCTGGTGCGAACCAACAGGCTCTCGCGTCAGCCCTTGCACCAATCGCATATCAAGCACAGCAAGACGCACTGGCTCAAGCACCTCAAGCGGCTTTGATGGATGAAAAACTGCTTACAGGTGTCGGTCAGGCCAAAGAGGATTTAGCGCAAGCCCATCTGCAAGACAATATCAATCGTTTCAATTTTGAGCAGAACCAGCCGATGCAGAACCTCAAGGATTATATGGCTCTGGTCGGTGGCGGGACTGTTGGGAGCAACACCATTGAGCCTGTCTATAAGAACTCAGCGGCTTCAGCTCTGGGCGGTGCGTTGGGTGGCGCACAGCTTGCCTCTGGCGCAGGGTTTAACCCGATGTATGGCGCGATTGGCGGCGGTCTTTTGGGTCTGATGTAAAAGGGGTTTGATATGGATTTATTCAATTTTTCATTTGACGACACCTTTATCCCAGCCCCGACTGGCGTGAACCCATTTCAGACGCCATTTGTGCCAATGGCGTCGGCTGGCTCTAATTTTGGTGTCCCGATGCCTACTGTTCTGCCGCGACGCAAACCATCTATGGCGGCTCTCTCTGGCTTCACGCCACTCACCATGCCAGCCGGAGCATCATCATCGCCGCAAGGCAGATCAATTCCTGTCTACGCAAATCCAGCCGCATCCCCAGCATCAATGGCTATGCCATCAATGTTGCCGAAGCCAAAGCCAGCCCAGCCCACATTTACACCATATTCGCAAATGGGTGCGCCTGACTTTGTGACTGCTATGCCAAAGGCAAAGTTGGTTCAACCAACACAGACATCATCAACACAGACCCCATCAGCCCCACAGGGCGGTCTGCTTGGAAATCTGCTTGCCAGTGATATCACCAGCGCAAAGGGGCAGGGCATTCTGTCAGCAGCGGCGTCATTGATGCAGGCTGGCGCACCAGTTAAAGGTCAACCAGCCCCATCTCTTGGGTCTGCTATCGGTGGGGCTATCAATGCTGGGATGGGGACTTACCAAGGCGTCAAAGATAACGAGATAAACCAGCAATATAAAAAAGCAATGACTGACAAAATGATTGCTGATCTAAACAGACCAAAGCGCACAGCTCTTGCTGGGGGAGCGTATTCTTTGGTCGAAAACCCTGATGGCACAACTGAGATCGTCAAAAACGAGGGCATTCAAGAGGCTATCTTGGATCAAAAACGTGCAGAGGCCGCTCTTGATATAGAAACGGCGGCTGCAAAGAAAAAAGCGGCAAACCCTCTTGGATTAAGTGACGCCGACAAAGAACTAGACAAAGCCATGGCGAAAGACTTGCCAGAAAAAGAGGCGGCGTTGTCTGACTGGCCTGCGACGAAACAAGAATTGATCGCTCTCAAAGGCAAAATTGATGGCGGTGGTTTGACTGGCTTGTTGGGCGAGACAAATTTCACATCAACCATGTTGAGTGAGGATGAAGAAAAAGCCCGAAATTTCTTGGAAGGTTTAGCACAAAAACTCGCAAAAGCTAGAAACGGCGCAAGAGTTACAGACGCTGATGTAAGAAATGCAAAACGGTCGATCCCATCACTGTATCTCGAAAAAGAAATTTTCGATGACACGATTGATCGCCTGATTCTTGAGTTTGAGCTGGCAGAAGCGCAGGCTAAAGGTGAGCGAGAACATTTGGAGTCAGAGGGGACATTTAAGGGCTATGAAGCCCCAACAATCGTCAATGGCATTGTGGTCAGAAAGAAAAAAGACTGATGGCAAAATATGATATCGGCGGCAAGACATACACCTTTGATGACAACCTATCGTCTGATGAGGTGATGAATTTAATCACAGAGATCACCGCAAATAATAATCCTCAACAGACAAAGCCTAAAGCAAAGCCTGTGTCTGATGTCGGTGTTTTGGATTATGGCAGAGCAGCCTTGCAAGGTTTGTCATTCGGGTTTGGCGATGAGGCTATTGCTAGCCTGAAATATTTGGCTGGTCAGGATTATGATCAGGCATTGGCTGATGAGAGAGCAAGGCTTGCGGCTGTCAGAGAAGAAAGCCCGATCCTATCAACTGGTTTGGAGATCGCTGGCGCAATCCCGACAGCTCTTTTGCCTGCGGCTGGGATTGCTCGCTTGGGGCAAGTTGGAAAGACTTTGCTTTCATCGCCTGTCGGTCGTTATGGATTGGCGGGGCTTGAGGGCGGCGTTTATGGTGTCGGCGCATCGGATGACAAGTCAGCGTCTGACTTTATAGGCGGCGCGGCACTTGGGGTCGGGGGTACAAAGGTTGCTGGCATGGCTGGCAATGCTATCAGCAAAGGCATCTCAAAATATAAAGGCCGCAAAGATTTGGGGCGTGACAAGCTGATTGAAGCCATGGCAAGGGACGATGACACGCCAGAGGCCTTGCTTGCAAGATTAGCAGAGAACCGCAAGTCAGGTGATCTGCCAGAAACCATCGCAGATGTCGGCGGCGAGAATGTTCGCAACTTGGCAAGAGATATCCAAGCCACTCCATCAGCCGCAAGAAGCGAGGCAGTCAAAACATTCGCAGAAAGAAACGCAAACCAAGATGAGCGGGTTCTGAGTGGTTTGACAAACGCTCTTGGCAGTCAGCAGGGCGGCATCAAATATCTTGAAGATTTGCAGACCGCAAGGCGCAGATCCTCGAAGCCAGCATATAATGCCGCATATCGCACAGAGGCAGGCGTTGAGCGTTTTGTTGATGACCCGCAGATTGAGCGTTTTTTGGGGCGTGATGATTTCAAAGAGGCTTATTCAAAAGCGCAGCGCATTTTTAATGATGAGCAGTTTGCGAGGCCGGACGATCTTGAAGGTGTACCGTTCCCAAAGCTGTTTGAGGAGATTGAGGGCAAGTTGGTGCGCACAAAAGCCCAGCCCACTGTTCGTCAGCTTGACTATATAAAAAGAGGCCTAGACGACAATATCAAAGAAAAAGTCAGAGTCGGTGGCCTCGGTAATAATGAGAGAGCGTCATCAACACAAATCCTCAAAATGTTTCGGGACACTGTTGATGAAAGCGTCCCTCAATACGGTGCTGCCAGAAAAAAATTTGGTGATGACCTCGATGTTGAGGAATCATATGAAGCAGGCAAAGGCCTATTAAGAGTCAACAAGAGTGCTGACGCTGTGCGCAATGAGTTTAGCCAGCTTTCTGAGCCAGCAAAGCAGGCCTATCGGGTCGGCGTGATTGATGAGATCACCCGCACTCTCGAAAATACTGCCAAAACTGGCAGTCGGCGGGATGCTGTCAAAAAGGTTTTTGATGGGCGTCAGGAAAAGCTGAAAGCGTTGTTCGACACCCCAGAGGGATACAAGAACTTCGAGGCTTTGATGTTGCGAGAGGCTAATATGCGCAACACCAGCGATTTTGTCACAGGCAACTCAGCGACAGCAAGAATTGGCGCAAGCCTCGAAGATTTAACACGCGACCCGATTGACGTCTTTGCTCTAGGCGGTTTGCGTGGTGCTGCTGTTGAGGGTGCTAGAGGGTTGATGAAGCGTAAACAACGCAGAGCCGCTGAGAGAGTGGCTGACGAATTAGCGGAGCCGATGTTCAGCCCAAGTCAGACTGATCAGTTTTTGAGAGATTTGACACAACGAGCAAAACAAGTGAGCAGAAACCAGCGGCGAAACAATATGTTTCTGCCAGCGGCTGGCGGTCTGGCGAACCCCATTTCTGGACTTTTAACAGACTAATCAGGAGCATAAAAAATGCCAATAAACACCCTCAATGCAATGTCAACAACAGCATCATCAAATGTTGATGTGACAGGCGTGGAATTAAGAGAAAATTTGATGAACCCAAGTGACGTCAACAATGCCATTCGTGGCTTGATGACGATCCTCAAAGCAGCAGAGCAAGGCACAGATGGGTTCACAACTCTGAAAATCGGCAACTGGAAAATCACTGAGGATGGTTCAAACAATCTGGTCGTCAGCTACAGCGGCACAAATGTCGTAAAGGTTGCGTCGAATGGCGCGATCACATCCATCAACGACGTCACAGCATTCGGCACAATATAAGAGGTTCTCATGGCGATAGCGGCATCCGGCGCAGTCAGTTTTTCTGATTTGCGCACCGAATACGGCGCATCGGGCGCGGTCAGCTTTTCAGACTTTTATCGCGGCGCGGCGTCAGGTTACGTCAGATCACTCGCCGCAAACAACACAGCAACAAATCTGTCGGCTAGTGTGCCTGCATCTGGAACTATAAATTTCACCAATTTTCGGTCACAAGCTAGAGGCTTTCGGTTTACCTTTACTGGCAACGCGACAAACCAGAACGCATCGACATTGTTTGGCACTGATTGGGGTGTTGATTATCCAAAGGATATTGTCATCAATTCTGGTGTGACGATTGGCGGCACCAGCGCATCAGAGGAAGCTCTTGAGATTTC
>Ga0075479_10000808_pt1 | contig 13971 bp, 14 predicted proteins | sample DEB08_DNA_8_FD_76341 | JGI IMG/M metagenome (GOLD analysis project Ga0075479, IMG submission 76341) | Aqueous microbial communities from the Delaware River and Bay under freshwater to marine salinity gradient to study organic matter... | ecosystem: Environmental > Aquatic > Marine > Coastal ... | reverse complement strand
TCATTTTGGTGTACATACATTATTATTGCGACACTTATAGCGTGTTTTGGCTGAACTTTTGTTAGCTTACCAGCCTGAGTTGGGTGAACATAAAGTATATCTCCAACTTGCCAAGTCTCATCTCCAACAGCTATTGGGCTAGCAATATTCCCCCTAGTATCGACGCCTTTGACATAACCAAAATTAGTTGTAAAGCCGCTTTGGTTTTTATTTAAAGTCTCGGTAACAAGACCAATAAATCTAATTTCTGGAATGCTACCATCGGCTGTATATTTATTAACTAAAATTCTAGTGTTATCGTTATGGATTCCAGCAGTGTAAACGGCTTGACCCTTGTATATTGGGTCGTCATTTATGTTCCTAACCCTGAAATGAGTTTCTTCGCCTACATGCATAACATAAGTGTCTGTATATGCAACATCCAGCGTTCCAAAAGTATCATTCCAGCCAATTTCCCCCTGCGATAAAGTGGGGGAAGCTGCTGTATCAAATTGAATACTGTCAACTTCTATATAGCTAAAAGCATCTTGCTGATTTGGGGCCACCTGACCAGAGGCGTATTCAGCAATACCAGAGGCATATATCGCAGTTGCGTTATCGCCACCACCACCGCCATTAAGTACGGTATCGCCCCAATATAAATCTCCACCATCCGCCTTTAGTACTGTATTATCGTTTGTAAAAACAACACCAGAACCAGCAACAGTATTAAGAGACTCATTTAGATAAACAGACCTTTCAGATGGATAAGTAAGGGAAACAAAACTTGAGCCGGTAAGATTTATAGCGTTATCATTATTTGAACTAGAGATAATAGTGTCTCTTACTATTGTGTTTGAAGTATAAATACCATAACCGACCTCCCAATTATTCACATCTTCAACAACATAAAAGGTTGTATCGCCATTATTTAGGGCAGAACTAAAAGCCTGAAATGCACTTACGGCCCCGGTTAGGTTTATATCTCCGGTCCCGACTGTATCAGACCTCTCTTTTACTCTGTTTGCTAGTTTAAAACTCATCTAAATAAATCACCCTCTACTAGAGTATTAATATTTAAGTTGTGGGACTGCTCTGTATTTACCTGAAAAGAAAATTCATTTAATGTGTTTACATTCATCGTAAATGTCAGAACATTACTATTGAATGGATATACAGGAAAAGTATCAACAGTAAAGACTCCCCCATCATATGCGAAGGGCTGTTCAGCAAAAGCGGTAGCAGTAAATGACATATCTATACTCCTTTTCTTGCCATAATATACACATAAAAGAAAAAAGCCGCCCCATTTCGGAGCGGCCTTTCCCATTAGGTGTGACTGATCAGAATGAGCCAGCAAGGACTCTTCTGTTGTCAAGAACACCAAAACCAACTTCAGCCCAGCCGTAATAGCCCTGACGCTGATGACGATGAAGAGTTTCGTCCTCAAAGATCTCAACTTCCTTCTTAACTGGCATTACGAAGCTGTCGTTCTGGTTCTGATCAAGACCGATTACAAGCTCTACGTCGCTGCCCTCGATTGAGCCGCCAAGATCGCTAGTAAAGTAGGTCTGATATTCCTGACCGTCGCCAAACTCAAACACATCATGAAGGTTCACGCCGAATACTCTGGTGATAGCTGGGCCATCATCAGAAGCAACATAGATTTCTCTACGTGAAACTTCATCAAGCTGGTCAACGCCCCAGTTGCGAATATCTTCAATTGCTTCAGGTGAGCAATAAAGATCGGTAAGACGACCGGGAGCAGTTACGCTATTACCGCCACCATTACGACGCATAACAGTCTTCATAAGACTAATGAGTCGCTTGGTGAACTGTCCAGCACCAGCATCGTTGTCAAAGACAAGGATGTTACGATCAACAGCGGCTGCGAGAAGAGTGTGCCAGCCGTCATCATTGATCTTCTTAACAAAAGAAGCCTCTAAAACCTGCATAGCGCGTGATACAACGTTCCAGTTTGCTTCGCGGGCATACTTTAGAAGAAAGTCAATTGATGAGGTCATGCCATAGGTGTTAACCATGACATAATCGCCTTCAACGTGTCTTTCTGGAATTCTACCGTTGCCGGGATTAGTGTAAGCCACATGATCAGCTTCAGTGCCGGGGGCTAGAAGATCAAGTGGAAACTCTGGACTTGCACCGGGCTCTAGTGGCATAGCCTCAAAGATTGAGGTAACAACGTCACCGAAAAGAACGCCCTTACGAAGTGGAGTCTCTAGTGCTTTAGCGATCTCTCTCTGAGCTGCAACCGCAACAGCTTTATCAGAGCTACCAGAACGCTTTAGCAATTCGATAAACTCGGGTGTTGGTCTATTCTTCATTTTAATTTTCTCCTTTGCTTATTCTTAGACATTTGTGTTAGGAAGGTCTATGAAGACTTTGGCATAGCCATCTTCATCGACGCCGGAAAGAAACCGACCAACAACTCTTGTTGAGCCATCCGCGTCTGTATCGTCAGTAGAAAGATCGGCAACAGATAGTTTACCACTATGGGCTAGATATGCGGGATCACCAGCACTTGGGCTAGTGCCCTCAAGCATGTCTGTTACAACAAAACCCTTCTGTAGAACGGTAACTTTACCACCCTTCTGAACTTCATCCTTATGCTGGTTAAGATGCTGACGGGTTAGATCAATATCAACCATATCATTTAGAAGAAGACCGACAGGAACCTTACCCGATGGTAGGGCAGCATAGGTAACAACGGCAGCACCGTTATCCATAGCGGCACCGGAACCACCAGTGCTAACAGCTACAACGCCACCTCTAGTTGCGGCTTCATTCATAAAGAATGAAATATCTGTCTGCAAGACACTTCTATCAGATTTTAGAGCCATTATTAATTCTCCTTTTAAAAAGTTAATTCTTACTTGTTCTTTGGTGTTGATCTTAAAACAGAACCAAGCCATTCACTAGCAACTGCACGTAGTGACTCTGTTTCGTCTTCTACTGTTACTTCTGCGATTGTTACTTCCTTGGTTTCTTCTACCGAATCAAGATCGCTTTCATTAGCTTCTGAAGAATCAACTTCTTCATCTAGCTCTTTTACTTCTTCAGCCTTTGGTTCTTCGTTCACTGAGGCAGCAGAAATAGAAAGTGACTTCTTAATAGCCGCTAGAACTCTACCAAAAACTTCATCATCTGCATCGCTGAAATCTTCTGCTGTTGATGTTGCCGAATCGGCATCAAGACCAGCATCAACTAGTTCAGCCTTACGCTTCATCATTGCTTCCTTTTTCTTCATGACTGCTAGCTCTTCTTCCATATCTTTCATCTTCTTCTGCATAGCGGTCATTTCTTCTTTCTTCTTTTCCATATCTTCTTTTGAGTATTTAGCAGCTTCTGTTAGCTGAAGGACTTCTTCTGTCTTAGCTGCGAGTGAAGCTGTTAGTTCCTTAATAGTTGTTTCAAATTCAGCACTCTTGCTGTTAGAAACTTCTTCTTTAAGGGACTGATTGGCAGCTTTAGTCTCAGCTAATTCCTTCTGCAAATCAATAATCTGCTGATTAAGATTATCTGACATTTCGTTCTCCTTGAGTGAGTGTATTTCTAAGGCATATGCCTTTGATTCATCGAAAAGTTTATTTCCTTCCAGAATAATACTACGAGGATTAGCTGGCCTTGAAACTAAGCCTTTACCAGAGAACGATAAGTTTCTTAAAAGCCTGCCAACTTGGTAGTTTTGGTATTTTCCGGTTCCTCCGTAAGCCTTTAGATGTTTTGTTAAAAACGCAGAAGCTTCATTTCTTGGGATTACACTTGTTTTGCCGTTATCATCCACTAAAGCATAATCAAAAGCAGGAAACAAACATTCCATTGAAACGAACCACTTGCCTTCTTCTATCTCGGACACAATTTTTTGCATTCTTTCTTTTTGCTCTTGTTCTGTCCAAGATGTATATATTACTGAAGTAGTAAGAATATTAAATTCGCTTGGTACTTCTGGTGTATTTTCTTCTATTTCATTGCCTTCATAATCGACAACAACATTTCCTGTGATATGGCCGATTATATCTTTTTCGTCATGCATGAAATTAAATGGCTTATCTTCAGGAGTATTTCTAGCCGCCCAAAGTTCGCCCGGATCAAAAACATCATCGTTCTTGTTCCATCCAGTGCTGACTAAAATAGACTTCATATAAAATAGATCCAACTGATCTTCATTGCCCATATCCAAAGCCTGAGACTTTGAAATCTGTTCTATTTCTTGATCATTTGGATTATATTTTTCAGCTACAGAACAATAAGCAACACTATTAGAACTAGCTATTGCTTCTTCTAAGCCGTCAGATATTTCGATTGGATATATTTTCATATTTGGCTAATAACCTCCAAAGTAATATTACACAAAAATTTTTACAAGTGACGTTTAATGTGTATTTTTTGAGCACTCTACTAAAGCTGAACCTCTAATGAATTTTATCTCATTTAGGTTTGGAGATCTTTTATTTTGAGATTTAAACTCTTCTATTTGGTTTTGGGCAAGTGAAAGATAATCATTTGGGATTGGTGGGTTTTTATCTAGTAGAGATTTAACCTTTTCTTCATCCACATCTTCGAAGATTTCTAGATTTGCTAAAACTGATATTTTTAGTTTGTCTAGCTTTGATAGTTCATCTTTGTTTAAACTTCTTACGTTGCTTTTATTAAAGTGCTGAAGGGCGATTGGGTTTAATATTTCTGATATTTTGTCTTGTGCCTCAATAGCCCATAGGGTAGCAACAGTCGCTTCACCGCTTCTTGGCAATACTCTTTTTTGTTTTCTTGGACCACTATCTCTTGAAGCTGGTGGTCTTCCGGCCTCTTTAACTGGAGATGATGGCTGTTGAACCTGTGGAGAATTTACAGTAGGATTTTCGGGCCTATCTTTTGTTGGTATCCCCATTTCTTCTAAGTATGTGTCGTCAATCATGTCTTTGTTTAAACCTATCTTAACGACATCATTTCTAAGTTGAGGATTATGATATGGGCTAGCCTTATCTGGCATATTATCGGCCCTTCTATCTCTTTCCTCCCTTTTAACTCTGACTCTTTCGATATTTGGTATCTCCCTAAATCTTTCAAGTAGTGTTTCATTAGATATGATATCCCTATCGGCAAGCTGAATAAGTAACTGTTTCTGGGCGGCTTCATCTGATAGCACAATCGAATCAAAATGTATTTCCGCTGGTAGCCTAAAGCCCATAGCCTTTCTTACTATCTCTATTTCGGATCTCCAGAACTGAGATAAGATTTCTCTGCCGTATTCAAGTCTTTCTATTAGCGTCTTTAATGATACGTAATTATTTGTATATCCACCATTTGTCGCCGCTCCAGTTAGAGTTGGCGGAATACCAAGACCGGCATAAATACTTGTAAGTACTGGCTGATATTTTTCTGAACCTAAAAATTTATATACTTGAGATTGGCTTTCTGTGAATTTTAGCTCTGGGCCCCAAACAAGATCCATAGTACCGCCACCAACATTACTCGCCAAAATATCCCTAAGTTTATTAATGGCCGCTTTTGTTGGTATGATCTTATGCTCTAGATCACCAATAGTCCACAATCTGACATTTGAAATCGCCCCATCTAAAGCCGCCAAGTCGGCAAGCTTCATTTTCTCTAGCATGATAATATCATCTAGAATAGCATAAATCATTGGGTTGGCCCATAGAAGCCAATCGTCCTTTTTGTAGTGATAGAAAGATACGTTTTCTGGATCTAATGGGATTCTTCTATCGCCGTTGACTAGCCTTTTTTGAAGATCGTTTGGTAGAGTTTTAAATATTGTTCTATTGCTATCTGTGCTCTTTAGTAGAGACTCATAAGTATATTTAGATATATTAAGGACGTATTGAGGTTTTCCAACAACCTGACCACCGTAATCAACAACATCAACAGCTACGGGGTTGAGAAAATCATAAACCCAAGGTATCTCTCTTCTTTTTACATTAATATCTTCTATTTTTACGTCTGCCCCACTAGACTTGATTATCTCTTGTTCTTTTTTCTTGTTGAGTTTAGCGGTTCGCCTTTTAACTACAACGTTACCACATCTATAGAGATAATTTAAAAACCTTTCTGATCTATCTATTCCTCCAATTTGCACGAACCATTTGCGATAAAATTTTTCTACATTTTTATTTGGGTGAACAATAGTTAGGCCCTGTGCGGCAAAATCACTCATAAGGTCTATAACGTTTCTAACTATGCCAACTTTATCATATGCCTGCATACACATTTTGATAATACGCTTCTGATGGCTAGATACGTGCTCTCCCGGCCTGAAATTATCATAGTCCTCTCTTAAGAATCCAGTTCTTACCGTTCTATTTGGCTCAATATCTATATAACTGGTTCTTCTGGCGTAAGCTTCGGCCTTTTGTATCCCAGCATAAGCCTCTATGTTATCAAAGGTCTGATTGTATGCGTCCTGTTTTTGAGATTCGTTGTCCCACGTTCTATAGATGGGTTCTTTTGTCATTAGTATTGATCTCCAGTTAATAGAATTGGCAATAGCATTGTAATATTACATACACAAATCAGTATACATCTTGCATCTTTTCTGTAAACCAATTCGGACCATAGAAAAGCTTCTCATTTTTGAATCTGCTATTATTATCACTCCTAGCAAAACCACCTATTGTGCCGTACTCTACAATATTTTTATTAACCACAAAAGATCTTGCAGACATGTTGGCCATAAGCAAAGAAGAATATCTATCCTTTCTTAGTCTGGACTTTTTCCCGGTCCCAACCTTTATTTCTGGTGTATCCCATCTTTCTCTTCCCGTTCCAGTTTGTGTCATGACAATCATAGATAGTTCATCTTTTAATTCTTCTATCTCCATAACACAGTCTTCTAGTGTGTCATACACTCTCTTAGCGGCTTTGTCTTCCTCTATAGAAACACCTATGCTAGCAGAATCGAAAAATGGAAACAAAAGAACCTTGTCCTCAAAGTCTTTTCTCATACCATGATTAGCTTCTGCAAGCCAATCAGCCTTTGCGAATTGACATAGCCTCAATATATGTAGCCCATTATTATCGTCAGTATCTTTTGGTTTATCTTCATCTATTATTGGCCACAAAGCCACCTCGTCCCTTTGCATTTTATCTTTATCGTGTAGAGCTTCTATAACTGCTATGCCGCCACCTTGAGTATCAATAGCGATTTCAACACAAGGAAATACGCGCATTAATGATCTTATTTTTTTTGCGCAATAAGAATAGAAATCATCTTCATCAACAATCTTTGATTTAACTTGGTTTTTATGCTGCTGTCTTGTTGTTGTCCAGCTATGAACTATTCTTCTGTGATCCTCATTTAGTTCTATCACAACTATACTAAAATTATCAACTTCGGAAGCTGGGTCAACGCCAAATATGTATTTCTTTTTTGGGTCACCTCTCAGCATCGCACCAAAATGAACATCTCCAGACGGAAGCTTTACGGGCTTAAGCTGAGAACATGTACATGCTTCAAGTAAGCTTCGTTTAAAAAAGCCCTGACTATCAGTGGTGAAACATGCAGAATATTCCATATTGTATATTCCAGAATGAATCGTAGCCTTAGCCCTTGATATTTGACCCTCATCCATAAACCCTTCTGGCAATTTATCTACTGGTATTCTAATTATCGAATACTCTCTCCAATCAAAGCTTGGGGATGGCTCTTCACCGAAAACTTCTTTTAATAAATTTGGGTCGCCCTTACTATTTATTATTGCTTTATATCTTTTCCAGTAATCAGCAAAGTGGTTAAAGTCATAATAAGCAGTGCCAGAAAGAACGATTTGGTTTGACTTTTCTATTTCTTCTGAAAGGTTTTCAGATAAATTAATACCAAGCTCTTTTGCTTTTTTATCTCTAGCCTTTTGTTTTACTTTTTCTATAGGAGAAGAGGAAACGGCAGCAAAACCAGCGACAACATTTTCAAAGATGTCTCTAGGTATAGAAGCGAACTCATCGCTAATAATATCATGGGCTCTCTGGCCTCTGATTTTTTGCCCATCTCCCAATGGTAAAGCGGTTATGATGCTATCATTAATATACATAACACATCTATCAACATCTCTTCTTGGGCCACTATTGTTTCCGCATAAATCCCTAAGCACTGGAGCATTCTTCCAAATTGTGTCCATATACTCAAATATTACTTTTGATTGTCTGAACGCGGCACCAACAATAATAATTTTTCTGCGAGGCATAAAAAGAGCACGTAGAAGAGCATAGACAGAAAGAAGAAAAGAGTTATGGGTCACAATATAATCTTTTGTTATATATGTTTTATCTGGACTATCAACCTGTATACAGTAACCATCCCCATTTTCTATTTGCTCTATATTGGTAATAAAAACCTTTTCGTATTTAGATTGCCCCGCTTTAGACTTTACATGCGAAAGATATGATAGCTTTCTCTCTATTGAGAACACGGGCTTATCTGTATAGACTCTGACCCTATGACAATCAGCATATCGTTTTTTGTTAAACCATGACTGTTTTATTGCTCTGCGACAAGAAATACCAAGAGATCTTAACACTTCAATAAAATCCGAACAAAGAGCATCAGAAACAGTATAGTACTCTATTGTAGACTTAGAAGAATACCCATCAGTATCCATCAAGCCTTTAATTAGCTCTAACTTTTGAGCATAAGATGAAAATCTGTATTTTTCTGGAATAAACTTCGTGTGTGAATTGTGGCCCCATATTCCAGCTTCTTTACATAGATGATGGAAAGCCGGTATATCTTTTGACTTCCTAATGATCCTATAATCTTTTCCTTCAGATGATTGAGATAATTTGTAGCCTTCTGGGAGAAAAGATTCAAATCTTTCAATTAAATCTTGATCAAGAGAAGTTAATACTATTTGCTTGCCAGTTAATGTGCCATCACCCAACAAGACACCTACAACGTATGGATGAATCGGCAAATCTGATTCTTCTTCGTCTACTAGCGGCATGTTTACCGGAAGGGCATATCTATATTCTTTTGTTAATTTTGGTACTTTAGATTTGCTGTCCTTTCTAACCCAAAAAAAGTTTTGGGCCATATCTTTTGTTTTTAATTCAGACCAAACAACTTCTTCGCCCCTATTTTTATTTTTGCTCCAAACCTTCCACATGTGGTCTTCACAGCAGTCTATTGTTCTTCCATCCCTTAATGTAATCTTATACATTTTAACATTTTTTTGTAGGTCCGTCTTATGAATAACATTGCATAATTTTCCATCAGACCCATATACTTTATCGCCAACGACTATATTCTCCATAGTCTTCCAGCCGTTTTTGACTCTAATCTTTTCATTCGGTCTTAAAAGCTTGCCAAGACCACGACTACCTATAAGCATTGGGAATTTTCTATTCCAAACCTCTGCCAATATCAATGCCTGAAAGGGCGAAAGCTCAATATTCATTATATGTTTACAGGCAAATGAAAAATATTCTGGCCTCATCATTAGCCAAGCTATTCTCTCGATTAGATGCTCTTTATCCTCGTCGCCCACCACAAAATCCATAGGATTAAAAAGCTGAGATTCATCTACAGATATGCCAAGCCAAGCATCATCAATAATCTGCTGATTATTTATCATTTACCACCTAGTATAAACTTAACGACGGGCTCATTTCTTGGGTCATCAATAACCCCAATCAAAACAGAAGACAAAGATGAAACCACGTTCTCTTCTTCTTCCTTGTTTTCAAAATTCAATATATGCCAACAAGCATGTAATATCTCATGAAGAAGCGTGTCTCTGGCTATAGATCCACCACCGCCAAGATAAATTCTTATTTTTCTTTGCTGCGAGCAACAATCACCCCAAGTTCCATGATCATCAAACCAACTTTTATCAGCCCTATGTATATCCCATTTGTGGCCCATGACCCATACTTCTGTAGGTAAAATCATATTATCTTCCTCTTGTTTATTTTTCATGAAACGCTTCATTAAGCCTTTTGAAAAGGCTATTACAAACCAAGAAAGCATTATTTTTATTGCCGCATAACATAATCTTAGTGTCATAATATACTTGAAACTCCATGAGGCACTTGAGTATATACTTCCCGGTAACTTTAACTTTATCTCGCAAAGACTTAGGCACACTAGATCCCTCTGGGTATTTCAATATATCGTCCATATCGAACTCGCAAATCAAAAACGAAAACTCATAATCCTTCATTCTCTGCATTTCCGCTTGAAAGGCATTTTTCTTTTTGCCCAAATTCATAGCTATTTCAGAAACACAGCCCTTTCTTTCAACGCACACAATATCCTCAAACCCTTCTATGGTGTAATCTCCAGTATGAAGGGTCTTAACTTGCATCCCTAGACACTTATCATATTCAGAAAAAAACCAACCGTTTTGTTCCCTAGTGTCTTTTATTACTTTATACTTAGGGGTCAACCTTGGTAACCTTTGCGATTCCAGAAGCCGAATCGTATTGCATTCTTAAAAGGCCCTCTTTTCTTTGTGGCTTAAACTTATCATACGCCACATTAAATTCATAAGCACTGACGGCAACAGAAACAGCTTCTCCAGAACTTAAAACACCAGCAACTTTATCTTCAAACGATTCCACAACTGGTGGGTTGTATGGTTCTGGTTCGTAATCATAATCTGTCATTTTGAATTTCTCCTAACTATTTCATTAAAATAACTTATATATACCGACTCACTACCACTAATACTTTTATGGCAAGAATAACATAGGGTTATCCCGTTTGATGTATCGTATCTTAGGGAGGCCGCTGAAGACCATTTAATAATATGGTGAACATTAAGCCTCTTCTTAGATTTACACATCTGACAACAAAACCCATCTCTCTTTAGGACTTCAGTCCTGAATTTTTTGTAGGCCGGATCTGCGTAATTTCTCTTCATTTATGTCATGCTCCAGCATTCTGTGTACTAATTCATCAAAACTTATATCGGCCCGCCACCCTAATTTATTTTTTGCTTTTGTGCATCTGCCATTAAGATAATCAACCTCCGATGGCCTATAGAACTTTGGATCAATAACAACCAGATCAGACCAATCGTCAACATCGACATAAGAAAAAGCCGAATCAAGAAAATCCCTAACTGAGTGGGTTTTTTCTGTTGAAACAACATAATCGCCCGGCTCATCTTGTTGCAGCATTAACCACATAGCTTTTACGTAATCTTCAGCATGGCCCCAATCACGAATAGCGTCTAAATTTCCGAGTCTTAACTGTGGTATGTTTTTATTTTTTGAAGTGTGCCACTTCGCTATCCATTGTGTGATTTTTCTAGTGACGAACTTATCGCCCCTGCGCTCGCTCTCGTGATTAAATAAAATACCGCAACAACCAAATATACCATATGACCTCCTATAGTTATCAACAAGATTATGGGCCGCAACTTTAGCTATAGCATATGGGCTCTGTGGCATAAACGGCGTGTTTTCATCTTGGTATTTATCACCATTTTTATCGACCAGATAATTTCGCCCAAACATTTCGCTAGATGAAGCCTGATAGAATTTAACACTATCGCACAAATCTAAAGACCTAATGGACTCTAAAATATTCATACATCCATTAGCGGTCGATAGAAAAGTAAGAGAGGGCTGTAAGAAAGATGTAGCCACATGAGATTGAGCAGCAAGGTTATATATTTCATCCGGCTTAGTTGAATGAATTGAGTTCATTATTGAAAACTGGTCAGTAATATCTCCCTCTACAATATTTATTTTTGGCAGTAGATGAGATATCCTTTGTGTGGTGTCTACGGAGACTCTTCGCGTAACGCCCGTAACAGAGTAGCCTTTACTGAGTAGTAGTTCTGCGAGATAAGAGCCGTCTTGCCCCGTTATACCAAATATGAGTGCCTTTTTAGTCATATAACTGTGTCCGGTGTTAGAAATGGTTGATCAACTTGACCGTCTCCGTATTGCGTATACTCTGCGAGACGGCGTTTTTCTTGTTCTACGGCTAACCTCATTTTCTCCATTTCGATACCGATTTTTGTACGGTATGTCGGGTCTGTCGCAATCTTCTTAACGAGCGAGGCGAAAGTTAGCTTAGAGTCCTCAATTGCTTTTACTCGTTGCTCTCTTGTTCCTTTTAGATCCTTAAGCATTGTCGCCTTGCGAGATTGGAGGTCTTTGTAGTCTTTCGACAATGTTTCCTGTGAAGCTCGCAGCATAGCCACCTGTCGTTCAAGGTTTATAATTAGGTCCATGTCTCTTTGGTCCTTGTCTCTCGCCTTCTCCTCGCGGACGAGCCGCTCGATAGTGGTGATTTCTTCTTGGTTCTGTTGTTGGCTGCGGAGAATTCGGTTCATGAGGATTTCGAGCTTGATTGTGTCGATTATTTGCATTTCTTCTGTATGGAATACATCGTCCTTGAACTGGGACCACATCTTCTTGAAATGAAACTCAAAAAGTTGTAATTCTTCATCACTGAACTGGGCCCGAAGTTCAGCGTAGTAAGGTTTGCCCTTAAGTTCATTCGCAACAGAGACTTCAGCTTTTTGGGCAGGAGAAAAACCAACATGGTCTTTTATCCAATTTGTGATCGACACTACGTCACGGTCTAGTTTTTCTGCTATTTTGGAGGGCGTTAACGCCTCGGCGTTTGCCTCGATAAAGGCCCGCTCCTCAACTGTAAATCGCCCCTTTTTCATTATTCTAAAATCTCCTTAAGTATTTTGAGTATAAGGGCCTTGCGGCTTTTTGGCATAGGAGAATTAGCCTTGAGTTTTAAGTAGTCCCGCCTGTATTCCGCCGGAAGCTTTTCGTCTATGATCGCCAGTATTTCTGTTATGTGGGCGTCGTTGGTGGTTGTGTCGGCCGTACAGATTGAGTGGATCGAATTAATGTCGAGGGCCTCATTAATATTTTTCTTGCGGGTTTGGATGTTATGTGCGGCCCCAATGTCTAGGCGATAGTAGTTGTCCCGCTTGAAGTTCTTGAGGCGGTTGGATATGTGGGTAAACATGAAGTTTGAGAGGGGCCGGGCTTCATCGTATTTATCGAGGCCCTCTATACCAATGATGAAAGCCTCTTGGAAGATATCCTCAACATCATAGGGGCCGAATGTGAACTTTGGGGCCAAGCGGCGGGCCACTTTAGATATAGTTTCAGAAACTTCACTTTCGGTCATACTGTTAGGAATTTTCATTTTGTATTTTTCTTTTCTGCTCTAATAATTTATCATAGGGCACCCCATTGATAGTATGTGGGGGCGAATAGCCAGCAAACTCGCGGCCATCATTAAAGAAGCCCTCTACATCCTTGTCGGGATGTTCTTCTTCTAGGATCTTTTTGATTTCCTCATCGAGCTTGGCTATGCTCTTTGTGCTAAAATAGGTGCCGACCTTCTTGGGGTTATTTTTCTGTGACATAATAAATTCTCCTTGGTTCTAAGATATTATGGGGTCATATATGTTGCTATACACATGCTGCCGTGTAAGCGGGTTCTATTTGGGGCTGTCAGGATGGATTGGGTAAGACATATTAGATATTTTGGGTTGTTGTGTTTGGACCACCCCGGCTTTTTCGCTCTTTTGCCCACCTTACCTATTTGAACAGAAAATACCGGGTAGGGGGGCCGGGCGAGTCGTAAGTCCTTATGTATCAACAACTTACGTCACCAATCAAGGCATATTCCATGCCAAACGATTTGGCACGATTCTTGCTCTAGCAAGCCACATACCAAACACGAAAGATTTTCGCAGAAAGAAAATATCAAAAAAAACATTTGTTCAGTACTTGACAACTCAAGAATCTTTGGTATAATGTCGATATAAGAAGTAAGGAAAGAAAAGGAAAACGAAAATGGAAAACACGATCAACGAAATCTTGGCCTTCTCCGAGTGCTGCTGCGAGCAGATGAGTGGCGAGCAACTCGACCACGAAATCTGCCCATGCTGTGGCGAACACTGCGAAGTGGTTTACGAGGATTGGAGTTGCTGAAAAAAACATTTGTTCAGTATTGACAAATCAGAAAAGCCTGCTATA
>Ga0075479_10000807_pt1 | contig 13971 bp, 7 predicted proteins | sample DEB08_DNA_8_FD_76341 | JGI IMG/M metagenome (GOLD analysis project Ga0075479, IMG submission 76341) | Aqueous microbial communities from the Delaware River and Bay under freshwater to marine salinity gradient to study organic matter... | ecosystem: Environmental > Aquatic > Marine > Coastal ... | reverse complement strand
CCGAAGACTTCATCACCAATTCGCCGCACCATCGGTTCGAGCCGCCGGCCTGTGAGCGCGAGTTTGCTTTGTACCCGATCACTGGCAAAGTACTGTTTCAGGCTGGTGCGAAGCGTTTGGTTTTCGATCAGGCTTTGCTGGAGTACAGACCAGACAACCTGCTGCATGGCGCTGTCCTTAACAGCAGATCGAATCGCCTGTCTGATCTCCTGCTGGACCCGGGGGTTCTGACTGACTCGCGTCAGGATCCGTTCCATGACCTCGACGATGTTTTCGGTTCTTGCTTCCAGCGCCGGGCGAATCTCCCGGGCAAGGAATCGATCAAATTCCTGACGGACAGCGTCCCGTCTTGGTAGTGGTGACAGGTCATACAGGTAGCGCCATGTGAACGACCACAGTGAGACGCGTTCCCACAATTCTCGTCCCAGCTCCATCGCTGCCGGTCTGACTTCGGCCTCCACAATGGGAAGAATTTCTTCCCGCACGAGAGGAACAAGTTGTTGCTGGATAACTTCACCGCGGTACTGTTCGGCCAGTTGGAGAAATTGTTCCCGATGAGATTCCATCACACGAGGCAGTTCGGCCTGAACCGACTGAAGAAACAGCCCGGCGACTTCCTGAATCAGAGGCTCCAGTTCTTTTCCTGCAGCGGATCGGTTCTGCTCCCATTCCTCGGCGATGACGACCGCCAGTCGGCTGCGAATTTCCTCTGACAGCAGTGTTTCCCCGACCCATTGCAGTGAACTGGGCGTTTGACGCCATGTGAGTTGCAGGTCCTGTCCGGCAAGCTCCTGAGAAATCTTCGGATCCAGTCGAATCAGACAGCGTTTCGTCCAGACTGGTGACAGCAGACCACTGTCTGTGCCCAGCACTCGCCCTGCCTGAATCATTGAACCGTCATTCCGGTGCGTGAAAATCGGATCTCCGGGTGCCAGCAGCAGCGGTACTTGTGATTCTGCGGTGAATTCGTCGGGAACACTGACCGCCCAACTGACGAGGTCTGCACAAAGTCCGACTGCGGCAGCGGAGCCACCAGAGCGGCCACCGGCTGAGACCACAAACCAAACCAGCGCACCAGTCCAGACGGCGGTACCGAGCAACAGTCTGATTCGTCGAATTTGTCGGGATGTTCGCATCGGTTGTCTGCTGATAAATCCGACGAGGCGGGGTGGTCAGAACTGGAGTACTGCAATTGCTTCGCTTCTCCCTGCTATTATCTGCGGACACCTGCAGGAATCAAAGGCACATTTCTGAACCGAGAGCCGGCTTTGGTCGGCCCGACCGATATTGAAAAACAGTCGCCAAGTTCGGAAGATATGGAAGTCCGGAGAAGTGAGGGGGGGATCGAGCCCCTGTTCCCCGGACGCAGCGAAATGGGAATTCATGTCTCTGATCAATTCGTCCATTCTTGCCGGACTGCTGCTGGCCGCGATCCCGCTGGTGCTGCACCTGGTCATGCGGTCTCGACCGAAGCGGATCGAGTTTCCGGCCCTGCAGCTGCTGCGAGTTCGTCAGGCGTCAAACGCTCGACGGATGCGTTTGCGTCAGATTTTATTGCTGATGCTGCGGGCACTGCTGCTGGCGGCATTGGTGCTGGCCCTGGCCCGTCCGTCATTGCCGGCTGCAGATTACAGTCTCAGGTGGTGGGAATGGCTGGGACTGGCTGCCGCCGTTGTGGCAGCCATATTTGTCTATCGCTGGATGCTGCATCGGCAGTCGGGAGACGCGCCGCGGAACAGTTCCGCGATTCAGCGGACTGCAATCTGCCGTGTGTTTGGGCTGTTATTCGGGCTGTTGCTGGCCATCTTGCTGACCGGGGTCCCGTGGGCAGTGCGTGTCCGGGCAGAATTGTTGTCTCCAGGAGCTGACGGTCCCGGACAGGTCCCGGTGGCCGCAGTGTTCCTCGTTGATAACAGCTACAGCATGACCTACCAGCGGGAAAACAGAACGCGACTTGAACTTGCAGCGAGTGTTGTGAGTGAGCAGCTGGAACGATTTCCCGGTGACAGTCAGGCTGCCGTCGCCACGATCGATCAGGCGGAGCCGATTCTGATACAGGCTGATCTGTCGGGACTGTCTTCCAGAACAAACGCGATCACCGCGACAGCTGTGCCGGGAACACTCAATCGCCGTCTTAAAGATGCAATTGATGCTCAGCTTGAACACCGGGAGCAGCTGCAAAAACAGCTTGGCACGGGAGGCAGCGCTGATGTTTTTTCACGCGAGATCTACATTCTCTCAGACCAGTCACAAAATGCGTGGCAGATTCCCGATGAGAGCGGTCTGGCAGAACTGATCGCGGCCCATGACTGGCTGCAAGTCTATTTCGTGGATTTGTCGGTCAGCAGTCCGCTGAATGCCTCGATTTCTGAGTTGACGCTTTCTGATGAGTCGGTGGCTTCCGGGCGGGACCTCGTGCTCAACATGACAGTCAACTCCACGGCATCCACGCCGGCAGTGACTTCGGTTGAGACCACGTTGATTGATGAATCCGGTCGCGAACTGCCCGGTGGATCGCCGTCGGCCGTGACGCTGAATGGTGAGTCGGTCAAAGTGACGTCCACAGTCCGTGTGCCGCCGGATGTCAGCTGGCTGCAGGGAAATTTGCGTTTGACCACAGACGACCCGCTGGCTGCGGACAACTCACGATTTTTTTCCATTCGTGTGCTGCAGACGCCTCGAGTCCTGCTGATCTCAGACTTGCCTGAAGAGATTTTGTATCTGCAGAATGCGATGCAGCCGGAGGAATTGACGCGACTGGGGATCACATTCTGCGACTGTCAGTCAGCGACCACTGCTGCAGCGGGTGAGCTTTCGTTTGCGGAATTTGACGCGGTCTTTATGTGCGGTCTGCAGCGTCCGGATGATTCGCTGTGGACTCGATTGAGAAATTATCTCGAAACCGGTGGTCGTATTGTGCTGGTTGCTGGTTCAGATCGGATTCAGCCCGGATTCTGGTCAACGCCAGCGGCCCGTGATGTGGTTCCTGCCCTGCCGCTGACTGTTGTTCGTTACCTCACCGCGCCGGGGTTCCTGCGGCTTGATGAATCTCAACATGTCATCTGCAGAACACTTGGGCAGCCGAAGGAACTGCGAGTCGAACTGGGAGCCGTGTCATTTGATCGGTGCTGGGCGGTTGAACTGCTTGAAGATTCTGAAGTCCTGCTGACACTCACCGGCCCCGGTAATCGCCCGCTGCTGCTGGAACGGCAGGTGGGACGCGGGCACAGCCTGATGTTCACGTCCGCAATGGATAATCTCGCTGATCGTGGAAATCTGTGGAACAATCTGGTGGCCAGTTGGGGATTCCTGGCGTTTACCGATGAGCTGTTGAATTACCTGACCAGTATTGATGAGGCGGTTACCAATTTTTCAGCCGGTTCCGTTGTGGATTTTGCGGTCCCTCCCGGCGATCGGTTTGAACAGTTTCTGTTGCAACGTCCCGGGCTGCGGCAAACCCGCGGCAGTCTTGAACCGGAATCGCGCAGTGTTCTGATCACCGACGCGTTTGATCCGGGGCATTACCTGTTGCGTCCCTTTGAGTCGAGGAGCAGTTTCCGGGCTCCGTTCTCGATCAATATTCCGGATGCCGAGTCGAATCTGGAGAAGGTGGATCAAACAAAGCTGACGGAGATGCTGGGACCGGAACAGTGCACCGTGATCCGGGATCCGTCGGAACTGGCGTCGATCGTCAGAATCAGTCGAGTCGGGGTCGAGGTGTTTCCGGTGCTGCTGGGGCTGTTGTTACTGCTGTTCTGTGCCGAACACGTCATGGCAAACTACTTTTACGACACGGCGGAAGTTGGAAATTCCGGGCCAACAGGGCGTCGCAGCGGCACTGTCCCATCGGGTGGAGGGGCATGACCTGGCGAGGCCACACAGATGCAGGCCCGCCGGGTTCATCAGTGCGGTTTTCCGATCAGGCCGCAGGCTGCCCGGCATCGATCGAGCACTTCGCGGCCCGTTGCCCGAGCCCGTGCCGCCCCTGCGCGAAGAATGTCTTCCACGGTGTCGGGATCCTGCTCAAGTTGTTCCCGACGGTCGCGTGCGACGGCAAAATGCTCCATCGCAGCCTCGTATAAAGCCGCCTTGGCTTCACCATAGCCCATTCCGCCGGCGAGATATCGAGCGGCAAGTTCCTGCTGCTGCTGTTCCGTGGCAAACAAACGAAACAACGCAAACACAGCACACTGGTCCGGGTCTTTCGGATCTTCGACCGGTGTGGAGTCGGTTTTCACACGATTGACTTTCTTGCGGAGCTTTTTGGCTGGCTCAAACAGTTCAATCGTGTTGTCGTAGCTCTTCGACATTTTTTCACCGTCGATGCCTGGCACCTTCGCGGAGGAATCGAGAACACTGGCATTTGGAAGCTTCAGCGCTTCAACTCCGTAGGTACTGTTGAATCGAGCCGCGATATCGCGAGTGACTTCGATGTGCTGGACCTGATCCAAACCAACCGGGACGGTGTCGCTGTCGTACAGCAGAATGTCAGCTGCCATCAGAACCGGATAGGTAAACAGTCCGGCGTCGGCGGCAATGCCCTTTGCCTTCTTGTCCTTGTAAGCGTGGCACTTTTCCAGCAGGTGCATCTGAGTCAGTGTCATCAGCAGCCATGTCAGCTCTGTGACTTCCGGAACATCAGACTGCCGGAACAGTACTGCGCGGTTCGGATCAAGCCCCAGCGCCAGCAGATCCAGCGCTGCGTCTCGCACATAGCCCTGCAGCACTTCGGGTTCGCGAACAGTTGTGAGTGCGTGGTAATCCGCAATGAAGTAAAAAGCCTGCTCGCTGTCCTGCAGCGATATGTACTGGCTGATTGCACCGAAGTAGTTGCCCCAGTGAAATCGACCGGTGGGCTGGATGCCTGACAGAACTTTCATGGAGTGCTCAAATGGTTAGTGACAGGAACTGATGGATCAAAAACGCAGCGAGGCCTGCGGCAGGCGGAATTCAGGATTCGGAATCGGAGACTGGACACGGTGCAGCGGGGCGATTCGGAACCTGCAGAGAACCAATGATGTCAGCCGGACAGGTGCCACCCAGCTGGGAGATGGCTGCCGGCAGTTGCTGAACAATTTCTGCGGACAGGCCCGGGTTGTAGAAGTTTGCTGTTCCGATTTGCACTGCCGACGCACCGGCAACCAGAAATTCCATCACGTCATCGAGGGACTGAATGCCACCAATTCCAATGATCGGCACATTGATCGCCTGAGCCACCTGCCAGACAATTCTTAATGCCAGTGGTTTGATGGCCGGTCCGCTGAGCCCGCCCAGCACATTTCCAAGGACAGGGCGTTGCCGTTTCCAGTCAATTGCCATCCCCTGAAACGTATTGATCAGTGATACCGCATCAGCCCCCGCGTCTGCAACGGCTTGCGCGATTGGGATGACGCTGGTGACATTTGGGGTTAGCTTGGCGATGACCGGGTGTTCACATTCATCGCGAAAGGCGGCCACCGCTGCTGCCGCCAGTTCGGGATTGGTTCCAAAGTCCACACCGCCGGAGACATTTGGGCAGGAAATGTTCAGTTCCACCGCGCCAACACCTCTGTGCTGCTGCAGGACCGCCGCCATGCTGCGAAACTCGTCCATCGTTTTCCCGGCGATGTTGACGATGATCGCGGTCTCAAGGGACAGCAGCCAGGGCAGTTTCTCTGCGGTGAACTGGTCAAAACCGTCGTTGTCCAGTCCGATGGAATTCAGCAGACCGCTGGCGGTTTCCACCGTTCGCGGAGGAGGATTCCCGGGTCTGGGCGCCTGAGTCACAGTCTTGGGAACGATCCCGCCGAGCTGGCTGAGATCAACCAGTGATTCCATCTCGCGGGCGTATCCGAAGGTTCCGGAGGCGACAAGAATTGGGTTCTTTAGTTTCAGTCGATTCAGACTGACACTCAGGTCCATCGATGTTCTGCTTTTGACTGTTGGATAATGGAAACCAGAGGGTGCCGATGCAGTCGCCAGTCCCTGACTTGTGACTGATGCAACCATCCCCGTTTAGTTTATCACAAAGCAGCCCGATTGCAGTGAATCAGCGTCCGGAAGTCCCGCAGAGCCCTTTTTTCTCGCTCCCACGCGATCCTTCCCTGCAGGGATCGATGGTCTGCCCCATTCACGAGTTCGCGCAGTACACTTCTTGCAGCAGGTCCTTATGACCGACTAGGATTTCGGCTTTCGCTTTTTTGCTCGTCAGGGTGACACCGACTGATTCGCCCGGGAATCCTCCTTATGCACAAGTCAGATGATGACCAACTGATCTTCCTTGGAATTGATCTTGGGGGGACCAATATTAAAGCCGGTCTGGTGGACAACGCGGGGACTGTTCTGGGATCGGCATCGGTCCCCACGGAAGCCTGCGGCGGACCGGATCACGGCGTTTCCCAAATGATGCTGGCAGCCGGACAGGCTGCTGCCGCCGCTAATACCGACCTGAATTCCGTGACAGCTGCCGGACTGGCCAGCCCCGGCACGATGGACCTGCGGAAGGGAATGCTGCTGGAGCCGACCAATCTGCCGGGCTGGGATTCGTTCCCCATTCGACAACGTGTCGAGGATGCCGTCGGCAAACCAGTGGTGCTGCAGAACGACGCGAATGCTGCTGCTTATGGTGAATACTGGGCCGGGCAGGCGAAGAATGCCGGAAGCATGGCCTTCTACACGCTTGGAACCGGCCTCGGCGGCGGCCTGATCATCGACGATCACATTATCGAGGGAGAGAACTCTCACGGGTCAGAGCTGGGGCATGTGGTGCTCGAAATGCAGGACGGCCGCTTTTGCAAGACCGGTCAATATGGAACGGCTGAAGCTTATGTCAGTGCAACTGCTCTGCTGGAGCAGTTCCGGCACCAGCTCGATTCCGGCGCGGAGACCAGTGTGCGAGCCTGCCTTCAGAACGGTGAAGAGCTCAGCCCATTACTGATCTCACGCGAAGCCGAACGAGGGGATCAGCTGTCGGAAGAGCTGATTATGGAGATGGCGATGTATCTTGGCGTGACCGTCACATCCTGCGTGCACATCATCGACCCCACAATCGTGCTGCTGGGGGGCGCGATGACATTCGGCCGAAATTCCACCCGGATTGGCAGACAGTTTCTGGCCAAAGTTCAGAGCGAGTTCCGCAGTCGCACGTTTCCCACGCTGGCGGAACGAACCGTGATTGACTGGGCTTCGCTGGGAGGCACTGCCGGATTCATCGGTGCCGCCGGGTGTGCGCGACGGGCCCATCGTCGGAATCGGTAACGCAATCTGCTCAGCCCGCAGCCGCAACCGCGTCACGGGTGGAGGTCAGGCCAGGAGCGTTTCCTCGCGGGAATTTCAGCGTGAATGTGGTGCCCCGGCCGACTTCACTTTCCACACGAATGCGTCCTTTGTGAGCCTCCACGATGCGGCGGCACAGGGCCAGCCCCAGTCCGGTTCCCCCCTGCCCGTTCTCATCGGGGTTCTTGGTGGAATAGAACGCCTCAAAAATGTGCTGCAGTTTGTCCGGTGCAATTCCACAACCACTGTCAGCCACAGAGATTTCTGCCCAGTTCTCGGCAGGGTTGTCATGGACCGTAATCTTCAGACGACCGCCTTCACGCATCGCCTGTCGGGCATTAACGATGAGGTTCATCAGCAGCTGCTGGACCTGACTGGAATTCACTTTGGCCCAGATGCCAGGTTCCACGTTCAGATCGACGCTGACTCGATGTATCTGCAGGTCCTTGCGCACCAGTACCAGCACGTCTTCCACAACGCGTTTGAGCTCATGCGACTCAATTCGTGACGATGTGTTACGAGCATAGCTGAGCATTCCGGTGGTGATGGTCGCTGCGCGCTGCGAAGCGGAAAGAATTCGATCGAGGCAGCGGTCCCGCGTCTTTTCGTCCTTATGACGGACGCCCATCTTTGCGTAATTGATGACCGTTGTCAGAATGTTGTTGAACTCATGGGTAATCGACGACGCAAGTGCGCCCACGGAACTCAGTCGCTGGGCTCTCAGTAACTCCTCCTCCAACAGGGAAATCCGCTGAATGAGCTCTTCTGTCTGACGATCAGATTCCATAGTGGTTGTTTCTGGTTCTCTGCGGAGGTCCCGCGTCTGGCTTCATGTTCCGGTTGGCGACTGCAGGTCAGTACGTCCTGCCCAGACCTTATCGGGTCTGCCGATTGCGACGCTGAAGCCTGCAGTGACAGTAACAACAGGAATCACGATTCCGGGTGTTGTGCAGGAACAGGGAGGACGCCATTCGCCCCTGCTGCCAGATCCAAACCGTCAACTTATCCGGTAAAGTTGCCCCAGATTGACGAGCTTACACGTCTGAGGTTTCCTCGCGGGGAAACAGTCGCGCGGGGATGAGGGCCTGCAATATGAGTCACCCGGCTGCGCAATCACCTGGCTGCAGGATCTCCCAGTTGCTTCATTTCTCGAAGCAGCAGGTCCTGCATTCGTTGAAGCCGTACCGCATGCTCCGGACGAGCGGCAAGATTCGTCTGATCCTGATCCGGCTGCATGCCCGTGAGAGCCGTGGTGTCAGGGTGGTGATGCTGCGGAAGCAGCTCGGCAGGGTTGCTCTTTAAATGAAACAGCTGAATTTCATTCACGCCGCGATCCGGCGCCTGCCAGGTGATCAGCTTCCAGTCGCCTTCCCGCAGACAGCGGATTCCGGGTTTTGATCCGCCAGAATAGGCGCCGTACATGATCTCCCGAATATTCTCTGCGGTCCCTTCGAGAACGGGACGCATGCTGATTCCCTGGTTGGTCTCCGGAACCGGTACACCGGTCAAATCACAGAGTGTGCTGAGTAAGTCCAGCAGGTAAACATTGCCGGCACGGCGCTGGCCGGAGGCAATGTGCGGACCGGCCGCAATGAACGGAACCTGCCATGTATGCTGGTAGAGATTCTGTTTGCCCATCAGACCGTGACGCCCAATCGCCATTCCATGATCTGCTGTGTAGATCACAATAGTTCGTGCGAGTTCTTCCTGTTGCCGGAGTTGTTCCAGCACGCGACCGATCTGCTGATCGATCAGCTCACTGCAGGCGAATTGCCGTCCGATCTCGTTTCGCACGGTGGCCGGATCCCGATTTGTCCAGACACCGCTGACGGCAACCTCGTCGCGTACATCACCATGAGTGATATCAAAGGGATGCTGTGTCAGGTAATTCTCCGGCAGTGTCGGCTGCAATGGATTCATCGCCGGCGGGTTGCTGCGATCAGTATGGTTCACGGCCCCGTAGTGTTTCAGGAACTCCGGCATTCCATCCCGCGTGTCATGCGGATGAGAGAATCCGAGATAGATCAGGAAAGGTCTCCGGTCTTCGTTCCTGTCTCGCTGTTCAAGGAAATCGAGAACTTGCTTGGCATGCCACGGGCTTCCTGACTGTGCCGTGCCTCCGCGTTTGGTCTCATCGCGGCGAAACTCAAACTGCCGATTCGCGCCCTCGTAACTATTGCCTCGTTTACACGTTCGCATTGTGGCATAACCAGCCCGGCGGAAGACTGCGGGTAAGGTGTTGTCAACAATTCTCGCCGGAGACCGGACCCTTCCCTGCGGTGCATTGGGCAGATTCCACAGCGTTCTTCCCGTCATGATCATGTGTCGAGACGGATTGCAGACAGCTCCCGAAAAGGAACCCATGTGGCAGGCGTTATCCACCACCACACCGCGTGCTGCAAGGCTGTCAAGAACGGGGGTTCTGAGCGTGGATCGCGGGTTGTATAGCTGAAAATCCTGGGGCGACTGATCGTCTGCAACAATCAGCAGAATGTTGGGGCGATCCTCTGCACCGGTTGCAGACGGTGCTGCCCCGACGCAGCAGGCGGCGAACAGAATTACAGAAATGGCCAGGGTGGCTCGCGATGCACTCATAATCGGCACTCCGGATGCTGCATGTCAGGTTATCGAACTCATGCAGCATACGCCTGCAGATCAGCGGTACCATCGGAACGGAGCTGCTGTGGCTGATTCATCCGGAATTGAGGCGCCCCAGGTCCGGTGATGACTCAGGCAGCCTTCAGCGATCTCGCGTTGGCGGCCCAGCGAATCCACTCGCCAACAGTCTCAATTCCGGGCAGTTTCGGGGATTTGCCTCCGCCGGATCGTTGCGGCAGTTTCAGCCTGCACAGCGTTTGCAGTAAATCCTCCGGTTGTAATTCACTGAGTGACTCTGCTGAGCGAACACCGGCGGCAACAAGGATTTGCGCCGGTCCGCCTCGCAGTTCGGGAATCTGGCACATGAGTCGAGCCTGTGCCTGCCAGTTCTGCACAACACCTTCGGTGATTCGTGACTGCCGCAACCGTCGCACAATTCTGACGGGAGGAAGGCTGAGCAGGTCTGTCACATCCATGATGCCGGAATCGTGGAGCATTGCTGCCGTGCGCGGACCAATCAGGGGCACGCTGCCGATGCCGCTGGATGGTGTCAGGTAGAATCTCATCCCCCCGATCTGTTCTGCCACTTCACCAGCCTGCACATCAGCGGCGTCATTTTTTCGCAATTCGGCAGCACGCCTTTGCAGGTGTCGTTTTCTTTGTCGTCGTCTTCGCGTCTCTGAGAGTTTTGATGTATTTGGCAGCGGGCGAGTGCTGACCGTTCTTTGTGCCCGGGTGTTGCGGCGACGTTTTCGCAATTCAGTCACCTGAGGTATTCCTGGAGCATCTGCTGCACCGGCACAGAGAGCGCTTTGCAGACTGCGTCCTTCCTGCCCGAATCTGGCCCAGTTGAGGGCCTGTTGTCGATCAATTGGTCTGCGGAATCGACGCTGCCGACGACCTTCTGCACTGCGTTGAAAGTCGGAGATGCGATCCAGCAGTGTTTCCGGACGAAGTCGTTTCAGTTGATCAGCAGAACGAACCCCGGAGGCAATCAACAGCTCTGCGTCACCGCGCCGCAGCATGGGAACTCGCACGCATAATTCAGCCTGATTGCGCAGCGCCTGCAGCCGTGCTGCTGACACTGAAAACCCTTCAACGTCGACTTTTTGCTGAAGATCTTCGGCGGTGATCTGCAGCAGCTGGCGAATCGATTCCACACCGGTCAGGCGCAGTGCCTCCAGTTCTGCCAGGCGGATTCCTGATAAGTCTTCGATGCGATGTTCGGTGCTGAGATAATACAGCAGCCCCGGCTGCCGTGCGGGAGATGTCTCAGACGATGGTGGTGCTGTTTCTTCTTCCACAGGTGTCGGCGCAGGAAACTCCAGCGTTGCGGGATGCTCTTCCGACTCCGAGATTTTCGCAATGTCCTCGCTCGCAGAATCCTCTGTCATCTCGAGCAGCTTTGCAGCAGGCAGAATTTCTGCCGCGACGTCCGAGAGCAGGATGATCTGCTGCCCCGTCTGCGCCACTGTCGTCAGGATTTCGGCCGTGCGTTCGGACCAGACATCGCCGGGCTGAAGATTGGCATCCCGCAACACGAGCGGCATGATCACGTTTTCGGCGCGCCAGGTCTGAAACAGCGAAAGCCGCAGTAACAGTCCGCAGAGATCCTGCACAACCGGGTCGGCCTGTTCCAGAGGAATCTCTCGTTCCGAGCTGGACGGGGTGATCGTCAGTGTTTCGGATTCTGCCGGATTCAGTGACAGGTACTGTCCTTCGGTGATTTCCCGGAGCCATTCCGACGCCTTTGTCAGCACGCTGTTTTCCACTCCGCAGCGACTGCGGCGAATGCGTTCCTCCAGCGCAGTCTCAGCAAGATCAAGGCGACATCGTTGCTCCCTCAACAACTCAATTTCTGCGTCCAGTTCTGCAATACTCGCATGCAGTTGATCGCTTCGTTCCAGCGTCAGCTCGGGAGCGATGCAGGAACGAATCCAGTCCTGCGCTTCTGCGAGGCGTCCGTGCTGCTGCTGCAGATTCTCCAGTGCGGACTCCAGTTCGGTCTCTGCTTCCCGCAGCTCCGCCAACAGTGACCGCGAGGCCTGCTCGCACAGCAGAGATTCTTCCTGCATCCGGGAGACGGGGCCCATCGCCGCGTGATGGCCGATCTGTGATGGGTTTACCCCGGGCTCTGCCAGCAGTTCTGTAATATCAAGCAGACAGTGCTCCATCAGCCGCAGCCGGCGGCTCCGTTCAGAGTGCCGCAGTTCCTGCCCGGGCTGTATGCGCAGTTTCAGGGTTTGAATTCCCTGCTGCAGTTCGTGCAGCATCTCCTGATCGGATTCCCTCGCAGGCGATGCCGCGGCCAGCGTCTGTCGGAGCACCTGCATTTGTTGATCCAGTTCCTGAACAATCTGCTCGCGCTGCATGTCAGTCACCGCATCCGATTCGCGCACCTGCGCTGCAACCTCGCGCTGCAATTCCTGGACGACAAGATCCCGGATACGTGCCCATGCAGCAGCTGACTGCGAACGGGAATGCAGGATGTCCGTCGTCATGACGCTGGATGAATTTTCCAGTGCCAGCAAAGCTGCGCAGCGAACTCTGCGCAACCTGGTTTGCTCCAGCTCCCCTTCGAGATGTCGGCGTAGCTCGTTGGCATCGTTCACCTCGCTTTCCAGTTCCGCCAGGCGGGCAGTATTCCTTTCATCGGTCGCTCGCAGTGCGACAAGTTCACTTTGCAGACGGCCCTGTCGGCGGCGCAGAGCCGAGATTTGATGCACCACTCCGCCATTGAGACCATTCCCGTCCCGCTGTCGGCGAATGTCGGCGAGTGCATTCTGCAGTGTGACTGACACCACAGGCTGCGAGGCAGACTTGTCGGACCTCAGGCAAAGTCGTGCGAGGTCACGAAAACTTCCCGCGTCTTCCGCTCCGGGAAAAAAGATCTGTTGGGGGGAAATCGTGTCGAACCAGGAAGGCAGCAGGGAGACGCCGGTCCGCGGTAAGGTCTCTGCATGTTCTGAACTGGCGACAGTTGCGGAAAGAGCGGTGAATTCCGCCCTGGATATCCCCCAGACAAGTGCTCCCAGTTCTTCCTGCTGATGCAGTTCATAGCTGTCGTCGGCAGGTTCCAGCGAAGCGTTGCGGACAGACCGCAGGGCTGCACCGCAGAGTATCGTTACTCGCTCAGAGGCTGGAGCGTCGAGGTTCTGGACGATGGTTAGTCCGCCGGCAATCCGGTCCAGCAGCAGCGGATTGCCCGCTTCGGGATTTTCCAGTCGGATACGTTTCAGAAACATCTGGGCTGATCCTGCTTCTTCCGGTGAAATTTCTGGTAATTGAGGGGCCTGACTTGTGTCCTGCTGTCACTCTTATGCCGCGCGCTGAACTGCACCCAGCAACTCCTGTAAAACGCCGATGCGATCGGCACTGTCACCATCCGGCGGATGGTTCATCAGATCCTGTAAAAAGACCTGCAGGTTTGGTTCCGGGCAGTGCAGTTGACAATTGTCGGCCAGCTGAATGCGACGCGGCCAGAAACCGGCCAGGCCGCCCTGCAGCGACTCGCGAAGATCCTGCAACAGTCGAGATTCTTCCAGTGACTGTTGCGTCGTCTCGCCGCAAATCAATGTGCCGTGGATAATCCAGTCGGTGACATGAACACGGCGGGAGACTGCCCTGCTGCGACCGACCTGCTTCAACTTGAGCAGCAGTTCCTGTCGGTCGACTGGATTTTGAAACGAAACTTCAGCGCGATGATAACGCAGTGAGTCGGTGGCAACGAATCGAGCGGACACGGTGCGGTCTTCGATCAGGTCAACAACGAATCCGCCATGAGCGCCCGATTCCGCAGGAGAAATCGCCTGCGGGCAACCCACGATGAGTTGCGGACACTCCTGGCCCTCGACAGTGAATTCCGACGCTTCGCAATGTTCCGGCGGGACCTGACCGCCCCTCAGCAGAAGTGACGGAAATTTGTCGAGGTCAGCTGTTGAGCGGCGGATCAGCAGGCAGTCGTCCGGCGCGGCGGACTCGTCCTCTGCAGCGGCGACCGTAAGTCCCCCCGCCATTGTCTTCAGCAGGAATGGTTGGTGACATTCGACAACACTGGTCGCGGGCAGCTGCTGCAGAAGTGAAAAATCGGCCGACGAGTGTCCGGCAATGATCAGTGAG
>Ga0075479_10000805_pt1 | contig 13998 bp, 12 predicted proteins | sample DEB08_DNA_8_FD_76341 | JGI IMG/M metagenome (GOLD analysis project Ga0075479, IMG submission 76341) | Aqueous microbial communities from the Delaware River and Bay under freshwater to marine salinity gradient to study organic matter... | ecosystem: Environmental > Aquatic > Marine > Coastal ... | reverse complement strand
CGACACCGGCGTCGACAGGTCGCCGTCGGTGATCACCACCAGCGTCGTCGAGCGCCGCGGCCAGGGCATCGCCATCTCGTACGCGGCGTCGAGACCCGCCTGCAGATCGGTCTCGCCCGGGGTGAAGGCGGTGTAGAGCGGCAGGCCGTCCATGAGGTTCGCGATCAGTTCCTTGTCGGTGGAGTCGCGCAGCATCGGCACCGCCTTCGTGTAGCAGGCGATCATCCCGACGCGGGTGTCCTGCATGTCGAGACGGTCGAGGATGCCGCGCAGGACCCTGCCCGCCCAGACGCCGCGCATCGTCTTCTCCTCGCCGGGACCGGCGTCGGCGAGGTTCATGCTCGGGCTGACGTCGAGCACGACGAGGAGTTGCCGCGAAGCGCGGGGATTCGGCTCGGTGTCGACCTCGATCGGATCGAAGCGAAGCAGGACCACGGCGCCGAAGGTCGCCAGCCCCATGCCGGCCACGCGGGCCGCCGGCGCCAGCCTCGCCCATGCCGCAGGACGACCTCCCGGGCCGAAGGCGAGCCTCGCCACTCGCGAGACGCGTCGGGCATGCCGCCACTCCGCCGCCGCCACGACCAGCGCGGCGAGGGCGCCGGCGAGGATCGCGACGAGGAGATCGGGCGTCGCCTCGGTCACCATGGCGTGTACCTCGCGAAGCAGAGACCGATCCCGTGCAGGCCGAGCAGGACGAGCCCCGCGATCGCGAACGGACCGAACTCGTCGAGCGGCACGGTGCCTGCGGGTTCGAAGCGGGCGGGCTTCATGCGATCGATGTGGCGAAAGATCGCGTCGAGGCGCGAGGAGTCGCTCGCGGCGAACGCCTCGCCGCCGGTGGTCTCGACGAGATCCTCGACGTCGGCGGGCACGCCGGTTTCGGCGATGTGGACGTGGTAGACGACGATGCCGTCGTCGGCGAGCTCCTCGCCGATCGCGAACGCCTCGCCGCCACCGAGATCGGCGCTGAATCCGTCGGAGACGAGCACGATCATGCGATCGCCCGAGTCGGTCTCGGCGAGCATGTTGCGGCGGCAGAAGCGCAACGCCGAGCCGATCATCGTGCCGCCCATGTGCGAGGGCTGGTTGCGCGGATCGGCGAACGGCAAGGCGTCGCGGATCGCCTGAAGGTCCTTGGTCAGCGGCATCCAGCGGATCTGCTCGACGCCGAAGAGGGTCAGTCCGAACGCGTCGCCCTCGCGGGCGCGGGTGAAGTCCTCGATGGCCTGCGCGGCCAGTTCGTAGTTGCGGCCGGTCATGCTGCCGGAGACGTCGAGGCAGATCTGGATGTTGGTGAGCGACCGTTCGCGACGCGGCTGCTGCAGCGTCTGCGGGCCCGCAAGCACCACGATCGCCGTGGCGAGCAGCATCAGCGGAACCATGTCGAAGACCCCCAGCGTCGCCTGCAGCGCCCGGCGAGGCGGCGGGTCGGGGCCATGGTCGAAGGGCACCACGACGCCGGGGCGTCGAGAGATCGCGGTCCACGCAAGCAGCACCGGAATCGCGAGCAGCAGCAGGACCCAGGGATGCAGGAACGTCACGGCCGGGTCTCCGTGCGCACGGCGCCGGTGACGCGATCGAGCGCCTCGTCGCGACGGCGCTCGCCGTCGGCGACGTGAAGCCACCGCTCGACCGCCCGAACGACCGAGGCGGAGGCGGGCTCCCTTCTGAGCCGGGCGGTCGCTTCGGCGAGATCGCCCGCGCCGGGAGCCGCGTCGCGCAGGGCCTGAAGGAGCAGCAGTTCGAACCGACCCCGCTCCGCGACGTCGAGCGGTCGTGCCTTCGCCTCCTCGAGCAGGGTTCGCACCCGCTCGAGCGGCGAGGGCGGCGGCGGCTCCGGCGCGGGGGCCGGGGGCGGTCGGCGAAGCAGTCTTCGCGAGATCGCGACGACCGGCACCGCGAGCCAGACGAGGCCCAAGACCCACAGTGCGGCTCGGTAGCGACCCTCGAATCCAAGCGTCGGTTCGGGCAGGCCGTAGAGATCGGTCGTGGGGTTCGGCGGCAGCTGCGTGTAGATCTCGACCGGCATCGGCGGCAGGCCTTCCGGCGGTCGCCCGTCGGCCTGCTCGAGCAGTGGAAGCAGATCGAACTCGCCCTCGACGACCCCGAGATACTCCACGCGATGCCGGTGGCGAGGCCCGCCGAGCGGCGCGACGCGAACGAGGATCGGCGCGTTGCCGTCGCGGAGCGCCTTGGCACGAAGCGGCCCTGCAGGATGCTCGACCTCGATGGTGGCGATCGTGCCGCGGGGGACTCTCGTCGCCTGCGTGGCCGATGGCGTGGTCTGCGCACCGGTCGCCGGCGGCGAAGGCGCGCAGGCGATCGCAAGCAGCAGCGTCGCAGCGAGGACTCGCGGCGTCATCCGCGCCCCCTTCGACTGGCGCCGCGGGCGGCGAGGAACCGGCGCAATGGGGGAATGAACGGGCGATCGACGACGAGGCGCAGCACGTCGGCGCCGGAACGCAGCAGGTCGCCGCGGGTGCGTTCGAGGTCGACGAGGGCACGGCGTCCCGAGGCGATGAACGTCCGACCGGTCTCGGCCTCGCGGGCCCGCAGCACGCCCGCTCGCAGCGGGGCGTGTTCGGCGGGATCGACCAGATGCACCACCGCGCAGTCGTGGCCGCGACTGGTTCGGCGAATCGCCGCGAGCGCCGCGGGATCGTGCAGGTCGCTGATCACCATGAAGACGCCCGACCGTTCGGCACGGGTCGTCGCGAGGTCGAGCTGCTCCGCGAGCGAGGTCCGCTCGTCGAAGGCCTTCGCCCGCAGCGGTTCGAGCGCGGCGTGCAGGTCGCTGCGGGAGAGGCTCGGCAGGGAGGGCACTCGTCGTTCGCCGGCTCCCACCACCGCCACCGGGCTGAGGCGTCGAAGGGCGACCAGACCGACCGCGGCGGCGATCCAGACCGCCAGATCGTGCTTGGTGCGGGCGGTCGATCCGACCGCCATCGAGGCGCTGGTGTCGACGACCAGATGCACCGCGGTCCGCTTGAGGGCCTCGTACTCGCGAACGTGGGCCACGCCGGTGCGGGCGGTGCGCCGCCAGTCGAGTTGCCGCACCGGATCGCCGGGTTCGTAGACGCGGCTTCCCGCGTACTCGAGACCGCTGCCGAGAAGCCGCGACGCGTCGCTGCCGAAGGCGAGATCGTCGGCGAGGCGCCGGATCACCATCTCGAAGTCGCCTCTGGCCAGTTGCTCGGGCGGCGGCAGACCGAGATCCGTGGCGCCGGTCGTGGCGGCGGCAGCGGTCGTCGAGCGTTCGGTGAACGAGAGGGGCACGGCGTTCAGGCGAGGGTCGACAGCAGATCCGAAAGCACGGCCTCCGAGGTCCTGCCTTCGGCGAGGGCCTCGTAGGAGAGGCGCATGCGGTGGAGCATCACGTCCTCGGCGAGTGCGAAGAGGTCCTCGGGAATGGCGTAGTCGCGGCCGTGGATGAACGCCCGCGCCCTCGAGGCGTGCACGAGGGCGATCGCGGCGCGAGGACTGCAGCCGAGCTCGATCTCGCCGTGGGTTCGGGTCAGGTTCACCAGTTCCACGCAGTCCCGGACGAAGACGTCGCTGACGTGCACCGCCTGCACCGCGGACATCGCCTCGGTGAGATCGCCGAGGTGCAGGCGCTGCGAATCGTCGATCGCGTCGAAGGCCGACATCGGCACGGCGCCCTCGCCTTGTCGCTTCAGCTTGAGGGCGAGGCTGCGACGGACCACTTCGGTCTCGTCCTCGGGCGTGGGATAGGTCAAGCGGTGCCGAAGCAGGAAGCGGTCGAGCTGGGCTTCGGGAAGTTCGAAGGTGCCCGCCTGCTCGACGGGGTTCTGGGTGGCGATCACCAGGAACGGCGCCGGCAGATCGTGGGTGGTGTCGCCGATCGAGACGCGGCGTTCCTGCATCGCCTCGAGGAGGGCCGACTGCACCTTCGGCGAGGCGCGGTTGATCTCGTCGGCAAGCAGCAGGTTGGTGAAGATCGGTCCCTTGTGGATGCGGAAGGTGCCGGTCGACTGCTCGAGGATCTCGCTGCCCACGATGTCGCTGGGGAGCAGGTCGATGGTGAACTGCACTCGGGCGAACGCGAGGTCGATCGACTTCGCGACCGACTGCACGAGCAGGGTCTTCGCGATGCCGGGCACACCCTCGAGAAGCAGGTGTCCGCCGGTGAGCAGCGCGATCAGGACCCGCTCGACGACCGTCTCCTGACCGACCACGGTGCGGGCGACTTCGCGGCGAATGTGGCGGACGAACGGCGCCTCCGGCGTGTCGGCCTCGACGGCCCGTCCAGTCCCTTCGGTGGTGGCGTTGGAGTCGGCTGGAGTCACTGGGCGGCCTCCGCGAGCAGGGTCTCGACGAGTTCCGACAACTTGCCGCTGCGAACGCCGGCGCCGCGAACTCGGCCGTTGCGATCGACGATCACGGTCACGGGCAGGTACTCGACGCCGAAGGCCTGCATGGTGCGGCCGCGGCGGGGGCGGTCGTCGGCTTCGCCGTCGCTCTCGGGAAGAGCGTCGTGGGCAAGCGGAAGCGGCGTGGCCGCCGTCGCCCCGGGATCCTGCTCGGCGCGGGCCTTCGTGAGGGCGCCTGCCGCCGACCGGGCCGCCGCCTGCATCGCCGCGAAGTCGGCGTTGGCGTCGCAGACGCCGAGGACGACGACACCCTCCGGGCCGAACCGTTCACGCAGCTCCGTGATCGCCGCCAACTCCTCGGTCACGAGACGCCCGCCGGGGCGGGTGAAGTGCAGCACCACCGGCATCCCCCCGAACGCCTCGGCGTCCATCGGATCTCCGGACCATGCCTGCGCCGCGAGGGCCGGCATCGCCTTGCCTTCGGCACGCTTGAGCGAGGCGGGACGATCGCCGCCCCCGAGGAAGAACGCCTCGGCGAGTCCTCCGCCGGCCGCGCCCGCGGGCGCGGCTTCGGCAAGCAGCATCTCGACCACGCCCTTGACGTGTTGCGGCATCAGACCCGCGGCCCGGACCATGCCTTCGCGATCGATCACCACGTAGGTCGGCCAGAACTGCAGCTTGTAGTTCTTGGCGCTGGTGCCGCCGGTCTTGTCGCGGGTGACGGGGTAGTTGATCTTCTTGTCCCGCACGACGTCGGCGGCGCGGTCCCAACCGTTGTTGGCGTCGTGCACCCCGATGAAGACGAGGTCGCCGCCCGCCTCCGGTCCGTGCTTCTCGACGAGCTCGACGTTCTCCGGAATCGCCCGCATGCAGGGGCCGCACCAGGTCGCCCAGAAGTCGACCACGACCACCTTGCCCTTGGCCGCGGCGAGATCGACCTCCTCGCCGATCCAGGAATCGGTCGCCAGGGCGGGTGCGGGCTTGCCTTCGAGGCCCTTGAGGGCGGCGGGGCGATCCTTGCCCGAGTAGAACCACTCGTCGGGGATCGGCGGGGCGGCCCCAGCGGTCGAGATCAGCGCGGTCGAGGCCAGTGAGGCCGAGACCAGTGAGGCCGAGACCATGAGAGAGAGGATGTTCATGTCGTCATTGAACCACAGCCGGGCCGGGACGGTTGCCGGAATCGGCCGACCGTTGCAGAGTTGTCCGGATCCAGGCCGATCCGGATCGGCGTCGGTGTGAGAACGCCTTCGTCGCGAACATGCGAGGAGTCGGTTCATGTCCGTTTCACGCATTCACCACCCGGCACGCGACCCGGCCCCCGACGCGGACGGCCGGCTCTGGCGTCGCGGGGTGGTGTTGGCGGGGTTCTTCGCGGCGAGTTGGACGGTGGGCACGCTGGCGTTGGGCGTGGCGATCGTCCTCGTGTCCCTTCTCGACAAGTCCGCGCAGCCGTGGCACGGGGAGTCCACCGCGATGCCCGCGGGCGCCGTGGCGGGACTCGAGTGGATCGTGGACTCTTCGCTGCTGGTGGTCGAGACGCCGGTCCTGTTCTTCGTCGTGACCACCATGGCGGTCCTGCAGACGATGCTGCTGGTCCCGCTGGTCGGTCCGCTGCGGATTCGTCCCAACGGGTGGCCCCTGCGGGTCAGCGTGGTCGGGGCCGCCGGCATCGCGGGGCTTTCGACGGCGATGATCGTCTACGGCGTCATCGAGTTCACGGACGAGTTCTTCAAGACCTCCGTCGCCAGACAGGATGCGTGGGAGTGGTTCGCCGTGCTGCTCGCGGTCTGGACGATCGCGGGGGGGATCTGGTGCTGGCTGCTGCGCCGAGCCGGTCGGTCCCGGGATCCGCGGGGCCTCGACCGGCTGGTGCGCCTGGTGTTCGCGGCCACCGTCGTCGAGTCGATCCTGATGGTTCCGCTCTACGTGATGCTTCGCAAGCGGTTGGACTGCTTCTGTGGAGCCGCCACGTTCATGGGTCTTTGCGGCGGAGTCGCGATGCTCCTCTGGATGTGCGGACCGTGGGCGCTGCTGCTGCTGACCCGGCGCCGTCGCGAGGCCTGGTCGGTCGGCGCCTGCGCCGGCTGCGGCTACTCCCGTCTGGGCGGTGGCGATCGGTGTCCGGAGTGCGGTGCGGCGTACCCGAGCGCCGTCGCCGACGCTACGCCCGATTGAGCCACCAGAAGGCCGCGTTCAGCACCGTCGCGAAGCAGACCCACGCGAGGTAGGGCGTCAGCAGCCATGCGGCGAGGCGGTCGTGGTGGTGGAAGCGGACGATCGTCGCGAGGATCAGGGCCGCCAGCAGCACGATCTCGACGAGGGCGATGCCCGGCGCGTGCAGGCCGAAGAAGAGCCCCGTCCAGGCGAGGTTCAGGGTCCATTGGGCCAGGAAGAGTCCGAGCGCCGTGCGATCGCGCCGAAGGCCGCCGGTTCGCCACACTCGCCAGAGCGACACCCCGATCAGGACGTAGAGCGTGGTCCACACCGGTCCGAACAGCCAACCGGGTGGCGTCCACGACGGTCTCTCGATCTGGAAGTACCACGCGTCCGGGGGCCAGAACGCGCCGGACGTCGCCGCCGCCATCGAGAACACGATGCACGCCGGGAGCACCAGCGCCTGCGTCAACGCATTTGGGCGTGTGCGGACGTCGTTCATGCGATCGTCGCTCCGAGACCACGACGCACCGCGAGGACGAGATCGCGCGGCAGCGTGTGCACGTCTCCGAGCGGTGCCGCCGCGAAGTCGTAGGCCTCGAAGGGGCCGAGGCGGCGTTGGGATGGATCCTCGTCCGCGAACCGGGGGATCGCGTGACCGTGGAGTTCGGGTGCCTGGTTGCAGAGGACGAGGTAGTTGATCCGCTCGGCGCCGGTCGCGGCCAGAAGGGCGTCGCCGATCCGAAGCAGGTCGCTCGAGAACGCGGCGCGTCCGACTTCGTCGAGGTCGTTGATCGAGGCGACCACCGGGTCCGGCACGAGCATCGCGCAGACTCGGAGGGGAGAGGGCTGCCGTTCGTTCAGCACCGCCCAGCCCGACGCCATGCGGGCCAGGAGCCGTGGGTGGTCGCCGACTCGCAGCGCCGCGGCAAGGTCGGCGACGACGCCGGAGGGGCGGGGTGGATCGGCATTCGTCGGCATCGGTTCAGGCGTGGGGATGGGTCGAAGTCCGCCAAACGGTACCGCCCCGGCCGATCCCGGAGGCCCTCCGGCGGCCGGGCGGCCGGGAGTCGAAACATGCCGCGCCGCCGCCATTCGCCTTTTGATGCCGACCTCGCTACTGTTCCGCACCCCGCCGGTGACCTCAGCTCGGGCAAGACGTGCCCGACGAACCTCTGGGACCACGCCGGCAACGCGGGCTTCGCATCGGAAGCGGCCGCCCGCGTGCCATCTGGCGATCCCCGACCCGCTCGGCAGGCCCACGGCCTTCCCCATGCGGCCCCGGCGACCCCGCCCTCGATCCTCCACGGCCGCGACGCCCAGGCGTTCGCCGTCGTCGGATCGATTCAAGCGACTGCGGCACCCGATCCCTGCCGCCGTCGGAAGGCCCATCGACCACGTGAAGACCCTCGATCCCGCGCCCCAAGGCGCCCCCGTCGTCGCCGACGCCTCGGCGTTCGCTTCGCTCTCGCTTCATCCCACGCTCGTCCGGACCCTCGCCGAGGAGGGCTACAGGACACCGACGCCCATTCAGGCCAAGGCGATCCCGCCGGCTCGCGAAGGCCACGATCTCCTCGGCATCGCCCAGACCGGCACCGGCAAGACGGCGGCGTTCGCCCTCCCGATCCTGCATCGCCTCGTCGCCAACGCCATGCCCAACGCCCGTCCGCCGAAGGGCCGACGCCCTCGGGTGCTGGTGCTGTCGCCCACGCGCGAACTCGCCGCCCAGATCGGCGAGAGCTTCGCCACCTACGGTCGCAGCCTTCCCGTGCGGGGCACCGTGATCTTCGGCGGCGTCGGGCAGCACCCGCAGGTCGCCGCGATCAAGCGAGGTCTCGACATCCTCGTCGCGACGCCGGGACGACTCATCGACCTGCTCGGGCAGGGCCTCATCGACCTCGGCGGCGTCGACACCTTCGTCCTCGACGAGGCCGACCGCATGCTCGACATGGGCTTCATCGAACCGATCCGTCGAATCGCCGGAGCCCTGCCGCGGCGCCGCCAGACGCTGCTCTTCTCGGCGACGATGCCGACGGAGATCGAATCGCTGGCCGGGCAGCTTCTGCACGACCCCGTGCGGGTCGAGGTGACGCCGGTCGCGACCACCGTCGACCGCATCGCCCAGCGGGTCTACGGCGTCGCGAAGCGACACAAGACCACGTTGCTGCTGCAGCTCTTCGAGGAGGAGCCGGTCGATCTGGCCCTCGTCTTCACACGGACCAAGCACGGCGCCGACAAGGTCGTCCGCCAGCTTCGCGCCGCCGGCGTCTCCGCCGGCGCGATCCACGGCAACCGCAGTCAGAACCAGCGGACCCAGGCCCTCGATGCGTTCAAGAGCGGTCGGTCGCCGGTGCTCGTTGCGACCGACATCGCGGCGCGCGGCCTCGACGTCGACGGCGTCACCCACGTCTTCAACTACGACCTGCCGATGGAACCGGAGGCGTACGTCCACCGCATCGGGCGCACCGCCCGCGCCGGCGCGTCGGGGATCGCCATCTCCTTCTGCGACGCGCAGGAGCGGGGACTGCTGAAGGCGATCGAGCGACTCGTCAAGCTCTCGATTCCCCGGGCCGAGCTGCCCGCGGCGATGCCGGAGGACGCTCGTCCGACGGACGGTCCCGCCGAGGCGGCCCCGCCCTCGCGGTCGGGGGGACGGGGCGGGAGCCGCGGCCGAGGCGGGCACGCGGGACACGGCGGCCGGGCGCGTCGGTCCGGTGGATCGAGTCGCGCCGGTGCTGCCGGTCGTTCGTCCGGTTCGGGGCGCGGCAAGCGTTCGGACGCTCCCACGTCGTCTGCCGACGGGCGTCGCGAAGGCATGGGCCGAGCGGGTCGCAGCCGAAAGAACACGCGAGCCGGCAAGGCCTTCGCGGGACGCCGCTGAGCGGAGGCCTCGTCGGTCGTTCGATCAGTCGACCAGCACGATGCGGTGCTCGTACCAGCCGTCGCCGAGAGGCGTCGAGGTCATCTCGCCGCGGGCCCCGATGAAGCGGCCGGTGCCGCCGACGATCGCCCGCAGGATGGCGACGTCCGACTCCACGGCGCCGGCGGCGTAGGGATGTCCGCCGAGAATCACCATCGAGTCCGGCGACTCGTGCCAGCCGAACTCGACGGACGTCGCGCGGTGATCGCGAGCGCCGTCTTCACCGGGCAGGGCCGGCTGGCCGACCCGCACCCTCGTCATGGTGCCGATGGCGAGTCCCACTTCGGTCGAGAGATCGCCCCGGGATGTGGTCAGCGGGGCGTGCCAGACCACGGTGTCTCCGGCACTCGCGCCGGGAAAGCCCACGTCGAGCACGTCGATCATCGGCGGTGCGTTGAAGAGGACCATGGTGGTCCGGGCGTTCGTGTTCTGCGGGGAGACGTCGTAGTGCCTGGGTGCGTTGCAGGCGGTGACAAGCGAGACGATGGCGGCGGTGGCGACGGAGACGATGGTGCGGGTCGGAGACATCGAGCGTCCTTGAAGTGTGCAGCGGAAGGCTGCCGGGGAGGTGGCGTCGAAGCACGCCGGGCGGTGCGCCCTCGATCGGTTGGCGGTCTCGACGTCGGAGAACGAGGTCAGAGATCCACCCGTCGACCGTCGGCGGCGCTTCGGTAGGCAGCGTAGGCCACGCGGACGACTTCGGTGCCGAGTTCTCCGTCGGCCTGCGGTTCGAGATCGCCCCGGATGGCGTCGGCGACCGCCTGGACCAGTCCCTGCTGGCCGGAGTGGTGGTCCTCGTCGGGCATCGGCGTCGACCAGCCGACCGCCGCTCCCGCCTTCTCCATGACGTAGGCGTCGCCGAACGTGCCGGCCTCGGGGGCGAACCCGCGCAGTCCGGCGACCGGCGACAGCGAGCACTCGAAGCGGTGGTCGCTTGCGAGGATCGTCAGGTGGCTCTGCATGCCGCCGAGCATGGCGTCGCTGCCGAAGGCGACCGCCCGACTGCCGTCCTCGAAGGCGATGGTGCAGGTGCCGAAGTTCTCGACGCCGCCCCATCCGGTGGCGACGGCGCAGGACGTTCCGGTCGCCGCCGTGGTGGTGTCGGCGACCTCGGCGGAGACCGCGGTCGGCCTGGTGGGCCGTCCCCGCAGCCGTTGCCCTTCGAGTCGCTTGAGCCACAGCATCGCGCCGATCGGATGGCTGCCCAGGCGCAGCAACGCGCCGCCGCCGGCGTGGCGCCAGTCTCGGGCGTAGGCGGAGTGGCTTCCGGAGTGGCTCTCCCAGCCGCGCATCTCGAGAATGGCGCCGTCACTCTGCGCGGCGAGCTCGGCGGCGCGGCGAATCGACGGGGCGAAGATCCAGTTCTCCCCATAGAAGAGTCGCACGCCCGCCGACCGGCACGCCTCGACCATCGCCTCGGCGTCTTCGGTCGCCCGTTCGAACATGGTGCCGCGATCGACCGCGGCGACCTCCTGCGCCGTCGCCGTCTCGCCAAGGCCCTGCCCCCAGAACGCCGTCAGCGGCTTGGTGCAGAGGACGTGCCTGCCGCGTGCCGCCGCGCGTTCGCAGAGTTCCCGGTGCGCTCGGTTGGCCACGCAGAGATCGACGAGATCGATGGTGTCGTCGTCGAGGACCGACTCGATCGAGCCGGAGTTCGCGAGGCCGTGCCGTGCCGCGAAGTCCGTGGCCTTGCCGGGATCCCGCGCCGCGATCGTGAGATCGACGTCGCCGCCGTGGACCCGTCGCCAGCAGCGGACGCGGGTCTCGGCGAGGAAGCCGGTGCCGACGATCCCGACTCGAAGGCGTCGCTTCACGAGGTGCCGCCCGCAAGGAGCGCGCCGAGCGATTCGAGGTAGCCCGGTGCTCGAACGACGACCTCGCGTCCGATGAAGACCGCGATCACGAGCGTGGCGACCACCATGCCCGCGATCCAGGCGAACGCCTTCGCGCCCTCGGGCCGATCGGCTCCGAGATACGCCCGACTCGTCTGCAGGCGGATGAAGCCGACATAGGCCAGTGGCAGCATGAGGCCGGCGACGATGCTCGTCGGCACCGCGACCCAGATCGACATCTCGCTCCAGTAGACCGCGCCCAGCACCCCGGGCGCCGGCAGCAGCGTTGCGATGCGGTACCCGGCGGAGCCGACGCGCAACTTGAACATCTCGCCGCAGGCCAGTCCCGAGCAGACCATGTGAAGGGTGATCGTGGTCAGCAGCATCGCGAGCAGCCCGAGGTCGAAGATCACCCGCCCCCAGAACGAACCGAGCAGGCCCCCGAGGGTGCCCGCGGCCTCGACCGGCGAGATCTTCGACCCAGTGAAGCCGTCGTAGAGCGTCGCGGCGGCGGTGATCGTCAGCAGCGAGACCACGATCACGAAGGGAATCACCATCCCGTAGGCGACGTCGGCCTTGGCGAGCTCGCGATGCTCCCGCCCCCAGCCTCGCGCGAGCAGCGTGTACGGATAGAGGAAGGTCATGTTGACGCCGACCGCGGTCGCGAGCCCCGCGATCACCAGCGGCAACGCCGACACCGGTCCGCCTTCGGTCATGCGATCGAGGGGCAGGGCACCGGGGACGAATCCCGCCGCGACCGTGGCGGGATCGCCGAACCCGACGCGAAACGCGACCACCGCGAAGAGGGCGACGATGATCCAGACCATCGTGCGGATGATCCGTTCGAAGATCCGCTGCACGTTCGAGCGCGAACCGAACGAGAGCGCCGTGGGAATCGCCCACGCCAGCACGAGAAGGCCCATGAGCCAGCGGGAGACCTCGACCTCCGGAAACGCGACGGCGGCGAGATCGACGAGCACCGCCGAGGCCAGCGCGTACTGGGCGAAGTGCCAGACCACCGAGGCGAGCACCGTGCCGAACGCCCAGCCGTAGGCGAAGACCGGTCCGGCGTGGGTGCGCATGGCCTCGAACGGCCGCATCCCCGTCGACAGGGTCTGGTGCGCGATCGCCATGAAGACGATCCCGCCGAGGATCATGCCCAGCGGCGCAACCCACAGCAGGTCGTAGCCGAACGCGGCGCCCGCCAGAATCGAGGCGCTTGCGCTGCCGCCACCGAGGGTCAACGCGCTCTGCAGGTACCCGGGGCCTCCTCGCGAGACATAGGCGACCTGCCGCGCGAGCCATGGACGTGTGGCGACGTCGGCAAGCCACGCCCGTTCGGCCTCGAGCCGCGCCGGGTCCGGAGGGTTCACCATCGGGAGGCCGCGGACATCGGGACGATGGGTGTCGTCGGCGTTCATGCGGGTGAGCATACCGATCGCGCGAACTATCCTCGTCGTCGATGGACACCGACCTCGAGACCACGACCGTCGCCTGCGGCCACGCCCGTGTGGGTCTGCTTGGGAATCCGAGCGATCTCTACGGCGGCGCGGGGCTCGGCTTCGCGATCGCCGAATTCGGTGCGACGGCCCGGATCGTGGCGCGGGCTCCAGCCTCGAATCGGGCGGCGCCGCTGCTCGAGGCGACGTGGCGCACGATGCGGCCCCACGTCGGGGAGAGCGCCTCGCGAGGCGCGCCGCCGCTCGCCATCGAGTCGAACGTGCCGTTCCAGTCGGGCCTCGCAGGTTCGAGCGCCATCGTCGTCGCGGCGCTTCGGGCATGGGCGGCGCACCTGGGATGGCGTCTCTCGCGATCTCGCCTCGCGGAGATCGCGTGGCGGGTCGAGCAGGAGACGCTCGGCGTCCGGGCCGGTCCTTTGGATCGACTGGTGCAGGCCCACGAAGGCCTGATCGCGATGGAGTTCGCGACGCCTTGGGCGGCCGACGCGGTGCGGCGTCTCGATCCGGCGTCGCTGCCGCCGTTGCTGCTGGCGATCTCCGATGGCGGGGGCCGGGCATCGGGCGACGTGCATGCACCGATCTTCGAGCGGTGGAAGGCCGGAGATCCCGCGGTCGCCGCGATGGTCGAAGGTCTCGCCGAGAACGCGCGGCGGGGCATCGATGCCCTCGAGCAGGGCGACCGCGAGGCCTTCCTCGCCTGCATCGATCGCAATCTCGACCTGCGTGGGACCGTCTTCGAGATCGAGCCGGCGGACCGTGACCTGATCCAACTCGGGCGGAGTCTCGGCGCCGCGGCAAAGCTGCCCGGATCGGGAGGCGCCGTGCTGCTGGCGTGTCGCGAGGACGGCGATCTGGCTCGTGTCGAGTCGGCCTGCGCGTCCGCGGGGATCACGACCGTTCGACCCATCGTGCAGGCGCCCGTGCCGCGGGTGCGGGCGGTGTTCCTTGCGGCGGGATTCGGCACCCGTCTCGGCGCGATCGCCCGACGTTGCGCGAAGCCGCTGCTCGAGATCTCCGGCGAGCCGTTGATGACCCGGGTGCTGCGGCAGGCGATCGCGGCGGGCGCGACCGACGGGGTCGTCGTGACCAATCGCCGGTTTCATGCGGACTTTCTTCGTTGGCGCGATGCCGTGGAGCGCGACCTGCCCCTCGAGGTCGTCGACGACGGTGCCACGTCCAACGAGGCCCGTCTCGGGGCGGTGCGGGATCTCGCGCTGGCGTTGCGGGAGGGCACGGCGCGTCTGGGAGACGAGGACGTCGATGCGTACCTCGTCCTGGGTTGCGACAACCTGTTCGAGTTC
>Ga0075479_10000801_pt1 | contig 14034 bp, 9 predicted proteins | sample DEB08_DNA_8_FD_76341 | JGI IMG/M metagenome (GOLD analysis project Ga0075479, IMG submission 76341) | Aqueous microbial communities from the Delaware River and Bay under freshwater to marine salinity gradient to study organic matter... | ecosystem: Environmental > Aquatic > Marine > Coastal ... | reverse complement strand
GTACTGACAGAGGCGCAGACAAAGACAACCACCGCAGATGGAAAGACTCTGGTTAACGGCCTTGAGAAGGGAACGAAAAAAGGTGAGCCGGAACTTCATCCGATCGGGCATATTACGGAACTGCCCGACGGGCAGACTGAAACCGGCCCGCTGACTGCCACGGGATTCCTGCAGACGTTGCAGAAGAGCAAGGTGGTCCTGTGGCGAAACGAGACCATCACGCACACGGACGGCAGCAGCACGACTGTCTATTACCAGAAGCCCACGCCGGGTTCTGAAGTCCTGCGTCCGGGGGAACACCCCACATTCCGCGGGATTCGCAGCGAGAAGTTCTCGGACAAAGTGAACTTCCTGTCGCTGATGCTGGCGTTGTTTTGTGGCACGGCCTCGCTGCCTCACATTTTGATTCGTTATTACACGGTGAAGGACGCCAGCAGTGCTCGTAAAAGTACCATTGTCGGCATCGCCAGTATCGGCTTTTTCTATGTGCTGACGCTGTACCTCGGGCTGGGAGCCATGACCAGCGGTGAATTGGATGTCAGCAACGGAAACATGTCTGCACCCCTGCTGGCAAGAGGGATGAATACGTGGCTGTTCGCCGCGATTTCCGCGATAGCCTTCACGACGGTTCTGGGCACGGTCAGTGGTCTGATTCTGGCAGCAGCCGGAGCGGTCACCCACGACCTGCTGGGCAGCGTGCTGAAAGTCGAAATGGACGACAATCAGAAGGTGCGTACGGCAAAGATCTCATCCGTGGTTGTGGGTGGACTGGCCATTGTGCTGGGAATTCTGTTCCAGAAGATGAACCCCTCGTTCCTCGTCGGCTGGGCATTCAGCGTGGCAGCGTCGGCCAACCTGCCCTCATTGGTGATGATCCTGTTCTGGAAGCGGGTGACAAAGGAAGGAATCGTGGCTGCAATTACAGTCGGGATGATCTCTTCACTCGGCTGGATTTTGCTGAGTGAAGATACTTTCTCCAAGGTTTATGGACTGCCAGCATCATCTGCCATTGTGCCGTTCAGCCAACCCGGAATTTTGACGATTCCTCTGGGCTTCCTGACGCTGATCATCGTGTCTCTGATGACCAGTGGAGAGGCTAAGGAGACAGCAGCATCGTCATAGGCAACACGAAGCCGTCGCGCGTCAGCGTGACGGCTTTTCTTGTGTTTCCCGTTCTGTGACTGCAGTGAAACAGTTCGCCAGCAGGCTCAGGTTTTGGCAAAACACTTTACTCTCCAGCTGCAGCTTCGAATCATCCGCGGACGCCTTCGCGTTCACAGGTTTTCCGGAGCCGTCCGTTACCCAGCGTCCCTGCTCATCAAGCTGCTGCAGGACTCTGTGCGCCTGACGCTGAAGTGACGAGAAACTCTGCGATTGTTGCTGTCGCGTGCCGGCCCGAATCAGCTCCAGCCTTCGCTGCAGGCGTTTCACCCCGGATCGGGACCGGAATGAGTAGTGGGTGGGCACGCGTGAATCGTCATAGGTGAGTTCGTACGTGTCGCGAACAAAGTAGAGTGGACGATTGGATTTGAGTTCATAAAAGCGTGCAATCTGCCCATCTGCAACCTGCGACCTTCGGAGCCAGTCGAGCGCAGCTGGAACGGGCTTAAGAAATCGCTCGTCGCCTGTCCATTCAGTCAACTGCAGCAGCGTTTCAATCACATCTTCCGACTCCCGTCCCGCAACTGCGGGAGGTTCGAATTTGCGGGCCCAGATTGGCTGGAGCTGATGATTGTACTGCTGTGCCCATGCTGGTTGCGGTTCGGGTAATTGTGCGCGGATCAGAAACTCACCGAACGCAAGCATCGCTTTGTGGAAGCGTTGGTCCTCGTAAACCTCTGCCGCCTGATGCAGTGTTCTGGTAACGGTGCCTGCCAGTCCGTCATTCAGCGTTTCAAAATCCCAGTAGTTCTTAAACCGGCCTTCAGTCCGCCAGTCGTAATCGGGAAACGAAGCCGTTGTGATCGGCCCCGGTTCGACGGGGCGGTCCCAGCCCTGGGGAAACCCACCGTTGGCAAACTGGGCTTTGAGCAGGGCTTCGAGTGCGAACTGTACCGACTCGTGCAGTTCGGCGTCGCGAAAATCTGTCAGCTGATCCAGCCGCATCAGGAATCGCAGCGCTGCCTGTGACTTGTCATCATCGAGGGTGCTGTAATTACGGCCTCGGGGGTTGCCGCGGCCACTTCGATATCGCCCCGTCCGTCGTCCCTGTGGATCAAAGTCAACACGGTCGGTCCATCCTCCGGAATCGAGTTGTCCGAAGATCAGCGCTGAGGCGGCGCGGCGAGCTGCCCGGAGAAACTGCTGGTCCTGAGTGGCTGCGAACGCATCCAGAAATGCCTGGCCTACCGCTGGCGTTCCCGGAGGCTGAACCCAGATCTCCGTTGGCGAAGCCCTGCCCTCCCCTTCACGGTCCTGCAGATCGACACTCACCGTGTAGACGTAACCACCGCGGACAGATACAGAGTCCGTGAAGAATGCAGTGGCCCGCTTCATTGCTTCAAGAATGCGTGCAGAATCAGGTGAGGATTCATCTGCGGCAAAAGCTGAATATGGCGTGACAGTCAGCAGCGCGAGGCAAATGCAGATTCGCATGCGAGAGGTTCCTTAATCACAGCGGACAGCCGACGAAGACATGACGAGGTCCGCAGTGGAGCAGGCGGGTCTCTTGCTGGCCGGGAAGTCAGGCTGCGTGTTATTCCAGCAGCACTGGGATCGAGATCGTCTGCCCATTACGGAGGACTTCGATCGTAATCTCGTCGCCGGGCCGGTGGCTTTCAACTTCGGAAAGGAATTCATCCGGTTGCAGCGTTGGCTTGCCATTCACCCCGACGATGACGTCGGCCTTGCTGGTGTCGCGGGATTCGAACACAAAGATGCCCCGCCGTTTTTGCTGGACTTCAGGCCCACGAATACCCGCACGCGCTGCGGGTCCCCTGGGATCGATGGTGGTGACCCGCAGTCCCTGATCTGTGCGAGCAACCTCATCAATGCCAAACTCCGGACGAATGAATCGACCATGCTGAAGCAGTTCGGGAACAATTCGTGCCAGGAGATTGGACGGGATGGCAAAGCCAATTCCGGAATTCTGTCCAGTTCGGCTGGCGATTGCCGTGTTGATCCCGATTACTTCTCCGTGTGAATTCAGCAGCGGCCCACCGGAGTTCCCAGGATTGATCGCTGCGTCGATTTGAATCACGGATTTAATCGAGCGTGCTCGAGTCACCGGCAGCGTTCGATCAAGGCTGGAGATGATGCCGGTCGTCATCGTTCTTTCGAGACCAAAGGGATTGCCGATGGCAAAGACTCGCATCCCAACCAGTAAACCGGAAGAGCTGGAGAAACGGACCGGGACGAGCACTTTTTCGGGAGCCTGAATACGGACGACCGCCAGATCATTCAGGGGGTCAAGTCCGACCAGTTCCGCCTCATATTCCACACCGTCATGCAGCGTGACAAGAATTCGCTGAGCGTCTTCAATGACGTGGTGATTGGTCAGGATGTGACCGAAGCGGTCAATAATAAACCCCGATCCGGAGTCTGACGTGGGGTTCTCCCCCAGAAATCCTCGTTCGCCCCCGATGCGAGTCGCGATGTTGACCACGCTGCGATTGTTCGCGCGGTAAACAAATGCAGCCACGGCTTCATCCGGCGCCAGGCCTTCAGAGTCATAAACTCGTGGAGCGGCAATGTCACTCAACGCATCTTCGACGAGCCTTGTGCCGGAAGATGAGCCGGTTGGTTGCGCCTGAATCCGACTCAATGGTCCGGTCTGATGCTGAATCGCAAGGACCGTCACTGTCGAAGCGATGCAGGACAGAATGCAAACAGCAGAGCTCTTCAACTCGACACCCCTCTTTTGCGGTGTTCATGGATTTGAAGCGGGTTGAGATGGGAGCCGCCACAGCTCCGCCGCAATTGGCTCACTCGCAGGCTCCAGCAGTTGCGCAGGCATTGACCGGGAGCATGGACCCACCAGAAGAGATCGGCAGAACGGAGGCAATGAGCCTGTTAAAACCGGCTTAACCGATACTATCTGCCGGAATTCTCCAGTTTGAATCGGGTTTTCTTGAACGTTGAAGGCTGCTTTTTCCGCCCCGGCAGAGCAGTTGGCAGCTCCGCAAGGATTGAATGTCACGCCAGCTAAGGGCTTGGAGAGATGGTCTTCTTGTGGCTGTAAACCGTTTTGGTTTCTGTGCTTAGGATCTGTTTTCCTGGGAGGGCAGCGGGTGGTGGCAGCTGTCGGCGAAGCCGTCTTTTCAAAAAAATCAGAAAAGTCTGCCTAACCGGTAAAGCTTAACACGGCAGATTGCCGATCTGAGCGATACGGGAGGTTCTCTCCCGCTCCCCTTCACACCCTGTTCAGGGTGACAATTGCCAATCCGGCTTGCCCATCTGGAAACGATCTCATGTCACGTCTCTCCACCGTCGTTCTGTTACTTCCGCTCGCGTTATTCACCGGATGCAGTAGCACAGGTAGTCGCCACCACGCTGCGATGGGAGGATACATGAGCACCCACGACATCGAAATCTGTGAGTGCGGCCGCGTACACGAGACAAAAAGGCCGTTGTTGAAACGGCGGGAGTCCAGAGTGATCAGCCGGACTCGTCCGTTATTTCCCGGGGATCAGTGGGGGCGGTCAACACCTGCCTATCAGCCGGTTTCGATGAAGAATCCAATTCAGCAGGTCTCGTGGCAACACACTGATGATTGCGGCGAATGTGGCGAAGCGGAACTTGTCAGCAGCGGTTGTCACGCGCCGTCGTGCAGTCAGCCGGTTTGGACTGAGAGCGGTTGTCACGCGCCGTCGTGCAGTCAGCCGGTTTGGACTGAGAGCAGTTGTCATGCGCCTGTGGTGTCCGAACCCTGCGATTGTACTCCGGCTCCCGCCCCGCCGGCTTCCTGCAATTCCCCGATTCCAGCCCCTGCCCCGGTTCCTGCCCCTGCTCCGGTTCCGCAGCCTGCACCAGTTCCACCGGCAGACCCTGCCTGCAACGCTCCTGCGCCACCGGCGTGTTCTGCACCTGCGGCTGACCCGCCGAGTACGGACTTTCTGCCTCCGGTTGAAGAAGTTGAAGAACCCGGACAGCCTGTTCCTCCTGACAACGTGCAGAGTGGCGGTGGCGGAGTTCCCATTCCAAAAATGGTTGACCCTGTCAGCTGGCAGGTCATGCCAGCGCTGCCACCGCTGCACTGAGCCGGAGTTTGTTAATGAACACTCTGAACACCCCGATTTGCGAATCGGGGTGTTCTTGTTTGGGGTTCAAAGCAAAGGAAACTGCTGCACCACCGGGTAATAGTCCGGCGGATCTGCTCGTGATTCATAAAGCAGGAACTCCGTCGTCCGAAAAACAAGTTTTTCGCCGCCGTCCTCCTCAAGGAATTGCTGCTGTTGTTGAGGCGGAAATCGTGTGCTGCGAAATCGCGCGATGGTGACGTGCGGTCTCCATGGACGATTCTCCGGCTGCAGGCCTGAACGGGTCAGTGCCCAGCCAGTGAGTCGCTGCAGCGTTCTTAATTCCATGCTGTCAGTAATACCTGTCCACAGTACACCGTGACCTGCCGAAGGGTGAAAAACTCCTCGTCCGGACAGCGTAACGTCGAATGCATTGGTTTGGATCTCTCGCAACTGTTCGCACACTTCCTGTTGCTGCATGTGAGAAATATCACCCAGAAAATGCAAAGTCAGGTGCAGTTTTGTGACGGCTGTTGCCCGAACTGCAGGGCAATTTGCAACGGCCCGACTGCAAAAGTCGTAAGCAACCGGGGGAATCGGAAGTCCGACGAACAGGCGGGGCATTTGAGAGTCCTGTTGGGCGGCGGGGAATTGTCCTAGTTTGAACCTTCGTCCGGACCGATCCTCGCTCGAACAGCATTGACTGCGGAAATAGCGGATGGGCGTACGGAAAAGTCGGGTGACTCGGCAAGTTTCTGCAGCATGGGCAACGACTTCGCCGTACCGATTTCTCGCAGGACCTCAAGTGTCGATCGTTTTGCCAGTCGGTCCTGCAGTTGAGGAAATGCTTCGAGGAGAAATGGCTCGAGATCGCTTCCGATATCAGTCAGGACTTCGCGAGTTTCTCTCTGCAGCGACGGCTCCTCAAGGAGTTGGATCAGGACTGCATAGTGTTTTGGATCCCGAAACCGACCCAGAGACCGCATTGCTTCGATTCTGGCACCGCGCAGAAAGGGGTCCGAATTCTGCAGGTATGTCAACAACTGAGCGGATTGCTCGGGGCCTGCCCAGCGGCAGAAAACGGCGCTTGCCATCTGCCTGAGAAAGGGATTGTCTTCGGTGAGATCATTGGCGATTTGTGTGAGGACTTTTTCACGGAGTGCATTGTTGGGTTCCGCGCGGGACAACAGTCGCAGCGGCAGACTGCGGGCGCCACCACTGCTTTCGTCAAGTATGCGCAGAAGATCGGGAAGCGGTGTGTCGGGAGTTGCCAACCGTGGCGGTGGAGTGATTCCTGCTGTGCTGTTGTCTGCAGGCGGATCATTCCCTGATGGCTGCGCTGGATTTGTTGTTGGCGGAGCCCCGGGGAATCCCCGTGGAGGGCCTCCCATTGCTGGAAAGCGAGGGCCACGGGGGAATCCGGGCCTGCGTTCTGCCCCCAGTCCGGCTGGTGATCGACCGGGAAATGAGCCTGCAATACCTCCACTGGGGTCGCCCGTATCCTGCGGGCGTGAAGGGTCCTGCCGAGGTTGTGGTGCAACCGGCTGTGTTGAGCTGACCATTGGCGCCGCAGTCACCGGCGGAGCCGGGCTGACCGGCGGTGTTGAATTCATCATCTGTCGGGACCCTGCGCCGGACTGTCCCAACGCGGGCATTCCGGGGAGGCCGCCCGGAAAGTTCGAGGTCGGTCTTTGGGGAATATCGATCCGCGGGGGCCGGAAGCCCCGTGCTGCTGTGGAAGAACCGCCAGCCACGACCACGTTGGAACCGCGCTCGCGAGTCAGGTAGCGATATCCTGTGAAGAATCCTGCTGCAACGATTCCGAATACGACGGTGACAAGCAGCAGGCTGAGGAACAAGCCCTGACCGGTATTTGTTCGGCCGACCGTTGAAGCCAGGGCCACAGGCGGACTGGAGGCCGCTCGGTTGTGATTGCGGGATTTTCGGCTACCCCCGGGGCGCCCGTTTTTTGGTTTCGCCGCCGAGGGATTCAGGTGTTCTCCACAACGCGGGCAATGCAGCGGGATGACGCTGCCAGGATCACGGATCCTGAGCGTTGTGTGGCAGTCTGTGCAGTCCAGAACATACACGGCCATAGCGGGCTGACTTTCGCGGTGCGGGAACGGTTAAGTGCTGCAAGTATAGGATCGGGTCGAAGGCAGGGAAACGCGGAGGGACGATCCTGAGCTCAGATTAACGAAGCTGAACTCGCTTCTGATTTGCATGTCTGGGTGTGAATGTCGACAATGCGCGAAAGCTCGCAGCAAGCAGCCTGGGTGGCGACAGCAGGCCACCTTTTTCAATTCTTTCTTCGTAAGGATAATGTTGCATGAGATCACTTGTCATGTCCCTGATGCCCCTGCTGGCAATCAGTGTTTCTGCGTTTGCTCAGGATACGTTTCTGACAATTGAAGACGCCGGAGACGACTACAGGATCCAGGGTGAGTACACAGGGGCGATCGAAAGTGACGGCGAAAAAGTACCCCTGGGTGCCCAGGTGATCGCACTTGGAGAGGGAAAATTTGATGCCGTAGTCTACGTTGGGGGACTTCCCGGAGCGGGCTGGGATGGCTCCGATAAGATTCGTGGGCAGGGAACGACCGAGGGCGACGTGGTGAAGTTCCGTTCCGATGAGAATGGAACCGCGGAAATCGCTGCCGGCAGAATGACAATCCGATCCCAGTCCGGCGCAACTCTTGGAGTACTGAATCGAACCGTACGGGAGAGTTCTACGCTGGGAGCGAAGCCTCCAGCAGGAGCCAGAGTGTTGTTTGACGGGAGTTCAGCAGAACATTTTGAACGTGGGAAACTGGCAATGGGCGATCTGCTGGCGGCAGACTGCGAAACGAAACACAAATTTGGCAGTCACAAGCTGCACATTGAGTTCCGCACCCCGTTCAAGCCTAAGGCTCGCGGTCAGGCCCGAGGAAACAGCGGTGTGTATATCCAGGGAAGGTATGAGTGCCAGGTTCTGGATTCGTTTGGACTGGAAGGCGAGAACAACGAGTGCGGTGGCATCTATTCCATTTCCCGTCCGGCTGTGAACGCTTGTTTTCCTCCGCTGACATGGCAGACCTACGACATTGATTTTACAGCCGCCCGCTATGATGGAGATCGTAAGGTCCACAACGCCCGCGTGACGATTCGTCACAATGGAATTGTGATCCACAAGGATCTGGAACTTCCTCACGGGACCCCCGGGAAGAATCCTGAAGGTCCTGGTCCGGACGTCATTTATCTGCAGGGACACGGAAATCCGGTTGTTTATCGCAACATCTGGGTTGTCGAGCAGGATTGATTAGCGGCACCGCGCAGATGACGTTGAATGCGAAAAGCACTGACGCCTGGTCAGTGCTTTTTTCTTAGCCGTGCAGCAGTTCTTTGACAGCAACGCCAATGTCGGTCTGGCGCATCAGGCTTTCGCCCACAAGCACACCGCCCACCTGATGTGCTCGCAGGCGGATCAGGTCATCGTGAGTGCGAATGCCGCTTTCGCTCACGAAAAGGATGTGATCAGGGATCTGTTTGCGGATGGTGAATGTGTGTTCCAGTGAGGTCACGAATGTCCGCAGGTTGCGATTGTTGACACCCAGTAATTCCGTACCGGTTGCCAGTACCCGCGGAACATTCTCCGGTTCATACAGTTCAATCAGAACATCCAGTTGCAGCTGTCGGGCATACTGATACAGATCATTCAACTGATGATCATTCAGGCATTCAGCGATCAACAGTACACAGTCTGCACCGGCTTCGCGGGCTTCCGCAATCTGGTGGCGGTCAATGATGAACTCCTTGCGCATCACGGGGATCGAGACGCTGCCTGTGATCTGACGCAGATAGTCGAGGTGTCCGCGAAAGTAGTGCTCATCAGTCAGAACGCTGAGACAGGCAGCTCCGGCTGCTTCGTATTCGTGGGCGATCCGGAGAGGATCGAAATCTTCCCGAATCAACCCTGCTGAGGGCGACGCTTTCTTGATTTCGGCGATCAGAGCCGGGGAATGCGCCCGGCGCAGCGCCTGAAGAAACCCGCGTGGTTCGGGAAGATCAGGAAGTGTTTCCTCAATCTGCTCCAGCGGACGCGCCTTCCGTGCAATTAGAACTTCCTTTTGTTTCCGTGCGATGATTTCGTCAAGAATAGTCGACACTGCTGATGACTCCCGGTTGATGTGCTAGTTTTGGAAATCGTATGTCTGCCGCCACGTCGTGGCGAGTCTGTCGATCTCAATTCCACCATCCGGATCGTTTTCTCCTGCCGGAGCAGACCTGCCATGGAAATCCTGTCTGATTTACTGCTGTTGCTGCAGGTTGAGAATGGCGATGCCGCTGCAGCCATGCCGGGGGCGGAAGAGCTGACGCCGACGCGGATTATCGCTGGCCTGATGGTCATGGCTGCTGGTTCAGCCAGCTTCGCTGTCGGGATTTCCTGGATCGAACGCTTTCGCCGCGGCGTTCCCCTGCTGCAGCAGTCAAAGCGGCGAATTTTTGCTGTGCCTTTTGGGTTGACCGCGGCAATTCTGATTTTTTCCATCGCTCTTGTCGGGCTGGTCCTGGCAACGACCTTCTCAGAGACGGGCGAGGGTGACGGTCCCCGGACGCCGACGACAGCTGACAGCGAAGCTGGTGACCCTGACGAGGGCGTTATTGAGCCGACAGACAGCGGTGCGATTGACGATCGTGAAGTGAATCCGATCCCTGATGCAGAAGCGGAAGAGATGGCCCGCAATATCGTCGTACAGACGGTGGGCATGAACCTGATGCTGATGCTTTGTCTCGGACTGGCAATGTATCTTCGGCGTCACGCTCCGCGATTTGATCCGCAGACACAGCAACTGGATACCGATGTCACTGTGCCGTCAGCAGAATTATGGTCTGAGCTGGTCGCCGCTGATGTTGAAGACCCCGCTGAGGTTGGTGGCGACGAAGCGGTTCGTTCGGCGGACGAGGCGGCTTCGTTGAATCGTGTTTCAGTCCGGGAAGAGCTTCTTGTGGCGGGTGAAGTTGCGCTTGTTGTGTATCTTCCCACCATGATTCTGCGTTTGCTCATGGTTGTCCTGATGACAAAGGTGACGGGGGAAGTACCTGGAAACAATCCGCTGCTGGAGATTCTGCAAACCGAAGCAGGTCAGAAGATGATGCTGATGATTGGGGTTGCTGCGGTCTTTATGGCACCTCTGGCAGAAGAGTTGCAGTTTCGTGTGGTGATTCTGGGCGGGTTGCTGCGTACAAATCTGGCTCGCTTTGCACCGGCAATCACAGCGTTACTGTTCGGGATGGCTCACGGCATCCCCGACGGGATTGCTCTGCTTCCACTGGCCTTTGTGCTGGGTTACACATATCTGCAGCGGCGCAGCTATTTGACCGTTGTGCTGGTGCACCTGCTCTTCAATCTGTTTAACGTGCTGCTGGCGATTTTGGTGCTGGTCTAAACCGACGCAAATCTCACTCGTCAGTCTGTGCTTCGTATCATCAACAGTTACACTGCGGTTGGGTCGCCAGGTTGTGCCCTGAAACCGGTTCCTGTTGATGATGAACAGAGGAGAGATCGAGATGCGGGGATTCCTGCTGTGCACTGTAATCTGCAGCCTGCTCACCGGATTCTGTCGAGCTGACGAGGCTGGCAGTGCGGACAAAAAACTGGAAGCGTTTTTTCGCGAGTGGCTGGAAGAGAATTTTCGACTGAGGCCTTACGAAGCCACAATGCTGGGCGACCATCGCTTCGACCATCTGCTTGACGACGTTTCTGCGGAGGCGCGTCAGGAGTGGCTGCAGCACGATCGTGATACGCTGCGTCGATTGCCTCGGGAAATTCCGCTCGATCAGTTGACCGCTGCTGGCCGGGTGGATTTTGAGATTTTGCGAGACGACCTGAATCGCAGCATCTGGCTGGCGGAGAACACGCGGCCATTTGAAGAAGATCCGCGAACCTACGGACGCTACATCACGGACTCGGTGTATTCGCTGCTGGTTCAGTCAACGCTTCCACAGGAAGAGAACATTCGCAACGCCATTGCTCGCATGCAGCAGATTCCTCGAATTGTTCGCACAGCTCGCGAAAACCTGCGGGAGTCACCACCGACGATCCTTGAGACGGCCATCCTCCAGAATGAAGGGGCCATTCGGTTTTACGAGCAGAGCATTTTTGACCTTGTTGGCGAAACAGAACAGCTGGCAGAACTGCGAGCGGCGACGACGGCGATTTTGCCGGCACTGCAGGAGCATCAGGCATTTCTGCTCGACAGCCGGCGTTTGCGAGCGAATGGAGAATGGCGTCTGGGGCCAGCTCGATTCAGCGAGAAGCTGCAACTGGTGCTGAACGCCGGCGTGTCCGCGCGAGAACTTCTCGATGATGCGCTGCAGGAGTTTGACCGGGTTCAGGACGAGCTGTATCTCGTTTCCAGACAACTCTGGAGCAGCTATTATTCCGGCCGTCCGCTGCCACCGGATGATGCGGCCGGACGGCGGGAAACCATCAGTCTGGTGATTGCCGCTGTCAGTAAGGAGCACGGTAAACCGGAAGACCTTGTTGATGACGCTCGGGCCACTGTTGGACGGATTAAGGAATTCATCACGAGGCAGGATATTCTGACACTGCCGGATCCCGATCGCTGCCAGGTGATCGAGATGCCTGAGTTTCGTCGAGGAAACTCGCTTGCCTATCTGGACTCAGCCCTGCCGCTGGATCCGGAGGGGATCAGCTCCTATGCGGTCAGTCCTCCACCGGCTGCCTGGGGCGAAGAACGGGTGCGGAGTTTCCTGGAAGAATATAATCGTCATATGCTGCAGGTGCTGACAATTCACGAAGCATGGCCGGGGCACTATGTGCAACTGGAGTACAGCAATCGCAGCCCGTCGCTGATTCGACGTGTATTGCAGTCAGGCGTTTTCATTGAAGGCTGGGCTGTGTACACCGAGCAGATGATGCTGGATCAGGGCTATGGAGAAGGCAGTCTGCAACTTCGACTGAATCAGCTGAAGTTTTATCTGCGCGCGGTTGTGAATGCGATTTTGGACTACCGCATGCACTGCACACAGATGACAGATGAAGAAGCGATGGAACTGCTGACAGTGCAGGCTTATCAGTCACTGGGTGAAGCACAGTTGAAGGTGATTCGAGCAAAGCAAAGTTCCACTCAGCTGAGCACTTACTTTGCCGGGCGAATGGCTCATTACCGACTGCGCATGCAGGTGCAGCGGGAGCTGGGCGATCAGTTCAGTCTGGGCAGATTCCACGAAGCCGTGCTGAATCAGGGTTCCGTGCCGATGAAATATCTTCCGGACCTCGTCCGGACGGCACTGAAGCTGGAGGCTGCCCGGTAATCGTGGTCATCACAACGCTGAGAACGGGTGACATCACTGCAGGCAGAGGCCCGGCAGGCGGCTGGTTGGTCGATCCGATCAGCCGTCTTTGCTTTCTTTGGCATTCGCAGGTGTCAGTGCTTTCTCCAGCTCGTCCAGCATTTGTGCCCGCCGGAATGGTTTGAACAACACCGCCTTCATTCCCTCCTGACGAGCACGAATGATGGAGTGGGTGGAGTCATAACCGAAGCTGGTCATCATGATGATGGGGACACTGGGATTGATTTGCCGCAGCTGGCTGAAGCATTCGTAGCCACTGGCATCGCTGAGATTGATGTCCATCAAAATGACATCATAACTGTAATTGCGAAGCATCGACCGGGCGTCGGTCGCTGTCTGAACAGCTTCGACCTGACATCCCATCTGCCCCAGCAGGTTGTGAGCATCCTCGCGAGCGATGGCGTCCTGATCGACGACGAGCACCCGCTGCCCCTTGAGCAGCTGTCGAGGCGGCCTGCTGGTGATTCCGGTCTTGAGTCCCGGTCCCGACTGATTCTCTTCGACATTGCCAACATTGGAGGCAATCCGTCGAATACGATCGGCAATCAGATGCAGTCGCTCGCAGACGTCCGGGTCATGGCCGATGTAACGTTCCAGAATCCACGTTGTCGCCTTCAAAATTTCGTCGGAAGGTTCAGCAACTTCCCGCCGCAGTCGATCCGTATTGGCGGTCGCGGCCATTGTTTTTTCGACTTCCAGTAATTGCAGCTGATTCAGGGCGCTGGCCACCACACGACTGAACAGAACAAAGAAATCGAGGTCCTGTTGATCGAAGGCCAGAGTGCCCTGACTTTCGACGTTGAATGTTCCCAGAACGGTATCGCGAATCATCAGCGGGACGGTCAGCGAACTGCGCGCGTCGCTGGCACCGGAGAGGTACAGTGGATCACTCTTGGTATCGACGCAGAGGTAACTCTGCCCGCTGAATGCCACAAAGCCGGTGACCCCATTGCCGGACTCAGAGCTGAACAGTTGTCGTTCCGCTGCTTCCTGTGACATGCCAAATTCCAACAGCGGCTCCAGCTCGGTACTTTCGGGATTCAACAGCCGCAGTTCAAAGCGGTCGTAGCCAAGCACTTCCTGAGTCAGCTGCAGGATCTGATCGGTCAGCAGGGCAACTCGTTCTTCGGGAGTCATACTGGCGACGTCGTCGGGTGACAGATTCCCCAGTTCCAGTCCGGCTCGATAGATCGCCTCGTGTTTTTGCTTCAGCAGCATCTCGGCGGAAACGTCCGTCAACGTGACCAGCAGGTTCTTCTGGTCTGCCGGCAGGCGACTGATACGCAGCGCCAGGACCGCGCCGTTTTCGCGTCGGAACTGGTACCGAACCGACAGGCCCTTTGCGGAAGGTGGTGCGAGTTGCTCGAGCGTGTTGTCATCGGCCGCCTCAAGCAGGTCCGGAATACTGGACTGCAGCAGCGGCTGGTCGGCATCAGCACTAATCAGCCGGCGAAAAATCTCGTTATGCCAGAGAACAATAAAGTCTTCATTGGTGACGCAC
>Ga0075479_10000800_pt1 | contig 14034 bp, 12 predicted proteins | sample DEB08_DNA_8_FD_76341 | JGI IMG/M metagenome (GOLD analysis project Ga0075479, IMG submission 76341) | Aqueous microbial communities from the Delaware River and Bay under freshwater to marine salinity gradient to study organic matter... | ecosystem: Environmental > Aquatic > Marine > Coastal ... | reverse complement strand
AGTTGGATTGGGTATCGTGCGACCTCGACGGCAGGTGCGTTGGCGACCGCGGAAGGGAGAAGTCCGGCGATGTCTGCCTCAAGGCAGCCGCTGCCCAGCACGTCCTCGCGGGCGGTCAGCAGCAGTGGCATGCGGTGTCCTTTCGGGGCTCACGTTGGCACAACGGCCCCGATCATACGCCTCGCCAGAGTAAATGCCGAACCTCTCCCCTTCCGTCGCGTCGCCCTCAGGCCGAGGTCACAGCGATCTTTCGAGGTTGCGCCGCAGCCGTACGAGGGACGTGGATTGTGAGCACGCCATCGCGGGCTTCGGCCGTAATCTGCACGGGATCGAATCCTTCGCCAAGCTGGAAACTACGACGATAGTCTCCCACTCCATATTCGTGCCGCAGCATCCGCCCTGGCAGTGGTCGACTTGCGACTGGTGCATGGAGCGTCAAGATTCCGTCGTCGTAACGGATGTCGATCTCCTCTGGCTTCGCACCTGGGAGATCGGCCACGAGGGTGACCTCACGACCGGCGTCGCAGATATCGACATTGGGTGAGTAGTGCAGCCGTGTTGTCTCTGACGACTGCTCGGCTGCACGTGGCGATGGCTGTTGCTGGTGGGGTGTGTTCATCAGGTTTCTTCTCCTTGGCTGCGTCGGGTTCTCTGCTATGTCGGGGATGCTTCGTACACAAACCCGTGCCGCTTAGGATGCGGTGACACGGATCTTTTGGGGCTTGGCTGCAGCCGCCTTGGGGAATGTCACCCGGAGCACACCGTTGGCCAGATGGGCCTCGACCAGTGTTGAATCGACGCTCACTGGCAGTGACAGACTTCGTTCGAAACTGCCAGTGCCTCGCTCCTGACGATGCCAGACGGCCGTCTCACCTTCTGCGGGGGCTCGACGGTGCGGGCGGCTGCCGCTGATCTGCAACTCGTCGCCATGAACTGTGACCTCGACCTGTTCAGACGAGATACCGGGAATTTCTGCCTCCACAATCAGCGCGTCTTCCGTCTCACTGAGGTTGAGGGCTGGAAACCGGCTGCTGCGTTCGGCACTGCCCCAGCCGTGGAGAGGAGGGGCAGCCGTGAGAGGTGCCCAGAGACGATCGAGTTCTTCGCGGAGCTCGCCGAGTGGGCGAGCGAATCCACGACGGAGGGTCGCTTGTAATGGATGCATGAGTCGCTCCTTTCGGATTCGGTCTGAAAACACGTCACCGGCCACCGAAGGCCTGTGTGAGTGAACAGATGTGCAAAGTCTGTGCCGAAACCTCGTGAGTCTGCGGACGTGGGGCCTGAGAGCAGCCGCATGATCACGAAACGCCCTGGGAACACAGGTTTTGCGACCAAAAACGTGTGAGGAAGCGATTAAATCCAGCGATGCAGGCCTGTCAGCTTGGCAGTCGGCTGGGACCGGTTGGGCAGGTCGCGTGTGTCGTAGGGAACAGTCGGTACCGCTGATGACCGTGGCTGCTTTTCACCAGTGTTTTCTCTGCCGTCGAACCGGGAAGCGGACCGATATGCATCGGTGTGGTCGTGAAAGCGTGCGGCCTGTGTTCGTGTATTGAGTTCCTGCTGCGAGCCGCCATGCGTTTCTCCCTCATCGACCGCGTCACCGCTATCGAGCCCGGCAAGAGCATCACGGCCGTGAAGGGTGTGTCGCTTTCCGAGGAGTATCTGGCGGATCATTTCCCCAGATTCCCGGTTTTGCCGGGCGTGCTCATGCTCGAGGCGATGACTCAGGCCTCTGCGTGGACGATTCGTCTAGGAGAGGATTTCGCCCACTCCGTGGTCGTGCTCAGAGAGGCACGAAATGTGAAGTATGGCGATTTTGCCCAGCCAGGCAGCATGCTGACGGTGACCGCTGAGGTGACCTCGCAGGACGAAAAGTACACCAAGATCAAAGCGTCGGGACTCGTGGGGGGGCAGCCAAGCCTTAAGGCACGCCTGGTGTTGGAGCGATACAACATGGCTGACCGTACCAGCCACGGTGATGCGATCGATGCCCGCGTGCGTGCGAAAATGCGTCGTTTGTGGAGCCTGCTGGCACCACCGGTGCGGCGGGGTGACCGTCAGCAGCCAGTTCCGGCTCGCTATGTGTCCTCAACAAATGGGCACGCGTCGGCCTCGGCGACCATGCCAACGGCCGACTGAGATGCAGGTGAGACCCCCGAAATCTGCGGATTTGGGGGTCTTTTCGGGTTTCATTCTCCGCAGATCGACCCTATAAATCGGCCTTCAGGGTTTACCAAACCCGTACTGTTTTCCCTTCCTCTGTAAGGTGCCATTCGATGCCGTCGCGTGATGAAATCTTCGAAAAGGTCAGAGCCGCTCTCGTGGACGCCCTCGGCGTCGACGATGAGGACGTGACGCCTGAGGCCACCATGGTGGGAGACCTGGGCGCCGAGTCGATCGACTTCCTGGACATCGTGTTCCGCCTTGAGAAGGCCTTCAGCATCAAGATTCCTCGTGGTGAGCTGTTCCCAGAGGACGTGCTCTCGAGCAGCGAGTTCGTCGCCGATGGCAAGGTGAATGAGGCCGGCATTGCCGAGCTGAAGTCACGGATGCCGTTCGCCGATCTCTCGAAGTTTGAGGCGAATCCCAGCGTGCAGAACTTTGCCAACACGCTGACGGTCGAAGACATGGTGCGATACGTCGAGTCAAAGGTCGCCGGCTGAGTCAGGCTGGCGTGAGAGCAACCGCCCACAGCAGGAGTTTGCATGCGCTGGTTCTGGATCGACCGCTTTGAAGAGTTTGTCCGAGGAACCCAGGCGGTCGCGATCAAGAACGTATCGCTCGCCGAGGAGCATCTGCACGACCACTTCCCCGGTCTGCCGCTGATGCCCAACTCACTTGTTGTTGAGGGCATGGCTCAGACCGCGGGTCTGCTGGTGGCGGATGCGATTGACTTTAATCGACGCGTTGTGCTGGCGAAGGTGGCGGCCGCCACCTTTCATTTCGACGCCGAGCCAGGTGACACCCTGCGGTTTGAGGCGGGGGTGCTCGATCTGAAGCCAGCCGGTTCGCTGACAAAAGTGACCAGCAGGATCGGCGATCAGGTGCAAGGCGAGGCGGAACTCTTCTTCGCGCACCTGGAGCCTGGGGAGGGTGTGCCCACGCTCTTCTCGCCGGAAGAACTGCTCACCTGGCTGGACCACCTCAAGATCTTTGAAGTGGGAAAGGATCAGGAAGGGAAGCCGCTGCAACGCCGTGACTGGTAGCAGCGGTTGCCGACTGGCTGAGCTGACGGCATTTGGGCAAGATGAACGAGGCAGCGATCCGGCTGCCATCCCACCGCTGCAGAGGCCGTTCCGCTGGTGGGGAAGACGAGACGGAGTCAACGAGGCTCCGCGTAACGGCACTCCAGTGGGATGGATGGATTGACAATGGGCAGCAGCAGACGACGTGTCGTGGTGACGGGCATGGGCTGCATCACGCCCCTGGGCACGCGGGTAGACACGCTCTGGGATCACCTTAAGAAGGGCGATTCCGGTGTGGGCCACACCACCATCTTCGACGCCTCGAACTTTCCCACGAAAATCGCAGCCGAGGTTCGCGACTGGGATATCACGGACGAGGGCTACAACGCAGAAGACTGGAAATACTGCGGTCGCCACACCAAGTTTGCCGCGGGCGCGGCGATGCGGGCGATGACCGACGCCGGGCTCGCAGACGGCCTTGAGGACCCCACTCGGCTCGGCGTCTACCTGGGCAGTGGTGAAGGGCAGCAAGACTTCAACTCGTTCACCGCCATGATGATGGAGGCGATCGACGGGGAGACGCTCGACATCGGCCGCTTCACCAAGCTCGGCCTGGAGAGACTGCATCCGCTTGCTGAGATTGAGCAAGAACCAAACATGCCTGCCGGGCATCTTGCGGGGGTGTTCAACGCGCAAGGCCCGAATGTCAACTGCTTAACTGCCTGTGCCGCATCGAGCCAGGCGATCGGAGAAGCCACAGAACTGATCCGTCGTGGCGAAACGGATGTGATGCTCTCCGGTGGCACGCACAGCATGATCCACCCGTTTGGAGTGACGGGCTTCAATCTGCTCACTGCCCTGTCGACACGAAACGATGAGCCGGCCCGAGCGAGTCGGCCTTTCGACCGCGACCGGGATGGCTTCGTGCTCGGCGAAGGCTCCGCAATGGTCGTGCTTGAAGAGCTTGAGCATGCCCGCAAGCGTGGAGCCACGATCTACGGCGAGCTCCTCGGCTACGGCTCAACAGCTGACGCTTACAGGATCACCGACACGCATCCTGAGGGGCGAGGTGCTTCCGCCTGCATCCGCATGGCGTTGGAAGATGCAGGCCTTGGTCTCGGTGATATCCACTACGTCAACGCCCACGGCACAAGCACGAGCGTGAACGACCGGGTGGAATCGTTGGCCATCAAGCAGGTCTTTGGCCCGCAGGCCTACAAGATCCCTGTCTCCAGCACGAAGAGCATGATGGGGCATCTGATCGCAGCCGCTGGCGCTACCGAACTGATCGTCTGCCTGCTCGCGATCCGCGATCAGATCCTGCCGCCAACGATCAACTACGAGACACCCGATCCTGACTGCGACCTCGACTACATCCCCAATGCGTCCCGCGAGGCACCTTGTCAGCGGGCCCTCTCCAACAGCTTCGGGTTCGGTGGCCAGAATATCTCGCTGATTGTTGGCCGCTACGACGGCTAGGCAAGCCGCATGCTCGTTGATCCACCGCAGCACCACGACGTGAGGCGGAATACGTGGAGGCGGAGGGGTCGGCGGGTGCTCGAGGAGCGTTTGAGTTTTTCGCCCTGTGTTGATTGCGTGATGCCGCAGGAGTGCGTGGCGAAAAAATCACAGCGACGCGACATCTGCCGCCCCGCAGGCGGGGCATACCCCGCTCCTCACTCCGCCAGTTCTGCAATCCCCACCGGTTTTCTCAACCCGCAGGGGCGGCACGACCGATACCACCGGTGGTCTCGGAAGAACTGGTCCGACGGCCCATTGCTGCCGGTCGCCGCTTCCGTCAGGAGGGGATCTCACTATGAAACACATGCTCACTTTGAGCCTCGCTGCCGTGGTCCTCGCGACGGGAAGCGGCTGTTCGCTGATCGATCGGTTGTTCCTGCTCAACGCAGACGGCCCCTATGCGTCCCAGCCGGGCGGCCCGCACGCCGTAATGGCGGAGGCTGAAAGCGGGGACACCGGCGTTCAGCAGGTGGGGTACTTGCAGAGCTGCACGGATGACTGTGCAGATGGCGGCTGCCGTGATGGCGCGTGCCGGAACAATGGCGGTGGCATTGCCGGCTACTTCGGCGATGGTGGCATGGCCTGCCGTGATGGAGCCTGTGGCAACATGGGCTGTCGCAACGGGATCTGCGTGCATGGTGGCTGCTACGGTCGGGCGTGCCACGATGGCTCATGCCAGGCATGCCGTCAGCACTGCGGCCGCTACGGCGGGCTGGCTCGGCATCGGCTCACGCCTGGTGAACGGTGTGCCCACGGTGGCTGTCAGCAGATGGGACCAGCCGGTCCTCCGACTGGCGCTGTGGCCTACCCGTACTACACGACCCGCGGTCCTCGCGACTTCCTGGCGAAGTGCCCACCGTCGATCGGACCCTGAGCCACACAAGATGAACGATTTTTTGCAGCCGGCGCACGAAAGTGTGCCGGCTGTTTTCGTTTCATGGGTGGGTCCCAAAGCGAAGGCTTCGCTAGCTCGAGGCCTGCCGGCGACCAACGATCGCGACGCCGACGAGCATGCCGAGGCCAGCCAGGTCGACAAACGAGAAGCCTGTGCCCGCAATGCTCAGGCTGTCGGGCGCAAGTGCACAGGCAGCCGCTGCGAAGCAGACCAGACGCAGAGGCCATGTGAGGCGGGCATTCAGGTAGCCAGCCATCCCAGCGGCCAACGCCACGATGCCGATCACCGCCGCCGCGACGGCGCCGAGCACCTGAATCGGAGCCGCCGTACCACCGTCGTGATTCATCAGGCAGAGCGCTGGGCGGTAGACGAACATATACGGCAGCGTGAAGCCGACCAACGCGAACCGGAATGCTGCCAGGCTGGCTCGCATTACGTCGGCTCCCGCGATCGACGCGGTGGCGTAAGCGGCCAAGGCAACCGGCGGGGTGACCATCGCCATCATGCCGAAATAGAAGATGAATAGGTGGGCGGCCAGGATCGGCACGCCGAGCGCGGGATCCGTAAAGACCGGTCCGATGATGGTCGCCAACAGCAGGTAGGAGACCGCGCTCGGCAGTCCCATCCCGAGCACAAGCGAGCAGCCCATGATCGCCAGCAACGCCAGAAACAGGCTGTTGCCAGCCAGCGGAATGATGGCTGCGGGCACGCCTGTGCCGATGCCGGTGCGGGACACCAGGCCAATGATGATTCCCACGCAGGCTGCCGCAGCCACCAGTGGCACGCCACCAATGGCCGTCGTCTTCACGAGCGTGATGATCCGGCCGCCCCACAGCGGTACGCACAGGCTGACCACCATCAACACAACGAGGAGGCCTGCGAGACCCGCGATTGGAGACTCTCCCCAGCCCACCTGGTTGGGCCAAAGAAATGCCGCCAATGCTGAGAGGCCTGCCCACGTTGCCGCGGCAGCCACTCGTGAGAGCCACGAGCCACCAGTCCGCGGGTTGATGAGGATCATCAGCATCGCAAAGCAGGTCGCCATGCTCACTGCGCGAAACGGCGAGAAGCCCATGAACAGCAGCACCATCAGGCCGCCAAGAGCGCCCACGAATGTCAGCCCTTCGAGGCTGAACACGGCTGCCTGCTCGGCCGGGAACGCGTCTGCTACGGCGGTGTCTCGCTCGACCGCATCGGTGGCAGTGCTGTCGGTCGAAGAGCTGGAGGCCTCGTCAATCCGACGCGCGTAGAAGTGCACCAGTAAAAAGATCGAGAGGTAGTAGAGGATCGCGGGCACGATCGCGGCCTGCACAATCTCGAGAAACCGCACCGGTGGGTCGCGGTTAATGATCTCGAGCATCATGTAGGCCCCGGCTCCCATGACCGGCGGCACCAATGCTCCGCCAGACGAGGCCGCCGCCTCGATTCCTGCAGCGATAGCGGGTGAGAAGCCGATGCCCCGCATCAGGGGAATCGTAAACGTGCCGGTGGTGGCTGCATTGGCCACAGCACTTCCGGAGAGGGAACCCATCAGGCCGCTGGCTAGCACGGCGACCTTGGCCGGCCCGCCGGCTCGTTTGCCAAACAGTCGCTGAGCCACCCCGATCACCCAGCCTGTGGCACCGGCGGCTTCGAGCACCGCACCGAAGAGCACAAACAGAAACACGTAGCGAAACATGACGCCCATCGCGGTGCCAAACACGCCTTCGCTACGCAGCCAGCTCTGGCCGATGATCGCTTGGAGGTCTTGTCCACGGTGCGGGAAGAGCCAGTCTGGCAGGCTCCTCGCCACACTCTCGTGGGCGTAGAGCAGGAACAGCATCGCCAGGATCGGCAGAGACCAGCCAACCGAACGGCGCGCTGCCTCGAGCACGAGCAGCATGCCAAGGCCGCCGACGATGAGGTCTGGTGTGGTGTAGAGCGCCGCTCGCTGACCAAGCGTCTCTGACTGCAGAACGAGATAGCCGCAGCAGAGGGCCGACAGGACTGCCAGCACGATGTTCACCGCAGCAGCGACGCGACCTGCCGGTACCGCGGCGCCAAGAAAGCAGAGTACAAGTCCGAACCCGCCAAACACGGCAAGCTCGCCCAGTGGCGGGAGCATCGGAATGCTCACCTCCACGAGGACGTACACCGCCAACGCCGTCGCGATCAGCAGCCTGCTGAGCTGATGGGGGCCAAGGGGCTTCGTGGCTTTATGGCCAGCAGCCTCAGGACCGGTGCCCTCTGTCATCGATGATCACTCCGCAGGCCAGAGGCCAGCTTCCTTGTAGAAGCGGATCGCGCCAGGATGGAACGGTGTGCCGTTGTTGCGGACAGCATTCTTCTCGTTGATCGCCCGGGCTGCACGATGACGCTCGGCGATCTTCGCCCGGTTCTCCCAGACGAGCTTCGTGAACTGGTAGACAAGGTCTTCGTCGACACTCTCGTCAGTGATCAGATGAGCCGAGCCGACGTTGAGGCCGGTGAAGTCTTCATCGAGCCCGTCGTAGGTGCCGCCGGGAACCGTTGCGGCCTCGAAGAACGGATAGTCAGCAATCAGCGCCGCGTGGGCGGCCTCTTCGAAAGGCACCAGCCGCACAGGATTCGCCTGGGCAATCTGCGAAAGGGCAGGGCTGGGGATGCCTCCACCGACCATCGCGGCATCGACCGAGCCGTCGCCAAGGAGGTCAACTGCTGCCTGCTGGCTTCCGTAGCGGGCATCCACATCGTCGAGCGACAGGCCGTGGGCAGCCAGGATCGGCCTCACGAAGTATTCAAAGCCGGCGCCTTCTGGGCCGAGGTAGACACGCTTGCCCTTGAGGTCGGCGATCGACTGGATGTCGGACGTGGCCGGCACCACAAACTGGGCTACGTTGGGGAACAAGGTCATCACGCTCTGCGTGGCATGCTTCTCTTCCCAGCCCTCCTCGCCACGAACCGCGAAATAAGTGATTGACGAGTTGGACATTGCAAACTGCAGTTTGCCTTGGGAGAGGAGGCGGATGTTCTCCATCGAGCCGCCGGTGCTCTCTGCTGTCACCCGCCAGCCGAGGTCGCCCTGGGCCTCATTCACCACATCGCTAACCGCGCTGCCCACCGTGTAGAAGACGCCGCCGATCGGTGCCGTTCCCACGCTAATGAACTCCCGCTTGCCTTCACCACCGTTGCAGCCAGTCAGCGAGGCCAGGCACACCGCCATGACGGCGAGCCAGGAGCACGCGGGCCATGACAACGGAAAGAAAGCACGAGCGAGGGGGGCGACTGCAGGCATGGAAGATCTCCCGTGGATGCCGATCCCGGTGGTGGGGAATCACTGAAATGTGGTCCACAGCCTACGTCCCGCCGATCGGATTCGCCACGGTGCCCCTTCCGCATGGCGATACGGCTGCGGTTGCGGCTCTCAGCCGGCGGTCATCCGCGGGGCCCTGGGGGCGTCGTCTGGCAGCGTTGGAATCCGCCAGATCACCACCAGGCCAATGCTGACGAGCACCAGCAGTACGAGCCGGAGCCAGTCAGGCAGGCTGCTGAGCACGAAGCTCACCGTGACCACGGCAGCCACCATGGCCACAGCTCGATACTTCAGCGACTTGCGGATGCCACGGTAGTGGTGCCAGTCGTCGAGCGTTGGTCCAAACGACTTGGAGCGGTGCAGCCAGGCGTGGAGCCGAGGAGAGCCTTTGTAGAAGCAGTAGCTGGCCAGCAGCAGGAACGGGGTGGTGGGCAGTAGAGGTAGAACGGCCCCCACTACGGCGAGGGCGACGCAGCACCAGCCGCCGACAACGAAGAAAAAACTCTTGATCGGTTCGGTCGTGGGCTTGAAATCCATGTGAGGTGCCGGCCCAAGGGGCCCTGCGAGGCATGCGAACTGCGGCGTACCAAGAGCATACGTTTCCGCTTTCGCCACGTCGCGGTCAGCCTGTGGCTCAGGCGGTTCCCCAGACGCCTGAAAAAGCGTATGCTCCCGCACGAAACGGCATTTTCAAAGAACCACGATCCTCACCCCTTCGGAGAAGAAATCCATGCCCCTGGTCCCGATGCGAACCCTGCTCGATCACGCTGCCGAGAATGGCTACGGCATTGCTGCCTTCAACGTGAACGACATGGAGCAGATCCAGGCGATCATGGAAGCTGCCAAGGAGACTGAAAGCCCGGTCATCGTGCAGGCCTCTCGAGGCGCGCGGAAGTTCAGCCAGGATGCCTACCTGCGGCACCTGATGCTCGCCGCTGCCGAACTCTACCCGTGGATTCCGATCGCCATGCACCAGGACCATGGCAACTCACCTGACACCTGCCAGAGTGCGATCGACAACGGCTTCACTAGCGTGATGATGGACGGATCACTGCAGGAAGATGGCAAGACGCCTGCTGACTTTGAATACAACGCTCGCGTCACCAAGCAGGTGGTCGACAGCGCCCACGCTCAGGGCGTGTCGGTTGAGGGTGAGCTGGGCTGCCTCGGTTCTCTCGAGAGCGGCACCGGCGAAGCGGAAGACGGCCACGGTGCCACCGGCACCCTGTCGCACGACCAGCTGCTGACGGATCCTGATGAAGCGGCCCGCTTCGTCGAAGCCACGGGTGTCGACGCACTCGCGGTGGCGATCGGAACCAGTCACGGTGCCTACAAGTTCACCCGCAAGCCTGACGGCGAAGTGCTCGCCATGGGACGGATTGAGGAGATCCACAAGCGGCTGCCCAACTGCCACCTTGTGATGCACGGCTCCTCGAGCGTGCCACAGGAACTGCAGGACATCATCAACGAGTTCGGTGGCCAGATGCCGCAGACCTGGGGCGTGCCGGTTGAGGAGATTCAGCGGGGCATCAAGCATGGTGTCCGCAAGATCAACGTCGACACCGACAACCGGATGGCGATCACCGGTGCGATTCGAAAGGTGCTCAGCCAGCATCCGGAGAAGTTCGACCCTCGTGACTACCTCAAGCCCGCTCGTGAAGCGATGCAGAAGGTCTGTGCCGAGCGGATGGTGCAGTTTGGCCAGGCGGGCAATGCTCGCAAGGTGCCCGTGGTCACGCTCGAAGAGATGGCAGCTCGGTACAAAGCCGGAAACTGAGCGGGGGTTGGCACCCGCCAGTGACGGTAGCGTCGTGATGGCAACGATGTGAATGGTGTTCGCAGGATCTTCTGGGTAGTCGTTCGGCTGTTGCTTCGGCTGCGGTATCGGGTGACGACTGATGGTTGTGAGCAGCTCGAGGGCCTCCGCGGGCCAGTTCTCGTGCTTCCCAACCATCCGGCTTATATCGATCCGCCGACGGTCCTCTCACACACCGCGTCGGGCCTCTTCCAGAAGGGGCTCCGACAGCCGTTGCGGCCATTGGTGTTCTCGGGCACTTACCGGGTGGCTCCACTCCTGCCTCTGATGAAGTTGGTGCGCGCGTTTGAGGTGCCAGACCTCAGCTCTGCGAGCCGTGAGGCTGCCTCGCGGACCACGCAGCTGATCGACGCGGTGGTTGAGCGGGTGCAAGCGGGCGAGAGCTTTGTGATCTACCCCTCGGGCCGCCTGCAACGCGGCAATCATGAGGTGGTGGGGTCAGCTCGCTTGGTGCATGAGCTCGTCAGCCGCTGCCCAGAACTGACGGTCGTGCTGGTTCGTACACGCGGGCTGTGGGGCAGCCTGTTTAGTTGCGCGGCGGAAGGAAAGCCACCCGATCTTGTGCGGTGTGGACTGCAGGCTGCCGCCTGGGTGCTCGCAGGACTGTTCTTCTTTCTGCCGAAGCGAAAGGTGCACCTGCATGCTGAGGTGATGCCGCGAGAGCAGATGCCCCTGGAGTCACGGGAGGCGTTTAATCGCTTTCTTGAGAACTGGTACGACTCCGACGGCGGTCAGGAGCCAATCTTCGTCCGTTACAACGCGTTGTTTGGGCCGAGCGAGGGACACTACCGGCCGGCTGCCACGCCGCGAATCGATGCCGACGCACTCAGCGAAAAGACCATCGGGCAGGTCAACGAACTGGTGGCCTCGTTCCTCAAGCGAGACCTTGAGGCGAGTGAAAACACGGTCGACACCACGCTTGAGAATCTCGGGCTCGACAGCCTCGACCGCATGGAACTCGCGCTGCGGATCGAGCAGCAGTTTGGCTTCCACAGCAGTACGGTGGTGAGCACGCTCGGAGAGCTCTGGGCGCTTGCTGATGGGAAGCTCTCCGATGGCGAGGGAGGGCTGCCGCCGCTCGACATTCCGTCCTCCTGGTTTGCGGCCGCCCGGCAGCCGGTTTCTGCAGACCCGTCCTCCCCTGAGAGTCGCTGGCTACTCGCGTCCACCGTTGCGGAGGCGTTTGTCAGAAGGGCGCTTGAGCGACCAGACGAGGTGGTCGCGGCAGATGGCGTGTCGGGCGCGATCACCTACAGACGGATGCTCGTCGGGGCAGTCTTGATGGCACGGCGATTCGCCAGGCTGCCTCAGGAGCACGTGGGGGTGATGATGCCGGCCACGGTGGCGGCGGACATCGTCTTCTTCGCCTTGCACCTCGCAGGCAAGACACCCGTGATGCTCAACTGGACCACCGGTCCGGCGAATCTGGCACATGCGATTGAGTCGACCGATACCCGCCGCATCATCACTTCGAAGCGACTCGTTGATCGGCTTGGGATCGAGGTGGAGGGAGGGGAATATCTCTTTCTCGAGGACCTCCGAGGTGAGATCGGCAAGGTGGAAGCAGTAACGACGATGCTTGTCGCCCGCTTCGCCCCGCAGCGGCTGCTCCGCACCATGCCCCAGCAGCAGGAAGACGACCCAGCGGTGTTTCTCTTCACTTCGGGGTCAGAGAGTGCGCCGAAGACGGTGCCGCTCACGCATCGCAACCTGCTCACCAACATTCTCGATGGCATCGATGTCCTCAGGCCAGATGCCGACGACACGCTGCTCGGCTTCCTGCCGCCGTTTCATTCGTTTGGGCTGACGGGCAATGTGCTGTTACCCGCACTCACCGGCATTCGCTGTGTGCGGCATGCTGACCCGACCGATGCTCGTGGGCTCGTGCAGGTGATCCGGGACTACAAGCCAACGATGGTGTTCACCACGCCAACCTTTCTCAGTTACATCATGGCGGCATCGGCTGGCGATGAACTGGTGAGCCTGAGAAAGATCATTACGGGGGCCGAGGCCTGTCCGGAATCGGTGTATGAGACCTGCCAGCAGAAGGCATCGGATGCATTGATTCTCGAAGGCTACGGGATCACAGAGTGTTCTCCTGTGGTGGCCGCCAACCGGCTGGCGAAGATCAAACAGGGCACGATCGGCCTGCCTGTGCGGAATGTCGAGTCGCGGATCGTACATCACGAGACCCATGAACCCGTTGATGAGGGGGAGACGGGCATGCTGTTGGTGCGTGGCCCGTCGATCTTCGCTGGCTATCACCGCTACGAGGGCCCAAGTCCGTTTGTGGAGTTTGAGGGACAGTCGTGGTATCGCACCGGTGATCTGGTCGCTGTCGATGAGGACGGCTACCTGCACTTCCGAGGCCGGCTCAAGCGATTCCTCAAGGCTGGCGGTGAGATGATCTCACTTCCGGCACTCGAGGCACCCTTCCAAAAGCGGTATCCGGCCGATGAGAACGGACCACGCGTGGCGGTGGAGGGGATCGAGACCCCCGACGGACGACAGGTGGTGCTGTTCACGACCTTTGACCTGTCTCTCAGAGAGGCCTCGGAAATGCTGCTCGCAGATGGTCTGCGGGGGGTGATGCGGCTGGATGCCGTGCAGCGCCTCGACGCGATCCCCGTGCTCGGCACAGGCAAGACCGACTATGTCAGTCTGCGGAAGCTGGTTGAGGCGTCGGTGGCCGGGTAAGCCAGGCGATCTCCCGGGAAACTCGCGTTGCGTGTACTGGCGGGGCGTCCTATCGTCCCCCGACCCCATGCAGGACTGTGGAAGATGCTGCGCATGTGATGGCAGCGACATCGTCTGGTGGCGACATTGTCTGGTGGATTGATCGATGCAGATGCCGAAACGGGTTTCCAAGAGCGGTGAGAGCGTGGCTGCCCTCGGGGATCGGGAACTGCTCGCCCAAGGCCGGGCGATTCTCGAAGCTGAGGGGCAGGCGGTGCTGGCAGCTTCGGAATCGTTGGGTATTTCGTTCTGCAAGGCGGTGCGACTGATTTATGAGTGCAGTGGATCGGTGGTTGTGACGGGGATCGGCAAGGCAGGGCTGATCGCACGCAAGATCACTGCCACGCTCGCCTCTACGGGATCTCCCTCGCACTTTCTTCACCCAGCCGAAGCGATGCATGGTGATCTTGGCATGCTCCGTGGTGACGATCTTGTGCTGGCTCTCTCGCAGTCGGGAGAGAGCGAAGAGATCACGCGGCTGCTGCCCCATCTGGCGGCTCTCGATGTGCCGATTGTGGCCATCACCGGAAACCCCTCGAGCAGTCTTGGCAAGGCGGCACGCGTGGTGGTGTCCAGCGGCAAGGTTCGCGAAGCCTGCACCCTGGGGCTG
>Ga0075479_10000790_pt1 | contig 14121 bp, 11 predicted proteins | sample DEB08_DNA_8_FD_76341 | JGI IMG/M metagenome (GOLD analysis project Ga0075479, IMG submission 76341) | Aqueous microbial communities from the Delaware River and Bay under freshwater to marine salinity gradient to study organic matter... | ecosystem: Environmental > Aquatic > Marine > Coastal ... | reverse complement strand
TGCACTCGAGCCAGTCGATGTTTCTGGCTCGGTTACAGGCAGACTCCAGGTCGCCTTCGCCAGTTGGCCCTCCTGGCCAACCAACGCCAGGTGCCCCTTCCCTCCTGCCTTTCCCCGGATCGTGACCGGAATTTCCACCAGTTCACCCGGCCAGCACAACGGAGGCACCACTGCAGTCAACACCGGACCGTAAGTGAGCGTGGGATCTTGCGGAGGGTCGGGCGGGCTGACTGCCTCCAAGCCTGGTGACCGCGTCAACTGCCAGGCCAAGGCGACGAGCATCATTGCAACCATTCCGCGGGCCAGCACGGCACGCCGACGACTACTGACCAACAGCCCATCAGCTATCAGTGCCACTGCCGCCCCCGCCAGCAGGAAAAGGCCCAAAGCAGCGGGGCTGCCCACAGGCATGGCAACCACTGTTGTCCGCGCTTGCGTGACTCGCCAAAGCCCACGGACATAGGGCAGAAAAACAGGCCAGGCCGCCAGATCGCTCCACCGCATGAGCTCAGGGTCGGTAACTTGTGGCTGACTTCCAGTGAGCGACAGCGGCAAGGCCGAGATCGTTACACCACCACGTCCGCATGCAGCCGACACTGCCACTGGCAGGCCGCTTGACTGTGCGGAGGCGAGTGTGGCCAGCCCCTGACGGTCGGCAGCCGGCCTCAGGCAAACAAGGCGATCGACTGTCGGACCGGGCAGCAGCCCCATACCGGCAGTTGGCCCAACAAGAGGAACCCTCTCATCAGCATGCAGGGCAGGAACGGCCCACAACTGGCAGGCATCACAGTTGAGAGAATCTCCGACCGCCACCCCGGTTCGGGCAGCCAGACTCTCCCGCCACACTGGCCAGCCAGACTCAGCCAAGGTTCTCGGTCCCAAGAGCAGGATCAGTCCACCCCCTCGTTCCACCCAGCGCCACAGCCGTCCTGCCTCTTCTGCCGTCGGCACAGTCCCATCCACAAGCACCACCACGTCTCCCGGTAATGCCGCATCAAGTGCCGTCGCCAACGAACCGTCACCAGACAATTGCCCCTGCAGGCGTACTGCGGCGGCGACCGCACTCACCCCACCATCCGCAGCTGGCTGTTCCGGCAAGCCGGTCACGACCCAGATTCGATCGCTGCCAAGCGAACTGCTGCCATCTGAATCTGCCTGCCACACAGGCCGGGCTGCTGCTGCAACCAGTAAAACCACGAAGAGGACTTGAAGCAGCAGTCTCCAACTTGCCCGCTGCCACGGTTTTTGCCTCTGGCGGACCGCCTCACGGAGAATGCCCATCGCCCCAAAGGCAACCTGCGGCAGCCTTTCGCGAAGCCACCAGGCCAGCAATAGCGGCAGCAGGGCCGCCACCAGCCAGACAAGCAGGTGCGGCTGCGAAAACCGCACGCCAAGTCCGGCGATGAGGGCAAGCATGATGGGCATCACTCAGGGGGCTAGCAGGCGTTCAGCGACCAGGCGGGTAACGATCGCCTCGGCCGACACACCGCTGGCATCGGCCTCGAATGAGGGAATGATCCGGTGGCGAAGCACAGCCGGAGCCGAACGCCGCAGATCGTCCAGGCTGACACAGGGGCGACCAGCCAGGGCTGCTCTGGCCTTGGCTGTCACCACCAGGGCCTGCGCTGCTCGGGGGCCAGCCCCATACTCGACCAGTCGTCCAAGCCAGTCTGGCGCGTGCCGGTCACCCGGCCGACTCGCCCGAACGCACTCAACCGCCTGCTCCAAAAGTGGTTCTGCAACCGGAATCAAGCGAACCGTCTGCTGGGCTGCAAGGAGCAGTTCACGATCAACGACCGGCGAAACCTCAGTGGCCGCTGGTCCAGTGGTCAGCCGCACCACGGCAATTTCTTCCTCACGCGTTGGGTAATCAACACGAATCTGCATAAGGAACCGATCGAGTTGCCCCTCCGGCAATGGATAGGTGCCCTCCTGCTCCAGCGGATTGCGGGTTGCCAGCACGAAAAACGGTTGAGGGAGCAGATGCCGTACACCACCGACCGTCACCTGCCCCTCCTGCATCGCCTCCAGCAGGGCTGCCTGAGTTTTGGGGGGCGCTCGATTGATCTCATCGGCCAGCAGCACATGATGAAATACCGGGCCAGGCAGAAACTCCAGTCGCCGACCACCGGTTGGCTGATCGGTGAGGATGTCAGTGCCCAGAATGTCAGCCGGCAAAATATCGGGGGTGAACTGGATGCGACCAAAGTCGAGTGCAGTGGCCGCTGCCAACGACTTGACGATCAACGTCTTGGCCAGCCCCGGCAGCCCTTCCACCAGACAGTGACCGCCACACAGCAGACTGACCAAAAGGTCGTCGATCACTGCATGCTGGCCAATGACCACCGGACGAATTGCCGTCCGGACTCGGTCGCCGAGTTCCTCAACAGCAGCGACCGCCGCAGCGGCCAAGTCAGTCGCACGAGGCTGGCTCATATCAGGCTGGTCTCTCCGGGCTGGTACATGCCCCTCAGTCTACGGCACCAGGGGTGCTTCCGTCCCCTGCGTCTGAGCTGGGGGCTAGGCACCAGAGACGCCCACCGGCAAGCACGCCCAGTCGCTGCCCTGACAGCCCCGGCAGCGGCGGCATATCGGCATCGGATTGTTCGTTGATTGGCCGCAGGCTCGCACTAACCGTGGCTGGAGCCTCCTGCCGGGTAAAGGGCATGATGCCGGAGGCCAAATCGCTGACGAGGAGCCATGCTGGCGGCGAGCCAGCAATCGGGTTGGCTGGCCAGACAGCCCGTCCAGCCAACACCGTCGGCGGGCCCAGCCATGCCGCTCCGCGGCCCTCCGCGCGACGCATCTCCACCGTGATATCAGACGCGGTGGATGCCGATGCGACGCCCGATTCCAACACCAGCTGCGATCGTCCCAGCAGGCTGCCATCAGCACCGGAAAAATGCATGACTTCTGGCATACCTGCTGCAGGCCGCAGAAGGACAACCAGACGATCGGCACAGCCAGCAACGGCATCAGCCACCATGCCGGGTGACGAGGAAATCAGATCGCGGAGGTCGTCCCGCTGCCAGACAGTCCTGCCATCTGCGCGATCAAGTCCAATCAACTGACCAGTCGGCAGCACCAGCACCAAAAGATGCTGGTAGATCGCAACCAACGAACGGTTCCTCACACTTGTTGGCTGCCCCGTCGGCACGGTCTGCTGCCAGACAAGCCGTCCGTCAGATACATCCAGTGCCCTCACGAGAATGCCTGGCTCGTCTGCCGCATGCACAACAACGCAGAGGGAAGCATCTGCCACCATCCCGACATCCGAAAGTACAAGCGGCTTGGCAAATGGCTGACACCAGATCAGCCGCCCTTCCGCAGCGGGCGCAAGATCAAGCGCAACAAGCTGAGAGCTAACCGGCCCCGCCATCCGCAGCGACACTACCCCCAGCAAACGGCCAGCAGCAAATGCCACTGGTCCCGCTGCTGTGTCTCGCACCAGTGCCGTTGACTCAAGTCCATGATTCCGCGGGAACAGCGGCGGCTGCCCGCTCACACCACCTCCCCAGACCGGCCTGCCAGTGGCAGCATCGACGACATGAAAGCCTGCCTGGTCAGCCCAGGCAAAACAGCCGGCTGGTCGCGTCGCAGACACTCTGTCCGCCGGACGAGACCAGGCCACCTCAAGGCAATCGACCTCATCAAGCCAGGCTGAACGCTGCAACGACTCTTCCCTGACAGCAGCAGCCAGGCGGGCCACCTGCCAGCGGGCCGCGTCCGTTCCTGCCGCAGCATGTGCCCGTTCAAACCAGGCCCGCTCACAAAACCTCACCGCATCTTCAGGCTGCACTACCTGGACATCCACAGACTTGGCATCTGCAACCTCGGCATCCGAAAACTTGGTATCCGAAAACTTGGCATTTCCTGATTCAGGCTGGGCCGCCTCAGCGATCCTGAGGGGCAGCACCATCTCTGCTGAAGTCAGCAGGCAAAAAGCGAGGCCATGCCCACCGAGAACCTGCCAGAATCGGGGCCAGCGAAAGAAGGTCAAAAGACGCACGACAAGACCACCGCAGCCAACAGAGGAGACCACCAGGCCGCGGCAGGCCGGCCCGAACGCCCAAACGCAAAGAGGGCGCTTGCAGTATACCCGACCGCTTCATACTGTTGACGAGAGCCGTTGATCTTGCCTTGTGATCTTGGCAGACGTCCCCTTCTCCAACCGTTGGTTTTTCATGCCCGCTGTCGCTCCGACCACCGATGACGACGATCTCTTCTCGGGATCGACGATGACCATCGGCGAGCACCTGGAGGAACTGCGAGCCTGCCTGATCCGAGGAGCGATCGGGCTTCTGATTGGTGTCGTCATCGGCTTTTTTATCGGTCGACCCGTCGTCCATCTGATTGAGTCGCCGCTCCGCCGGGCACTGGGCGACTACTACACGGAGCGGGCCATCGAGGCTTTTGATCAGTGGACACCACGCCGGCACGATGGCCCAGGCCTGCCCTACTCGCGATCCGAGATCATTGATGCCGTCGAACGACACGGGCTGTCGTTTGAACTGCGCGAAGTTCATCCCGGCCGACTTCCTGGCAGCCCACCTGTAGTCGGTGAACGCTCAGCCTTTGAACTGGAGGCTCTTGAGCCGATCCTGCTTTGGCAGCCTCTGGCCCGTGACAGCCGCGTCAGCATCACCACCCTCAGCGCGCAAGAGGCCTTTGCCATCTATGTGAAGGCTGCCCTGCTGGTTGGCTTTGTGCTGGCTGGGCCGTGGATTCTCTATCAGCTCTGGACCTTCGTCGCAGCGGGGCTCTATCCGCATGAGAAGCGGATTGTCCACTTGTTTCTGCCGGTCAGCACCGTTTTGTTTCTCAGCGGCGTTGCCCTTGCCTTCTTCTTCGTTTTTGATTTTGTGCTGGCTTATCTCTTGGCATTCAATGAATGGCTGGGGCTTGACCCAGACCCTCGGATCAGCGAGTGGCTCAGTTTTGTTCTATTTTTGCCAGTTGGCTTTGGCCTCGGCTTTCAGTTGCCTCTTGTGATGGTTTTTCTCGACCGACTGGGCATCGTCGAATCAACCACTTTCACCAGCCAGTGGCGAATGGCACTGGTCATTATCTGTGTCACCGCAGCTATTCTGACGCCAGCCGACCCCTACAGCATGCTCTTTCTGGCTGTCCCGCTGGCGGCGCTCTACTTTGGTGGAATCGCGTTGTGCCGCTGGGTCAACCATTCTTCCACCCACACTGCTCATGCTGAGCATGCCGGCAGCTAGCTCACAAATGCCAGCCAGTAGAAGATGACCCCCGTCACGGTCGTCGCCAGCAGGTCTGCGGCTGCCAGCCGCGCCATGACCCGATGACGTCGGCTGTGGGCTGCCGGCATCGGTGGTGACGGAAACCGTCGCAGGGCCTCAATCAGCACCCAGAGCAACAGCACCAGGGTTGAGATGGCAAAAACCAGATGAATGGCCAATGCCGTGAGCACACCAGCAGGCCAAAATGGACTTGCCGCCGCTCGCACTCTCCAGTCACTGATCAGACGGATGTCAATTTCAAAGACCACAATGGCTGCCAACAGTGCCGCAATGATGAAACTCTGGAGCGCCTTATGAAGCCGGTACTTCTTTCGCCTAACAGCGACGATGCTGATAGCCAGTATTGGCAGCAGGGCGAATAGGCCGACGAGGACGACGTCCATCCCAAGTGAGCCGCGGCTTCCCAGAAAACCGTCAATCCCTGGAAGCTCTACTGACGCAGCGGCAATGACTTCCCCTCGTATCATTGGCTGTTGATTCCCCCTCCGCCGCACGCGATCACATCACCCCTTTATCGTCCTGATCGACCGGGACGTTGCCTCCCCACCGCTGCCTCCCCCGAACCCGCCCAGCCAGCCTAGCCGTTAGGATTTGCGACATTCCGGCCGTATGGGCTACGATCTCCGTCTCGCTGGCCGAGTGGCGAAACTGGCAGACGCACGGGACTTAAAATCCCGTGGAGAGGAATCTCCGTGCGGGTTCGAGCCCCGCCTCGGCCACTGGATTGCAAGCCACCTTAAAATCCTGGGTTGCCCCAGGAACCCCCGCCAAGCTATCTGTCTGCTTCCGCAGCGGGTTTTATCCGCTGAAATTCAGCCCCGGTAGCAGTTGAGCGTTCCTGGCATGCCGAATCTGGTCAACCGATCCGAACCGGAATCCTTAGTGATTTCCAGCAGGTCTTCGGCAGCCGTCTGCCCTTCCCCTTGGATTCCCTGGCTCATTGCCCCTCTTTTTGTCTTGCTTCCCATCCTTGGCTGCTGGCTTACCGCTGGCATGAGCCGCCAGACGGTCAACCGCCCATCGGCTTCCACGGCACGAGCAGTGCAACCGGTTGTCACGATGGTGACGGCTGTAACGGCTCAATAGCAGATTGCGAGAGCCGGGCGATCTCCCAGGGGCGTGATTTCCCGCATTCTTCTTGGCGAACGGCCTTCTTGCCGATTGGCGTGACCAGGAAAGATGGGCTAGCCTTGCGGGTAAGCATGCTCGCTCCTGGTAACAGTGCACCAGTTGATGCGACATCGCCGTCCGCCGGTGGTTTGTCATGACACTTCGTTCCCGTATCGCTCTGATTGTTGCCCTGCTGGTCAGCCTGGTTGCTATCGCAACAACCGGCGTGCAGACATTGCTGAGTCGTGAGGCAGTCCTCGGGCAGGTTCGGCAGGGAGGAAACGCCATCGCCGAAAGTCTGGCACGCGCCGCCGCGTTTGCTGCCGAAGTACCGGCGCAGGTCGAAGAAGAAATGGGCCGGCAAATGAAGACCCAGGCCACATTAGTGGCACAACTCGTCGCCATTGCCACTGACGCTGGACTCCAACCCACGACGATTACTCAGCAACTCAAGGCAATCGCTGAGTCCGAGGGAATCGAGATATTAGCCAGTGATTCGGCTGGCCGAGCAATCATTTACACCTACACAGATGACACTGACTCGTTGTTCGTGTTTTCGCCTGACCCAAATGAACAACCTCAAGCCCATCAGTTCTATCAACTGCTCGAGGGAAAGGCGCAGAGTGTTATCCAAGATGCACAGAAACGTGAAACTGATGACAAAATCTTTAAATACGTTGGTGTTGGTGGAATCGACAAACCACGGATCGTGCAGGTTGGCATGGAAGCCAGTTTTCTGGAACGGCTTGACCAAAACCTCGGCATGCAGCGATTACTTGACGAACTCATCGGCGGTGAGGTTCGCGGGATCACCATGCTCTCGTCAGATTTTTCTCCTGTGGTGAGCCGACGAGTCACGAGGACCGGAACGGTAACTGCCCCCCTGCCCCTTTCTGCCTCTGACCGTCGACTCGCCGAAGACTGCTTTCGTCAAAAGAAAGCTTGCGGACGCCTGGCTAGCGACGGCTACCATGTTGCTGCTCCGGTTACCCGGGCTGATGGCTCGATCGCTGGTGCCGCCTTGGTGAGTATCTCAACAGATGCAACCTATTCGCTGCTCTGGAAACAATCGCTAGGAGGCCTGCTGGCCGCCTTCTGCCTGGGCATCCCGGGCATCCTTGCGGCGGTCTGGCTGGGCCGTTCGATTGCTCGCCCGGTCCAACTGGCCGTCGGCGTTGCCGAGGCGATTGCCGCTGGTGACCTGACCCACGACACACCACAGGCCACCAACGATGAAGTTGGCCGCCTCCTCCGCGCCTTCGCGGCCATGCATGTCTCCCTGGCTGGACTCATCGGCCGAATTCAGCATGCTGGCAACCGCCTCTCGACCGTTGAGTCCGACACGTCCGATTCTTTGAAACGGCAAGAAATTGCCATTCGTCACTTCGATGATTCAACGGCTGAAATTGCCGCAGCGGTCAGTCAGATTTCTGCAACCAGCAACGAACTGCTGCAGGCCACAGGACAGGTTCGTGATTTGGCCCGTGAAGCCCAGCACGTTGCTGACGAGGGCCAGGGCGGACTCGAACGCATGACCGACTCGATGCGACAACTCGATGATGCCATGCATGCCTTCACCAGAAAGCTGGCCACCATCAGCCAGCGTGCTGCCGGTATCACTACCGTCGTAACGACCATTGCCAAAGTGGCGGAACACACCAACCTTTTATCCCTGAATGCAACCATCGAAGCCGAAAAGGCCGGTGAAGCTGGACGCGGCTTCCGTGTTGTTGCCCAAGAGATTCGGCGACTGGCTGACCAGACAGCAATCGCCACCAAGGACATTGAGCGGATGGTTGGTGAAATGCAGGGAGCGGTATCGAGCGGCACCATGGAGATGGACCGCTTTCGCAACGAGGTAAGCGGAAGAGTCAGCGCTGTCGCCGAAATCAGTGACAACCTCGGCCGGGTGGTTCAGCCAGTGGCGGCGGTCAGCCGTTCACTCGAACAGGTCCATGAGGGCATGCAAGCCCAGTCTCAGGGGGCTGGCCAGATCCGTGATGCGATGAAATCACTCCAGACTGCAGCCGGCGAATCATCTGCCGCTACTGCGATGTTCTACGCCTCACTCGACGAACTCCGTGCCTCCATCAACGAACTCAACACGGAATCAGGACGGTTTCGGCTCGAAACGCCCCCCGCCTGACTCAGCCACCGGCCTTCACCGTACGGTGCCGGTCGGTCGTCGCGCCGTCTGCCGAGCAACCAAAAACCGTCGCAGGCCGCTCACGATTCGCTGCGGAGACTGGCTTCCCGAAGCCATGAAGACAGGCGTCTCACCATCATCGGTGACAATCACCTCAACCGCATCGGCTTCCAGCTGACCACCGAGCAACTGCTCGAGTGAGGCGTCGACTGTTGCCCCGCCTTCGGTGGAAGAAGCCGGCAACGCTGCCACCACAAAGTTTTCAGCAGCAAGCGAGGCAAAATCAGGGTCGTTGACCAGCGTCGCCGAGCGACTGGTCGCCGCCTTCGCCGTGCTCCCACTGATCACCAGAACGATCGGTCGCTGTGTTTCTCGGGCAGAATCGACTGCCGCGCGGAGGGTTGTGAACACCGGCCCGGCCAGTTCACCTTCTGACTCTTTGGCGGGTTCTTTGGCTGGCAACTTACCAGCCAGTTGGCTGATCCAGTTGGCAGCCGATGCCCCGCGATAGCCTTTCTGCTCAGCAAGCTTCTCCCCGACGGCGTTAAGAACCAGCACCGATGGAAAGGTCCGAACGCCATACTTGACACAGAGTTGAGATCGCTCGCTACGAACTGCCGGGCTGATGCCTGACTGGGGCAGATCGACCATCAAGAGAACGACATGATCTTCAGCCCATTCTGAGAAGGCTGAACTATCAAAGACCTGTTTCTCGAGCGTCCGACAGTGTGGACACCAGTCACTTCCGGTGAAAAGGGTCAAGACCGGCTTGCCTGTCCGAGTCGACTCGGCCAGTGCCTGATCGTAGTCTGTCAGCCAGTCCTCTGAGCCAAAAACAGGGGCAGAGCAAGCCAAAAGAAGAAACGCGACAACGCCTAAACGGCGTGCGTTGACAGCACCAAGAGCCCGTAACAAAGACAACGGTATCGAAAACGGCATCGGCCTTTTCCTCCATGTGGCACACCCGACAAAAATTCATCGGGCGACCATTGCCTCCGCCACGAGGCCCATCCTTGGGGATCCATCTGTAACGCTAGCACTGGTGGTGAGAACTGACAATCAGCGGGCATGAATTGCCTTCCTGCGGGGGAAAATCCCACAGCAAAACGTCATCACGCCTGAAATCGCCCGGAAGACCAGCCTTCCGGCACGCCTACAATGCCCTTTGCCCCCTTAAGCCCATTCACAAATCCCTGCTGATCAGACGGCGCTCGGCCGGGTCACCCGGACAGCCCGGGACGCGTGACGAAGCTACAAAGAATCTGCGATCTCCTGCTCGGCTTTAGCAATCCGACTCCCATAAAAAAACGCCGCCCACCGTGAGGTGGGCGGCGCCTTCGCCTAGATGGTCAGGAGAATTTCTCCCGATGTGCTGCCGGGGCCATGGATGGCCTGGCAGCCGTAAAACTAGAACTGCCAGATCACGTCGCAGCCGCCGTAGAACTGGGCGTTCTTATCATTCAGACGACCGTAAGGCATGGTGCCTGCACCGCCGTTCCCTTGATTGATCCAGCCCTCGTCAGCAGAAAACCAGTCATACCGCAGTTCCGGACGGATAACCATGTTGTTCCCAACTAAATAGTTGAGACCCCACGTCATGGCCCAGAAGTTGCCACCGAATCCGCCAACGCCGGGCGACCCATCACGCAAGCCAGAAACGACCCGGGTACCGTTGTTATCGCGGAACCATTCAAATCTCAGGCCACCGATCAGGTAGTCGGTGAAGTTCCAGAACATGTACTGGTTCACACCGTACCAGTAGGCTGATCCAACTTGCTGGCCCACTGTTTCATAGGCCGAATTAGCATACGCCTGGTACCCAAAGTCACTCTGGTACACGTAGGTCAGCTTATCTGTGAACTCATTGGTGTAGACAACGCTGGTGACCGTCCGGTTGCCAACGAAGGCGGCACCTAGACCATTGTCAGCACCGCTGAGCTGATTGCCGCTTGAATTCGCCAGCGTCAAGGCCTGCGTGCCATCAGAACTCGAGAACGTGATCGCTCCCAAAAACGATGCGTTACTATTGTAGTTCGCATAGTTCGTGTTCGCGATTGGAGTGGCTTGAGCCTCAAGGCCATCATCCCAGTTGTCCCAGCCGTTGGTAACACCACCGATGATCGTCAGCTGATCATTCGGCACCCAGGTGCCCAGCACACCCGTGTGGGTGAAGGGCTCGCCATACTGCATCGTGTAGGCATGGGTGTAGAAGAAGTTGCCGATGGCCGGCACGACTTCGTACCCAATCAGGGTGTAGAAGTGACCGAACTTGACGTTCAGGTCCTGGCTACCGACCTCACCATAGAGCTGTGGCATGGCCAAGCCGTAGTAGCGGCTTGAGGCCCACCGCGGGCCGGTCAGGCCAAGTGCGCTCTGCCTGCCCCGAAACGCATCGAGGCCAGCGGCGACAGTGTAGAGAAAGTCAGTACCGTAAAGGAGATCGATCCGACCGCCCCAACTCAACTCATCCTTGAGCACCCGCTCATTAACGAGGTAAAGCTGGTTCATCTGGCCCTGCCAGCTTCGATCATTGAAGGTAATCGGGCCGTTCCAGTCGGCCCCCCAGCCATTGGCACCGATGCCAACATCAGCCCAGCCGTAGGTCTCAATGCCACGGTCGAGCATAAAGTCGGTCTCGAGGTAGCGGGTCGCTCCCTCTTCGACAGCGGCTTCTTGCGGTGCCGCGGCACGATATTGATAAACGTCTTCGTCAGGCACGCCAGCCCGCGGCATCAGCGTGACCGGGGCGTCCCCCGCGGCCTGGGCGAACGAGTCGTAGATACTTGTGTCAATTCGCGACGGAACGTTCGGCTCAGCTCCAACCACCGTCGTGGCCATCAAGCCGGCCGCCACCCACACGGGCAGTTTCAGTTTCATAAATCGCATGGTTCCAGAGTCTCCCAATCCATAGGTGTCGAACCTCAGACTGCATCCTTCGCAGTCTGCTAGGCGTTGAGCGATGGGTTCGTGACCGGCCACGTCCGCCGCCGCGGGCCGTCCCCCAATCCCTCAATCTTCTTTTCGACCCCGCCAAAGTGAAAAAATGGTCTTCGACAGGACGGCCAAAAAGGTTGTCAAACCGGCACAATCGTGCGGTCTGCTTACCGTGAGAGACTGGGCAGACTTTGTGGCTGAGCAGACTGTGGATAACGTCTGCCGCCGCAGCATCTGGCAATCCGCACCCCCGAAAACCATCGGCATTTTCACGTACTGCCTAGGTGGACTATTCTTCGCCCACCTACACGGACAAGGGCCTTGGAGGGCTCTCCCCGCAGATAGTTAGGGGGCGAGTGCACCCTCCAAAAGAGCCGACACAAAAGCGTCAGGGTCGAACGGTTCGAGATCATCGGCCGCTTCCCCGAGGCCGACAAACTTTACCGGTAGCGCAAACCGTTCGGTTACGGGAACCACCACGCCACCGCGGGCTGATCCATCCAGTTTTGCCAGCACAATACCGGTGCAACCGGCAGCCTCCTTGAAGCCCTCTGCCTGGGAAAGCGCATTCTGGCCGGCGGTTGAGTCGATCACGAGCAAAACTTCATGAGGAGCAGACTCGATCTGCTTGGCGATAACCCGCCGGATCTTGCCAAGTTCCTGCATCAGATTCGACTGCGTCTGCAGTCGGCCGGCCGTATCGATGATGCAGATATCAAAGCCCCCCTCGAGGGCCCGGGCCACCGCCCGATGGGCCACGCTGGCAGGATCACAGCCCTGCTCACCACGAACGATCTCAGCTCCGAGCCGGCCCGCCCACATCGATAACTGCTCGACAGCCGCTGCCCGAAAGGTGTCGCCAGCACCAAGCACCACCCGCTTCCCCTCTGCGGTGAATCGCCGCGCGAGTTTGGCAATTGACGTCGTTTTCCCCGAGCCGTTGACCCCGGTGACCAGAATAACGGTCGGCCCAGACGTAGCGGCCGCAAGGCTACCGGACGTGCCCTTGAGCCGCTCCAAAAGCGTGGTCCGAATCGAGTCGACTACTACCGCCGGATCAACAACACGAGCCCGCAGCCGCTCGCCAACGTCTTTAACGATTGCTTCTGCAGCCGATGGCCCCATGTCTGTTCGCACTAACGCCCGACGCAGGTCCTCGAGAAAACTCGCATCGACATGCCTTCCCTCCTGTTTGAACAGATCCCGCACGTCGGTGTTGAGCACCTGGGCGGTTTTTGAAAGCCCTGAGCGAAGCCGGCCGAGAAAACCGGGCTTCCCGGCAGAGGCCTCCGGCTCGGGCTCAGCCGAAGAATCAGCGCGTCCAAAGCGAAACAATGCCATCAATCAATTCCCGGATAAGGTGCGTTCAAAAATGGTTCACGGAGTATCGGTAACACTCGGGGCAGGAGATTCGTCTTCTTCGAGACGCTCCTGTAACTGCTCGCGGTCAGTGAGACAGCGGCCAAGAATACCACTTACAAAGGCAGGCGAGCCAGCAGCACCGTAACGACGAGCAAGTTCAATCGCCTCGTCAACGATGACCGCCCCCGGGGTTTCCGAACAAGCCAACTCATAGATTGCCAGCCGCAGCACAGCCCGGTCGGTGGCAGCCATCCGGCTGACACGCCAATGCTCTGACCGCTCATCGAGCAACTGATCGATTCGTTCTCGCTCAGTCGTCACGCCCGTCACCAATGCCTCCGCAAAACCAACCAGCCCCGGCAAACGAAGCCGGACCTCGAGGAATCGGTGGAGGTCGGCCGCAGCTGCCGTTGGATTAAAATCAAACTGGTAGAGGACCTGCAGGGCGACTTCACGGGCGCGGCGTCGGGTTGACATCGGTGGTAGGTACTCTGAAGAAGGAAAGAAGCCACGGCTCAGGGAGCCGAAGGAGACGAGGCCTTGAGGCGGGACAGCAGGCTGATCATGGCCAGCGCCGCCTCGGCACACTCATGGCCTTTGTTCCCAACGGCCCCGCCCGCCCGTGCTTCAGCTTGCGCGACCGTTTCGCAGGTGAGCAAGCCAAAGAGCACAGGCAGTCCATACTGCCTACCGACCGCTTCGATGCCAGTGGCAACAGCAGTATTGATGTGTCGATCGTGTGTCGTCTCTCCGCGAATCACAGCCCCCAGACAGATCACGGCAGCAAACCTACCGGTCGCCGCCAGCTGGTCAGCTGCCAGTGGCAACTCGAAGGCACCAGGCACCCAGGCAATTTCGATCTGACCGCCATCGATTCCGGCTTGTTGAAGGGTGGCAACAGCAGCCTCAAGCAGCCTCCCCGTGATCGTTTCGTTGTACTGAGAGACGGCAATCGCCACCCGCACACCGGCAGGGAGAGCTTTTTCCGTGGCATAGATCTGACATCCCCGAACTGCCGCACTGGCGGACACGGGTTTCGCGTCAACACGCATCACGTTTCCTCACGATTTCAGGCTTTGAAGAAACTCTTGGTTCGACCCCGTTTTGCCGAGCCGATTGATGAGCAGTTCCATCGCTTCCGGCGGGTTCATTTCACTGAGCACCCTCCGCAACACATTTGTTCGTCGGTACTCATCCGGCTCGAGCAGCATCTCTTCCCGCCGGGTGCCTGAGCGATTGATATCAATCGCTGGATAGACCCGCTTGTCAACCAGCCGGCGGTCGAGCACGATCTCAAGATTC
>Ga0075479_10000784_pt1 | contig 14143 bp, 12 predicted proteins | sample DEB08_DNA_8_FD_76341 | JGI IMG/M metagenome (GOLD analysis project Ga0075479, IMG submission 76341) | Aqueous microbial communities from the Delaware River and Bay under freshwater to marine salinity gradient to study organic matter... | ecosystem: Environmental > Aquatic > Marine > Coastal ... | reverse complement strand
AAAGCGTTTCAGGACAGTGGTTTACGGAAATATTTCAGTGTTGGCACGGTGACTGCTTTCTTCGAGAGCTGTGTGAAGCCGAGGAGGCGAACGTTTTTAAGAAGTCAGGAGTCTGATCATGAGAAAGCAGCTCACCGCAACCGTCGTCGTTCTTTCGTTATTCATGGGCAATCTGCCATCAGTATCTGCGAACGATCTCGTGGATTTTCTGAATGCCCTGCACGCGATCAGCAATGCAGCGGCTCAACGTGACCATCATGATCAGCACCATCGCTTGGCGTATCGGACTGCGTCGTCACCGTACTTGATTGCACCGAGCTACAGTCGTCGGGACAGCGGCATTCGAATTTCTGTGGGTCCGCAGAGTAGTCATTCTTTGTTTCATTCGTCTCGCCGTCCCAGTTCACGAATTGAGCGACACTACCATGTTGGCGACATCGTGACACATCCGGTGCGGTTGAGTCATTGTGTTCGGATTCGCAATCCTCATCGAATCGCCCCGGACGCAATCCCGGTCGTGATGGCGGTTCAGGATCCGCACTACTGCCATGTGAACGATCCGGAGCGCATCGTTTTTGTGGAGGTGATGTTGCCACAGTGCGAACTGCGTCGGCTGGATATCTCTTCCGGACGCAGTCGGATCCGTCTGGATTATGAGCACTTCAGCGTGAACATTCAGAGTTCCAATGACGTGGTGACCATTACATACGGTCGCTGAGTTTCAGGTGAGAGAGATCTGAAACACGAGTGCTTTTGAGGGGGGAAGCAGCCGGCGATGATCTGTGTCCGTGCAGATCGTTGCCGGCTGTTATTACTTGTTGAGCAGTTGAGTTTCCGCGATGTGGATGGCCTTCATCATCGCGCGTGCCTTGTTGATTGTTTCGCGATATTCCAGTTCCGCGACGCTGTCAGCCACGATCCCCGCGCCTGCCTGAATGAACACTTTGCCTTCGTGGAACACCAGTGTGCGGAGTGCGATGCAGGTATCCATGTCACCGGTGAAATCGAGGTAGCCGACCGCTCCCCCGTATGGGCCACGTTTATGCGGTTCGATTTCATCAATGATTTCCATGGCTCGAACTTTGGGAGCGCCCGACACTGTACCGGCAGGCAGCCCGGCCCGCAGTGCCTCGATGGCTCCCAGTTCCTGTTTCAGGTCACCGCAGACGTTTGAGGTGATGTGCATTACATGGCTGTAGCGTTCCACAACCATCACATCGGAGAGTACGACCGAACCGTAGTCTGCAACGCGTCCCACGTCATTTCTGGCGAGGTCAATCAGCATCACGTGTTCAGCGCGTTCCTTTGGATCAGCGAGAAGTTCCTGTTCCAGTTCCCGGTCTTCCCGTTCAGTTTTGCCGCGTGGGCGAGTTCCGGCAAGCGGTCGGATGGTTGTTCTGCGATCTTCAACGCGCACCATGATTTCAGGTGAGCTGCCCACCAGTTCCGTATGCGGAGTTCGCAGCAGGAACATAAACGGGCTGGGGTTTACCATTCTCAGGGCACGGTAGACATCGAGAGCTGAAGCGGTGGTTTCTTTTTCAAAACGCTGGCTGATCACCACCTGAAAGATGTCCCCCGCTTTGATGTATTCGCGACATTTTTCGACGGCTGTGCTGAATTCCTGTTCTGTGAAGTTGGAAGCAACCTGCGTGGACGGTTCGACGGTCAGGTCCACATCCGTGAGTTGCGCATCATTCCGCGTAAATGACAGCTGTCGACAGACAACATCCAGCCGTTCCTCCGCACGGGCGCGGCTTTCTTCGAGGTCTTCGCCACTGGTATCTGCGAGAGCGACAACATAGATCAGCTTGCGAATATGATCGAAGACCACCATGGCGTCGTAGAATGAGAAGCACAGATCCGGCAGTTGCCGGTCATCTTCGGGAGCATTCGGCAAATGTTCGGTGTAACGGATGACATCGTAGGCGGCATAGCCGACCGCTCCACCCAGAAATCGCGGCAGGGAATTCAGCGGCACGGCACTGCATTCAGCGATACGGGAATCGAGCAGTTGCAGCGGATCGGCATCCTCAATGACTTCTTCGGTACCGTCCCGGGAGGTGATTGTCGTGCGTCGACCGAGCGCGCTGACTGTCAGGAAGGGCCCGCTGCCGACGAAGCTGTAACGGCCGATTTTCTCGCCGCCGACCACGCTTTCGAACAGAAAGGCCGACTCATCGGTGGCGATTCTTTGAAAGGCTGTCACGGGTGTCAGGCTGTCCGCCGTGAGCTGTCGATAAACCGGCACGTATCGCGCGTGACGGGACAATTCGGTGAATTCGGACGAGGTGGGCAGAGAGGTTGGTGAGTTCATAGGTGTGATCGGTATCAGTGAGGCAGACCGCGCACGCGAGGTACCGCCGGAATCTAGTCGTCCAGCAACGACAGGATTGTGATGGATCGTGTCATCTGTTCAAAGATGTTTTCGAGATTCTCGAGTTCGTGATCTGTGCACTGCCACAAACTGAGCAGCGATGCTTCTGAAACACGCACGCTGCTGACCGCGGCAGTGTTCAGCAGTTCAAAACATGAAAAACGAATCCGGCGTGACTGCGAGGTCATCCCGGAGATTGAGAGCTGAACTGTTTCTGCTTCGGCATCGTCATACTCGTCGTCGTAAGCCTGCAGGCAGGATTCGATGATGTGTTCAGCCGGAGGGCAGGCCGGAAAGATTCGAAGCAGCCAGAAGCAGGATTGATCCGCTGCGGCCGTGATGACAATGTCCTCACCATCCGCCTCCTCGGAAAGCTCCCAGAACCCGGGATAGAGGAACCGTATGCCGTGACCGCAGTATTCCTGCAGCAGAACTTCAGCTTCCTGATTCATGGTGTTTCTTCCAGCCGTTGAGAGGACTCGACTCGTTGGTCCGGGACAGTCAGTATTTCCTGTTGTGAGCCTCGGCCCGATGCTCGCAGCTGCAGCAGTTCAACGACAAACGAATAGAACATTGCGAAGTAGACATAGCCCTTGGGGATGTGGTGGTCAAAGCCATCCGCAACGAGCAGCACCCCGATCAACATCAGGAAAGACAGTGCGAGGATTCTCACACTCGGGTTCCGCTCGACAAAATCCACGATCGCGCGCGAGAACACCAGCATACCAGCAACAGAAAGCAGAATTGCCGTAATCATCACTGGAATTGGTGAAGGCAGATCTTCGGTCATTCCTACGGCAGTGATGACGGAATCCAGTGAGAACACCACGTCGATCATCAGAATTTGGAACAGCACTTTTTGCATGCTGAGCGTGGGCCCCGCCGCCGCCTCGGAGTCCGCTGATTCCTGCAGCCGGTGATGGATTTCGCGGGTTGCCTTAAAGATCAGAAACAGCCCACCGAAAAGCAATATCAGGTCTTTGCCGGAAAATCGATAACCAGCCAGTGCTACAAGTTCGGCATCCAGACCCATGACCCAGCCAATCGCCAGAACCAGCAGCATGCGTGAGATCACAGCCAGCAACAGTCCTGTCACACGGGCACGATCACGCTCAGTTGGGGGCAGCCGACCACACAAAATTGCGATAAAAATGATGTTGTCGATTCCAAGCACCAGTTCCAGCGCCGTCAGCGTGAACAGCGCGGCGAGTGCCTGGGTGGTCAGAAGTTCCATCATGAGTTTCAGGCTTTCCGGATTCGTTGCGGCACGCAACCGAATCCGCAGGTAGTGTCCGGGCCGATTCGTACAGTCAGCGTGTCATGAAGAATACGACATGTCCCTGTTCAGTACGATCATTCGCATTCCGTTTCGTGACGATTCCCCTGTTTCTTGACCATCTGGTATAATACAGTGTTATTTGAAAGCAGAAACTTGCTAAGACTCGGTGACGTTCCCGGACGTTGCCGTGAAGAGCGCGAAATTCCAACGTCGAATCGAATTCCAGACTCAACTAAGGACAATAATATGAAGTCTTTCCTGATGGCCCTCATTCCTGTTTGCTGCCTCGCGGTTTTCGTTGGGTGTGGTGAAACTGCCAGTGAAACTGTCGTGACTGATGCCGCTGAGCCAGCAGCACCAGCAGTCGAAGTTGCCAACACGGTTTGTCCGATCATGGGCAATGAGATTGATCTGACGTCGTTGAATGAAGACACGCTGGTCGAGTGGAATGGAAAGAAAGTCGCATTCTGTTGTCCCCCATGCAACGAAAAGTGGGTTGCTCTGACCGATGACGAGCGTGCAGAAAAGCTGGCGAATCCCCCGTCACACGGCGAGTGAGTATTTGTGAGACGCCACGGGCTGGTGTGTTGTCGCTGTTCGGTGTCACCTCAATTCTTATCTTCAACTGCTGTTCCGACCGCTGTCAGAAACAGCCCCCTCTGGTACCAGGGCGTACCTCCGGAATCTGGTATTCATGTTCGATGATTTTGAACAGTTTCAGCGACTGCGCGCGATCTGGTCCGAAGTTCGAATTGAGCGTTCGGTAGAGACCGGCCTGTTCACCTTCGGAGATTCCGATCTGCCCTATTTCCTGGTGACCAGTCACGGGGATGACCAGCAGGTACGGATCCGACGCGGAATGGTGACGATCTCGAGGGCAAGGATCATCACTCCGGATACAGTGCATCCGGAGTTCAGAAACTTCTTCGAAGAAGCGGATGATCTCGGACTCATCGATTTCCTGATGGCGCGTTCGGCTGCGTTTTCCAATCTGCGGCTGGTGAACGATTCGGGGCCCGAGCGAATTGTGACCGATACCGTTGATGAGGCTGTCGACAAGCTGAATCGGCAGCTGGACGATGAAGAAGAAGAGCAGGTGGCGATTCTTTCCGCCCCTGCTGCATTCAGCGGTTTTGCCATCTTCCGCTATGCCACGGAAAGAATTCTCTCCAGTGCCCCGGGGAATATTCAGGAATTGCGAGAACGAGGGTTTCTGCCCTGAGACAGGGGCTCCGGGCACTGACTCGGGCGGCGCGAGCCTGCACGATTTTCTTGGAACTCCCCGCTGTGTTCGGAGTGTTGACAATGCTGCGAGTCTTCTGTCGGTCTGTACTGATTTCATGTTTTCTCGTATCCGCTGTTTGTGGTGCTGCAGACAGTGACTGGAAGCCGCTGTGGCCACAGGGGACGCCCAACGCAACCGGGGAAACAGACCGGGACATTCCTGCGTTACTCTCATTTCCCGCCGACGAAAGCATTCGCACCGGTTGCGGCGTAGTCGTTTGCCCTGGTGGTGGTTATGGCGGGTTGGCCATGGATCACGAGGGCCATCAGATTGCCGCCTGGCTTAACGAACGAGGAATCAGCGCCTGGATCTTGCGATATCGCCTTGGATCCGCAGGGTATCACCACCCCGTCCAGAAGAGCGATGTGCTGCGTGCCCTCAGGACTGCCAGAGCTGAAGCCGCTGATTACGGCGTGGATCCAAAGCGACTTGGAATCTGGGGCTTCTCCGCCGGAGGCCACCTGGCATCAACAGCAACGACTTTGTTTGACGAGGGGAATGCGGCGTCGGAGGACCCTGTTGAGCGGATTTCGTCACGCCCGGATTTTGCCGTCCTGTGCTATCCGGTGATCACTATGGAATTGCCGTTTACACATCAGGGTTCGCGTCGGAATCTGCTTGGAGCGGATCGGTTTGAAGACCCGGAACTGATCCAGTTGTTGTCGACAGAGAAACAGGTGGATGAACGCACACCGCCCGTTTTCCTGTTCCATACGCTGGAGGATCAGGTTGTTCCGGTCGAAAACGCGTTAAGATTTTTCTCGGCACTGCGAAGTCATGGGAATCAGAATTCAGAGTTGCACATCTATCAGAGAGGGCGTCACGGGGTTGGCCTGGCTCAGGCTGATGCAGTGCTGCGTTCCTGGCCGGACCGGCTGCATGACTGGATGGTGACCAATAATTTCACAAAGCCTGTACAGCTTCCGCAGAATTAGGTCTCTCCGGTTCAGCCAATTCCGTCTGCTGCAATTGTGGTTCCTGCGAATCCCGATACGCCGCCTTGTGAAGACGGGAGGCTCAGCCGATAATCCGTCACCGGCAGAAGCCGGAACCGACCCTCGAGGACGCGTTGGCTGAAGTACCGCGAACGCAATGGAATTCAACTGGAATAGTGAAGTATGGCAGGTCGCTCAGAAGCCCGTCGCTTTGTCCTGCAGATGTTGTATCTGTTCGATCAGAATCCCGATTCGGATCGAGATCGCGTGCAGTTGCAGTTGCAGCACGAATTCCCGGAAGGCCCGGTTCGCACATTTGCCATGAATCTGCTTGATGGCGTTCTGAAAGAATTGCAGACGCTGGATCAGAGCATTTCAGCCACAGCCAGTAACTGGAGACTGTCCCGAATGGCACCCACTGATCGAGGTGTGCTGCGAATGGGGCTTTACGAAATGTTGTACCTCGGAACGCCTCCGGCGGTGGTGATCAACGAGGCCATTGAGATCGCTCGCGAATTCGGCACGGAGCATTCGGGCGGATTCGTGAACGGAATTCTTGATCGTCTCAAGCCCAGGGCGGCAGCCTCCGCAGAATGACTCACTGAGAGATCTGCGGATCGTGCGGGATTGCAGCGGTGCAAACTGCCCCGCCGCCACCCGGCATTCCGGCAGCACATCTTCAGCAGCAGAGACCTGCAGCAAAAGTGACTGCTGCGTGGCTTACTCCCCGGTCTGCTTCCGGAAAATGATCACGTGTTGCCGTGGCAGGAAGTGAACGGTCTCCAGCCACTGCAGGCCGAACTCAGACTGCTCCGCTTCTTTCCGGACCTGCTCCTGGGACATCTTGTGGACTTCCTTAATCGGAACGGTTGGGTCTTCTTTGCGGTATTCCACAAAGACGATTCGGCCACCGGGCTTCAGTGACCGAGCCAGATCCTGCATCATCTCGTAGGGGAATTCGAATTCGTGGTAGACGTCGACCATGATGGCCAGGTCAACGGAATTCGGCTCCAGCCCGGACTTGTTTTGAGTGCCCAGCACCGGAACGATGTTTTCGATGTCAGCTTTTTGACAACGGGCCTGCAGACGATCCAGCATTTCCTGCTGCACGTCCACAGCCATCACTTTACCGCCAGGGAGTACGCTTTCTGCCATCAGCATGGAAATCACTCCGCTGCCGGCACCAATGTCCGCGACGACATCGCCCGGTTTGATCCGCAGTGACCGGACCAGCAGAGTCAGTCGTTCTTCGCGTTCCCGGGAAGAGCGTTCCAGCCAGTTAGCCCCGGCAAATCCCATCACATGAGCAATTTCGCGACCCATGTAGAACTTTCCGATCCCGTCCGGATCATGGATGTGACGGCGCGTGTACCGCTGCTGAGATTCCTGCTGCTGTACTGACGGGGATTCATCAGCACTGCAGGTTTCAATGACCATCGCCGGCAGGACCAGCAGGATCAAACACAAGCGATGAATGAACATGATTTTTCTCCGGGATTCATACCGCTGATTACAGAAAACTGCCGTGCAAATCGCTCTGCAGTTCAATTCCTGGAAGTGTTCGTTCGCCTTACTTGACGGGAACGATCGTCGCCTTCCTGATGTAGTCCAGCTTTGGAAAGTTAGCCTTCAGGTATTCATTACCCTGCGATTCAATCTGCATTTGTTCTGGTCGCTGACCGTATTGAGCGGTAATTTTGTCAACGACCTGCATGCCTTCAACGACGCGGCCGAAAGGGGCAAAACCCAGTTTGTCAAGTCGTTCGTTATCAACCAGATTAATGAACAACTGGCAGGTTCGCGTGTTGGGGCCGCGCGACGCGAAACTGATGGTGCCGCGTGAATTGCTGCCTTTGACCTTGTCGTCACGGATTTCCTTGTCCTTCCACTGGGAATAGACTTTGGGGTCGCCATTCATACCCCACTGGACGACGAATTGTGGCACAACTCGAAAGAAGCGGCATTCGTCATAAAACCCGGCACTGACAAGTTCGTGGAAGCGGTCAGCACCATTGGGCGCGAGGCTGCGGTCCACTTCAATCACGAAGTCCCCGCAGGAGGCTTCGAATTTCACTCGGTACTTATCCGGGACGCTTTTTGTGCTCGCGGCTTCCTGAGCGACGACCGGGAGTGTACCCGCAAATACGACCAAAGACGCAATCAGCAACTTCATTCGACGACTCCCGAAATCGTGGACAATGTCAGAGCCCGGATTCTGTAATTCCCGACTCGAAAACGTGGGTCATAATTGATGGGGCGTCAGAGGTCCACTCTGCAGGCCTGTGTCGAGTGGTTTCGCTGGAATCACTATCTTCTGACGAACCCGGGGATTTCGTTGAGTCGACCGATCTGAACGAAATCTCTTAGTTGTGAAAGACTGCACAACCGGAACATTCAGAATCGTCGGAATGGGGATATCCGAGAGGGAAGAAATGTTCCGCCCTCGCAACGTTATTGATTGTGAAAAGCACTCCGATTCGAAGGTTGTTCCCCGGCTTACCACAGTCCGAGTGATATAACGTAGAGTCGAATCGGGCCGTGACCCGGCCACCACGATTCCCCCCACCTTTTTCCAACTCGGAGTCCAACATCAGCATGTCTGCTTTTCGCTGGATCACACTGTTTCTGATTGGGCTGGCCGGTTGCGAGCCTGCTGCTGAAGTTCGGCAATATGTGGCGCCAGCCGAGTACGAGCGGATGTTGACTTCTGATCTTATTCGCGACCGCTTTGATTCGGTACCGTTTCGCTGGAGTGTTCCATCGCAGTGGGTCAAGGCACGAAACGACCAGTTCAGCAAGTTTGCATGGACAACAGGGGCCAACAGCGAGACCCGGATCACCATCACCTCGCTGCCGTCGACCGCTGGAATTGCTCCGCAGGTCACTCGCTGGGCCGGGCAGATCGGGATTGAGGCCTCCAACCCGGCAACGCTGATGAATTCCGTGGAGCCACTGGAAATGGGCGGGCTGACCGGGCAATGGGTTGAACTTGCCGGCCCCGGGGAAACAATTCTAGGGATGCTGCTGGCACACCGGGACAAGATCTGGGTGGTGAAGCTTCGTGGAACCGCTGCTCAGGCCGCAGCGGCCAAAAATTCACTGCGAAGCTTCTGTCAGTCGTGGTCAACGTAGGTTGATTTTGGAATGCTGTGACAACGGTTCTGTGTTCCGCCTCGTCTGCAACAAACTGGTTGCAGGGCGTCCGTTGCGGTCAGTCCTGGCCACTGGAAACCTGTAGAGAACCCAAAGTGGTGGTGAAAATCGTAATCGTGAGTGCTCACTGAGCCTCTTCGGAGAAATGATCTCATGTCGATATCAGCAGCCTTGCCGGAACCCACCGCAGTTCGCAGTGAAGCCACAGTGCGGTCAGCCGCAGTGCGTGCGTTGACAGTGCTGGCCTCACTGAAGCTCACAGTCGTGTTGTTTCTCCTGGCCATGGTGATTGTATTTATCGGAAGTCTGGCCCAGGCGCGCCGCGACGTGTGGCTGGTCATGGCCGACTACTTCCGTTGCTACGTAGCGAAGGTTGATGTTGTCGACTTGTTTCCGCCGTCCATGTTCGGCCGTTACGGCGAGGAGTTGGGCGAACGGCTTGGTTCGTTCCGTTATTTGCCTTTCCCGGGTGGCTGGACCATTGGCTGGATCATGCTCGCCAACCTGACATCTGCACACGTTTTAAAATTCCGCATTCAGGCTACCGGTAAGAAACGGCTGGCAGGTTTTGCCCTCACGGCACTGGGGCTAATCATGATGGCGGTGGTGGTGATTACCGGGAACCAGCAGACTGGCGTGGAGTCCGGGAATACGATTCTGTCTGCAGAGGCGATCTGGTATCTGATGCTGGGGCTGCTGGGATTGTCCGGCGCAGCGACCATTGTCACCGGACTGCTGAATAAATCGTCGGCGAGATCTGTACGCGGGTTATTGCTGGTTTTGGGGGCAACGATTGTCGGTGTATTCATCTACTACGTGGTTGGGGGTGAGCAAGCACGGCTCAACCTGTCGGCCATGCGAATTCTCTGGCAACTTCTGAAGGGCTCCGCCTGTTCACTGTTGCTGTTACTGGGTTCCAACCTGTTATTTGGAAAACGTGGTGGCATTGCTCTGCTTCACTTTGGTGTGGCGATGCTGATGATCAGTGAATTGCAGGTGGGGCTGATTGCTCGGGAATACAGTCTTTCCCTGACCGAGGGTGAGACTGTGAATTACGCCCGTGACATTCGCGTCCGTGAGCTGGCTGTGATCAGCCGCCGCAACGATGGTAAGGACAATGTTGTTGCAATTCCGGAGGCGATGCTGGTAGCGGCCGCTCCCGAAGATTCGGACGAGCAGAAGCCTGCCAGCGGGATGACGGATCGTCAGCTCATTGCAACGCCCGAACTGCCGTTCGATATTGTTGTGCGTCGTTTTTACCGCAACAGCGAGCTGCGCGGGTTAACGCCGGACGACAGTGGATTGAAGGACGGGCTGGGTTCATTTGCGGCTCCGGAAGAACGTGATCCGGTAACCGGAATGGACGACACCATGGATCAGAGCACCGTGCTCGTTGATCTGGTGGATCGAGACAGTCAGAAAACACTGCAAACGATGCTGGTGTCACAAAGCGTCAGCGAGTTGAGCTCCCAGCTGGCAGAAAAGGCCACTGTTGACGGCACGGACTACTACTTTTACCTGCGATTTCAGCGGGACTATAAGCCCTACGAAGTGCATTTGCTGGATGTCAGTCGAACGACCTACATCGGCAGCTCAACACCCCGAGACTTCCGTTCGGAGATTGAAATCACTCAGGACGGCAAGACCGAGTCGTTCACGATCTGGATGAATAACCCGCTGCGGTATCAGGGCGAGACGTTCTATCAGTCGAATTATCTGACATTGCCCGACGGTCGCGAGGCATCCACGATTTCGGTGGTACGGAACTCCGGCTGGATGCTGCCCTACATTGCCTGTATGGTCGTGGCGTTTGGGATGTTCGCTCAGTTTGGTCAGACGCTGATGCGTTTTCTGGATCGTTCTGAGCGTAGGAGTGCCGCTCCGGCACAGGATTCGGAATTGTCAGGAAACCTGCCTGCCGGATTTGCTCCTGCGAAGCGTGATCCCGTGCCTGCTGCCGCTGCGAACCCGGAACCGAAGTCTGCATTGAGGTTTTGGTTGCCATTGACGGTGACTGCAGTATTCGTGCTGTGGGTGGGTCGGTCGACGTCTCCACCAAAGCCGACTGAAAACACGTTCAACCTGTATCAGGCTGCACAGCTTCCAGTGGCCTGGAACGGTCGGGCTCAGCCGATCGACTCTGTTGCCCGCACGATGTTGCTGATGGCATCTCACAAGTCCACCTTCATGGCGGAACTCGAACCGTGGCAGCTTGAGGAAGAGTCTGTGCGGACAGAGATTATCGCCGCGGCAGCAAGGTCCTGGCCGGACGGTGGTCTGGATGCAGCGTTGAAGGAATTTCAGGGTTCCTGTCCGGAGTGGTATGCAGAAATTGGCAGGCTCGCTGACGTGGAGCCCGGGGAAGTGGAGAAAGTTCTGCGTCCTCTGATGGAACGAAAAGCGCCAGCGATCAAGTGGTTTCTTGATCTCGCTGCCCGTCCGGAGATTGCTGGTCGTCACCGTGTGATTCGAATTGAAGATGATCGTCTGTTGTCCCTGCTTGATCTTGAGCAACGGCCCGGGCTGGCTTATTCGATGGATGAAGTCCGCCGCAATATGTCTGAGCTGGAGGACATCTGGCAGGAAGGGAATGAAAAGCGACGACGAAAGGAAGAGTACGATCTGACGGTGCTGGAGCGTCGCGTTGGTGCCCTGTTTGACACCTTCGGCCGGATTAACCAGGTGTCTCAAATGTTCCTGAGACAGGATTCAGACAACCCAATTGAAAGTGCGATCACCACCTGGCGAATCCTGTCGAGGATGGGAGAGAGTCGTGCCGTCATGGCTGTGCCGACAGGAACGGCTGACGAGTTAAAGTCGTGGGAGACTTACATCGTTTCCAGTTCGCTGCAGGCATTGAACCGCGAACTTCAGGGCCGTGACATTTCGTCGCTGGAACAGTTCACCGAATATGTACAGACACGGCGGCCGCTGGAACTGGTCCGCTCGTCGATACCCGGGACGATGGCGATTCTGGAGTCGACACCAATGCAGGAGGAACTTCCGGAAGGCGAGTCTGATACGGTGCAGTCGCGTGCCCTGTCCGCATTGAATCGAGTTCAGGATCCTTACCTGCGAAATATCCTGCAGCTGATTGCTGATTCCGATCCTGAGGTCACTCCGCAGCAACTGGCTGATACTGTCACCGCCGCACAGGCTGCAGAGCTTGCTGCCGATCGAGTGGCACAGGACATGATGGAAGTGATTTCGGAGTTGATGGAGAACTCTCCGGATGACCCGCGAATGAATGCCATTCGGGGGCGTCTGCAGGCGGTGGGTGTCTCCGACCCGGATGCGCTCTATGCCGCGGTGAATCAGGAGATTTGCAAACTGTTGTGGGACGATCTGCAACAGCAGGTCGGGCCGCTGATGAATGGTGGCGATGCCTCAGAGACGTTTATGAGCAGCGTGGGATTCGTGAGTGAGATTTTTGACGCGTGGCGGGCCTCGGATGTCGCGTTGTTCAATGAAAAGGTGGCTGCGTATCAGGGCTGGATCAAGGAATCAGAACTGCCTTTCGTCGATGCGGACAACGTGCGACTGGAGGCATGGTTCAACTTTGTCGAGCCGTTCCAGAAGGCGATCTACATCTATCTGCCGATCGTGGTGGTTGTGTTTCTGGGCTGGATGTTTCCTCTTGGTGGAGCCACTCAGCGGACAGGACTGTGGATGCTGGTCCTTGCCTTCGTTGTGCATACCGCCGCATTGGTGCTGCGAATGCAGATTTCCGGTCGGCCACCTGTGACCAATCTCTACTCCTCGGCGATCTTCATTGGCTGGGCGGTCGTGATCGCTGCATTCGTCGTGGAGATTTTCATGAAAAACGGTGTTGGCAGCCTCGTTGGGGCCTCGGTTGGCTCTGGGGCTCTCGTGATTGCTCACTACCTGTCGCTGGATGAAGGTGACACGCTGGGGACTCTGCAGGCTGTTCTTGATACGACATTCTGGCTGGCGACACACGTGGTGTGTATCACGCTGGGATACGCCGCAACCTTCTTTGCTGGTTTCCTCGGGGTGGCCTGGGCTGCCCTTTCGCTCTTCCGAGGCAACAGTCCGCGTCTGCCACAGATCGGTCGGATGATCTATGGCGTACTGTGCTTCGCTCTGTTCTTCAGCCTCGTGGGAACGGTTCTGGGAGGTCTCTGGGCAGACGACAGTTGGGGCCGTTTCTGGGGCTGGGATCCGAAGGAAAATGGCGCCATGCTGATTGTGCTTTGGAACGCCCTGATCCTGCATGCTCGCTGGGATAAGCAGGTGGGTGATTTCGGAACCAGCATGCTGGCGATGATCGGTAACATCGTAACCGCGTGGTCATGGTTTGGGGTGAACGAACTCCGAGCAGGTCTGCACAGTTACGGGTTCACTGAGGGGCGGCTGTTTGCCCTCGGCATGTTCTTCGCTGTTCAGGGCGGATTGTTACTGCTGTTCATGTTTCTGCGGCCTCTGGCGAAACAGCGTGCGTTGTCGCAGGCGGGAACGTAGGTCGTGACTGAGCCTGTTGCCTGGATCAATGGTCGGCTGAGGGCATGGTCCGACGCAGCGGTTCCTGCATGGGATCTGGGCGTTGTTGCCGGCGCCGCCGTTACGGAGGCAGGCCGGACGTACGGTCATCGTTTCCTGAGGCAGTCCGAACATTTCCGTCGATTCTTCAGCGGTCTGCAGACCCTGCAGTTTCCCCAGCCCGTTTCGCAGGAGCAACTGCACGGCGCGGTGCAGGAAGTGCTGTCTCACAACACAGGCCTGATTTCGCCCGATGCCGATCTGGGTGTTGTGATCTGCTCCACGGCTGGTTCGAATGCCACCTATCTGGGACACCACTCTGACGAGTGCACAACGATGGTGCACACGTACCCGTTGCCGTTTTCTCTTTGGCAGCCAGCGTTCCTGAACGGGGTGCGATTACGAACCGTTGGGATCCGGCAGATTCCGGCAGATTGCTTTCCGGTGACCGTCAAGGTTCGCAATCGTCTGCACTGGTGGCTTGCTGATCGGGAAGCTGCCGCACTGGAAGCGGGCAGCCGAGCACTGTTACTGGACTCTTCAGGGAGCGTGACTGAGACCAGCACATCCTGCGTTTTGATGGTGCGAGATGGTGTGATCAGTACGCCCTCCGG
>Ga0075479_10000781_pt1 | contig 14168 bp, 11 predicted proteins | sample DEB08_DNA_8_FD_76341 | JGI IMG/M metagenome (GOLD analysis project Ga0075479, IMG submission 76341) | Aqueous microbial communities from the Delaware River and Bay under freshwater to marine salinity gradient to study organic matter... | ecosystem: Environmental > Aquatic > Marine > Coastal ... | reverse complement strand
CATCGAATGTCCGTCGCTTGGGCGATGACCGCGTTGCTCGATCAGCCTGCCGAGGTCGCCTCGTCCATCTACGTGTCCCTGCTGGACTCGCTGATCGAAGGTCGCCTCGGAACTCCGGTGCTGGCGATCGAGGCGGCGTCGCGACTGGCGGCCATCGATCCGGACGCCATGGCGGCGGTGCTCCGGAAGGCGGCGGCCGAGGACGACGCGATGCTCGAGGCGATTCTGGTCGGCGTGCTCTCTTCCGACGATCGCGCCGCCGCGGGACGCCTCGCCCGCGGCATCCTCGGTGAGGGCGGACGACGCTGCGACTCGCTGGCGATTCTCGCGATCGCCCGAACCGACGAGCCACTGTCGCCGGACGATCTCGAGATGCTCGCCGTGGCGGCCGCCGGTGGCGGTCGTCTCGATCCGTCGCTCGAAGTGCAGGCGGCCTGGCTCTACCTGGACCGACTCGATCGCATACCCGAGACGCTCGCCAGCGCCGCCGGGGAGCCCTGATCCGCGTCGACCATCTCGTCCCGTCCGTTCCGACCGAGTCCGCTCAGACGTGTTCGATCCCATCTCGACATCGCAGCCGCGACCGGTTCCCGGCGATGCCCAGGCGCTTGCCGAGGCGTTGCGGACCGCGGTCGGCCACGAAGCGAGACGCCTCGAGGAGACGCTGGCCTCGATCGCAGGACGGCCGTTCGGCGTGGGCGTCGGTTCTCCCGGCACGGCATTCGAGGTCGCGTTCCGCGCGTTGGGCATCGGTCCCGGCGACGAGGTGCTTCTGCCGGCGCTCGGATCGGTCGAGGCCGCGGATGCCGTCGCTCGGGTCCACGCGATGCCGGTGTTCGCCGACGTCGATCCCCGCAGTCTTGGACTGTGCCCCAAGTCGGTCGAAGCGAGGATCGGCGAACGGACCCGGGCGATCGTCGCGACGACGCTGCTGGGCGACGCCGGAGGCCTCGAGACGATCGCCAACCTCGCCGCACGACATGAAGTCACCCTGGTCGAGGATGCCAGCGATGCGCTGGGAGCCTCCCACGGCGGGCGCCCGATCGGCAAGTTCGGCCGCGTCGCGCTGCTCGCCCTCACCGACGATCGTCCCGTCGCGGCGTCCGGCGCGACGGTGCTGGCGACCCACGACGACGTGCTCGCGAAGCGATGCCGCCGGTTCGGCGCCGGCGTTCCCGACGAGGATCTCGATCGGGCGGGCGTGGACAGTCCGCTCGACGACTTCCGGGCCGCCGTCGGCCTCAACCGGCTCGTCCGACTCTCAGAGGCGCTCGAGGCGAGGCGGCGCATCGCCGACACCTACGTGCGGCGCCTCAGTGGAGTCTCGGATCTGATTCTCCCGGCACCACGTGGCGACGGAGGCGGTGCGTGGCCGCGATTCGTGGTGCGCCTGTCCGATCGTTTCAGCCCCTTCGAACGCGACGAGGTTCTCGAGGGGATGCGGAGACACGAGATCCTCGCGACCACCGGTCCCGTCGCGACCCCGTTGCTCGTGCGGCACGGCCATCGCACCGGTCACACCGACGGTGCATTCCCCGTCGCCGAACGGGCCGCAGGCCGATCGATCGCCCTGCCCTTCCACGAGGGTCTCTCCGAACCGGAGATCGACCTCGTCTGCCAGACCCTCGACCTCATGATCCAGCGGACCTCGTTCCGGCGGGATTGACAGTTCCGTCGGGATCGAGGTCGACACGCCGGCACCGATGATGCGATCCGAGGCCCCTCACTCCCACTCGATGGTCGCGGGCGGCTTGCTCGAGATGTCGTAGACCACGCGGTTGACGCCGCGCACCTCGTTGATGATGCGGTTGCTCACCGTCGCCAGGACGTCGTAGGGAATGCGGGCCCAGTCGGCGGTCATGAAGTCCTGGGTCTCGACGGCGCGGATCGCCACCACCGAGTCGTAGGTCCGTCCATCGCCCATCACCCCCACCGCCCGCACCGGCAGCAGAACCGCGAAGGTCTGGTCGGTGCTGCGGTAGAGCGAGTTCGCGACGATCTCCTCGAGCAGGATCTCGTCGCACTGCCGCAGGACCTCGAGGCGTTCCGAGGTGACTTCACCGAGCACCCGCACCGCGAGTCCCGGACCGGGGAACGGATGCCTCCAGACCACGGCGCTGGGCAGGCCCAGCACCTCGCCGAGCGCCCGCACCTCGTCCTTGAAGAGGTCCCGCAGGGGTTCGACCAGCTCGAAGCCCAGTTCCTCGGGGAGACCGCCCACGTTGTGGTGGAGCTTGATGCCCGCGGCAGTGCCGGCATGACCGTGGCCGCTTTCGATCACGTCCGGGTAGAGCGTGCCCTGTGCAAGGAACGCGGCGCCGCCGACGCCCTCGGCAGCCTCCTTGAACACGTCGATGAAGCGATGGCCGATGCGACGCCGCTTCTCCTGCGGGTCGGTGATGCCGGCAAGGTCGCCGAGAAACGCCGCCGAAGCGTCCACGACGCGGAGATCCGCCTCGAAGTGGTCCCGGAACGTCCGTTCGACCAGTTCCCGTTCGCTGGTGCGCAGCAGCCCGTTGTCCACGAAGATGCAGGTGAGTTGCCTGCCGATGGCCCGCTGCAGCAGCGCCGCCACCACCGAGCTGTCGACCCCTCCGGACAGGCCGCAGATGACGCGACCGTCGCCGACCTGGGCTCGAACCCGCTCGCAGGCGGCCTCGAGGAAGTCGCTCATCCGCCACGACGCATCGCAGCGGCAGATTCCGTAGAGGAAGTTCCGCAACAGATCGCCGCCATGCGGAGTGTGGGTGACTTCGGGGTGGAACTGCACGCCGTAGAACCGCTTCCCGAGATGCCGAACCGCCGCATGCGGGCAGGTCTCCGAGGACGCCAGCACCTCGAAGCCGGTCTGGAGTCCCGAGACCTGGTCGCCGTGGCTCATCCAGACGCTGGTGCGATCGGGCAGGCCTGCGAGCAGATCGCCGCCATCCTCGATGCGAAGCGCCGTGCGTCCGAACTCGCGGGCCTCGGCGGCCTCGACGGTCCCGCCGAGGATCTGGCAGCCGATCTGCATGCCGTAGCAGATGCCCAGGATCGGCACGCCCAGATCGAAGATCGCCGGGTCGCAGCGAGGCGCCTCGCGATCGGTCACCGACGACGGTCCTCCGGAGAGCACGATCCCCTTCGGGCGCATCGCGGCCAGTTCCGCGGCGGGCCGATCCGGTGCGACGAGCATGCTGAAGACGCCCGCCTCTCGAATCCGCCGCGCGATCAGCTGCGCGTACTGGCTTCCGAAGTCGAGGATCAGGATGGTGTCGACGCCCTCGGGCGGCGTGGGTTGGACGGTGGACATGGTCGCTCCATGGTCCGGGGCCGGCGAAACCGCGAAAGGTATCACGACCCGCTTCCATTCGGGGGGGCGTGCCTCCGGAGCGCCGCTCCGCGAACCGCTCGTCGCCCCGGCCGCCGAGGACGCATCGCGTCTTCGGGTACCCTTCGACGCGATGCGAGGTCTTCGACGTGGTCGATCTCTCTGGAGACTCGGTTTCGGCTGGGCATCCGCGCCGGCCTGCGATCGACCCGTCCGGGTAGGCCGCCTGATCGCGACATCGCTGGTCATGACGGTCCTGGCGGTCGGGGCGGTCGCGGCGCCCGTGGCCGCCGCAGCAACGCAGACCGCCGATGCGACCAGCTCGGAGATCTGCGATCCCACCTCCGGCCTGCCGCTGCCGAGCATCCCGTCGATGTTCGAGCCGGCCAGTCCGCCGGCGGCGGACATCGAAGCCCTGACCTGGCTGCTGCTGGGCATCTGCGCCGCGATCTTCGTGGTCGTGCAGGCGGCGCTCGTGCACGCGATCGTCAAGTACCGCGCGGGACGCGCCGCCGTCGATCGGGATGGCGTTCCCGGCGAACCCCGCCAGGTCTACGGCAGCAATCCGGTCGAGCTGGCCTGGACGGTGATTCCGATCGTGATCGTGTTCGTCCTCGCGATGACCTCGGTGCGACTCATTCGGGACATCGAGCGGACCTCGCCGCCCGAGGGAGCCCTCGCGGTCACCGTGATCGGGCATCAATGGTGGTGGGAGTACCGCTATCCCGAACTGGGCATCGTCACCGCCAACGAGCTGGTGGTCCCGGCGAACCGCCCCGTCTGGCTCGAACTGCATTCGGCCGACGTCAACCACTCCTGGTGGGTGCCGCAACTGTCCGGCAAGAAGGACTGCATTCCCGGCCACACCAACGTGCTCTGGTTCGAGGCGGAGCGCCCCGGGGTCTTTCTCGGCCAGTGCGCCGAGTACTGCGGCACCCAGCACGCCAACATGCTGCTCCGGGTCGAAGCCCGCGACGACGCGGGATTCGACGCGTGGGTGCGGGGCCAGCAGTCGCCGCCGGCATCCGACGACGACGAAGAGGTTCTCCGTGGTCGCGAGGTCTTCCTCGCCCTGGCCTGTCAGGCGTGCCACGACATCGCCGGAGTCAGCGAAGGCGCCTTCGGGCCGAACCTCACGCATCTCATGAGCCGGTCCACCATCGGCGCGGGCGTGGCGCCGCTCGACCGCGACACCCTGCGGCAGTGGATCGACGACCCGCAGACCCTCAAGCCCGGCTGCAACATGCCGAGCCTCGAACTCGACGACGCCCAGCTCGACGCGGTGGTCGCCTATCTCGCGACGCTCCGCTGACTCCGCCCACTCCGCCGACTCCATCCGTTCACCGATCCCGATGACCACGCTTCCGACCACGCCCGCCGAGACCGTCGCCGACCGCAGGGCCGAACCGCTGTCGGCGCGACTGCACCTGTGGGCGATCACCGTGGACCACAAGCGCCTCGGGATCATGTACGTGCTGTCGGGGCTCGTCTTCTTTCTCGTGGGAGGCCTCGAGGCGTCCGCGATGCGGGCCCAGCTCGCCCGGCCCGGCAACGACCTCGTGAGTCCGGAGGTCTTCAACCAGCTCTTCACGATGCACGGCACCACGATGGTCTTCCTCGTGGGCATGCCGGTGCTGCTGGGGATGGGCAACTACCTGATCCCGTTGATGATCGGGGCGCGGGACATGGCCTTCCCCCGCCTCAACGCGTTCGGGTTCTGGCTGTTCCTCTTCGGCGGCCTGCTCCTCTACTACAGCTACATCGGCGCCCAGGGTCTCTACGGGACCTCGGCGGCGCCCGACGTGGGCTGGTTCGCCTACGCCCCGCTGACCGATCGCACCTTCAGCCGCGGCAACAGCACCGACTACTGGATCCTCGGGATCATGGTCAGCGGCTTCGGCTCGATCGCGACCGGCGCCAACCTGGTCGCCACCATCCTGTGCATGCGCTGCCGGGGCATGACGCTCATGCGGATGCCGCTCATGGCCTGGATGATGCTGGTCGTCGGCGTGCTGGTGCTGACGGCGCTGGGCCCCCTGACCGCGGCGCAGGTCATGCTGCTCTTCGACCGCAACCTCGGCGCCCACTTCTTCGATCCGCAGGAGGGCGGCAGCGCCATCCTGTGGCAGCACTTCTTCTGGTTCTTCGGCCACCCCGAGGTCTACATCCTGATCCTGCCGGCGTTCGGCTTCGTCAGCGAGATCGTGCCGACCTTCAGCCGCAAGGTGATCTTCGGCTACCCGCTGATGGTGGCCGCGACGGTGGGCATCGGCTTCATCTCGCTGAGCGTCTGGGCCCACCACATGTTCGCGGTCGGTCTCGGGCCGGTGCTCGACGCGTTCTTCAGCGCCATGACCTTCATGATCGCGGTGCCGACCGGGATCAAGATCTTCAACTGGATCGGCACCATGTGGGGCGGCCGCATCCGCTTCGCGAGCCCCATGCTCTTCGCCACAGGCTTCGTCGCGATGTTCGTGATCGGCGGGCTCACCGGCATCATGCTGGCGATGGTGCCCTTCGACTGGCAGGTCAGCGACAGCTACTTCGTGGTCGGCCACTTCCACTACGTGCTCTTCGGCGGCACGATCTTCGCGATCTTCGGGGCGCTCCACTACTGGTATCCCAAGGCGGTCGGCCGCATGCTGAACGAGACCATCGCGAAGTGGTCCTTCTGGCTGCTGTTCGCGGGGTTCAACCTGACCTTCTTCCCGATGCACATCAGCGGCCTGCTGGGAATGCCGCGCCGCATCTACACCTTCCAGCCCGACCGAGGCCTCGAGCTCTGGAACCTGCTCTCGACCGCCGGCGTGCCGCTGCAGGCCGCGGGCGTCCTGCTCATCGTGTGGAACCTGCTGCGTTCCCACCGCAAGGGCGCGATCGCGGGCAACGATCCGTGGGACGCGTGGACGCTCGAATGGGCGACCACGAGTCCGCCGCCCGAGCACAACTTCGACGAGCCGCCGACCGTCGGCAGCCGCCGCCCCCTGTGGGACCTGAAGCACCCGGAGGATCCCGATGGCCGCTACGAGTGACGCCACCGTCGATCCCACGGACGGCGCGACCCGCCGAGACGCCGTCGAATGGCGGCCCTCCCGCGGCAAGGTCGGCGTGGCCTCGCTCATCGCGATGGAGAGCTTCTTCTTCGGCACCTTCATCGTGGCGTTCCTCTTCTACATCGGGAAGGACGTCCACGGCCCCACCGGCGCCACCGCCCTCGACGTCGGCCCGGTGATCGTCTGGTCGATCTGCCTGCTCTCCTCGAGCGCCACCGTCGTCGCCGCCGTGAAGGCTCTCGCCCGCGGCGCGAAGGCCGCATTCGAGTTCTGGATGGGGGCGACGCTGCTGCTCGGCGGCGCGTTCGTCTACGGCACCGCGGTGGAGTGGCGCGGCCTGATGCTCGACCACGAACTGTTCATCTCGACCAACCTCTTCGGCAGCACCTACTACGGTCTCGTCGGCTTTCACGCGTTCCACGTGGTGCTGGGACTCCTGGCGCTCGGCATGATCTGGACGCTCTCGAAGCTCGGGCACCTGCGGGCCGTCGATGCGGAGAAGGTCGAACTGGTCAGCTGGTACTGGCACTTCGTGGACGTCGTGTGGATCTTCGTCTTCACCAGCGTCTACCTCTTCGGCACGGGGATCCTCTGATGGCGACTCCGGACGACGCGCGAGAGACGCCCTACGCCCGGGCGATTCCCCGACCGACCGCGGGGCCGCTGGTCGCCGCGTTCGGCGTCGCCATGCTGTTCGCTGGCATCGTCACCAACGTCGGCGCCAGCGTGGTCGGCGCGGTGGCGCTGGTCTTCGGCGGCGTGATCTGGTTTCGCGAGGTCATGCCGGACGAGGCCGTCGAACCGATCGAGGCGACCGGCGGCCAGACCGTGGTGACGCCTCCGCCGCTGCCGGCCCGGGACGCCCCGAGCCGAAGACTCCTGCTGCCGGTCGAGATCCATCCATATCGGGCCGGACTCGTCGGTGGACTCGCCGGCGGCGCCGCCATGGCGGTCGTCGCGGCGGCATGGGGCCTGGTCGAGCACGGCAGCGTGTGGCTTCCGATCAACCTGCTCGCGGGCGCGGTCAATCCCGGCATGGCGGCGATGGGCGAGCCGGAACTCGCCGCCTTCGACGGAGGTTGGATCGCGATCGCCGTCGGCATCCACGCGGCCCTTTCGATCATGACCGGCCTCCTGTTCACGGTGGCGCTCCCGATGATGCCGCGACGACCGATGCTGTTCGGCGTCGTCGTCGCGCCGGTGATCCTCTCCTCGCTTTCCTGGAGCACCATGGGCATCGTGAATCCAGCCATGGAGGAGTTCATCTCCTGGCCGTGGTTCGTCGGCAGCCAGATCGCCTTCGGCGCGGTGTGCGGCGCGGTCATCTCCCGCGTCGAGAAGGTGCCGACGATGGCGGCGCTGTCGACCTCGGAGCGGCTCGGCATCGAGCAGAGCGAGGTGGGATCGTGAGGGCGACGCTCCTTCTGGCGACGTGCGGCGCACTCCTCGCCGGCTGCGGCGGCGGGGCTCTTCCTCCCGGCAGCGTCGAGGCGGCCCCGCCCGAGGCGCCGGGTCTCGACACCGCCGAAGGGGTCGCCGCCTTCTACGCCAACGCCTGCTCGGGCTGTCACGGCGCCGACGGCTGGCACGGAGCGGCACGACCGCTCGCCGATCCCCTGTGGTGGCGCACGATGCCCGACGAGCAGATCGTCGAGGCGACCGCGGTCGGCCTGGGTCGCCTGATGCCGGGCTTCTCGAAGGATGCCAAGGGCGGGCCGTACATCGCCTACGCCGGCCTCGATCGCGACGACGTCGCGACGTTCGTGAAGGGACTCCGCAAACGCTGGGAGACCGGGGGTGAACCGGCCCCGGCCGGATCGGCGGTTCGACTCGGCGACGCGTCGATGGGCGGCGAACTCTTCTCGGCGCACTGCGCGTCCTGCCACGTCGAGGGAAGTCGCGACAGCGTGCTGAACCCGTTCTATCTCGCCAACGTCACCGACCAGGGCCTCTGGAGCGCCGTGGTCTTCGGCCGACCCGATCTGGGCAAGGCGCCCTCGTCGCTGTCGCCGGACGAGATCGCCGACGTCGTCGCGTTCATGGCGAGCAGGCGACCGTCGTGGGCCTCGCAAGGCGCCGTCGAGCCGCCGCTTCCGACATCGCCCGATCCCGACACCACCAGGGAGACCTCTCCGTGAGTGCAGCCGAGGACGAACGCAGAGCGAACGACACGCCCCTGCCGCAGGCGAGCGGCGCCGACACCCAGAGCGCGACGGACGGCTCGCCCTGCGAAGGCTGCGGAAGCTCCGCGGCAGCCGGTGGCGGCCGGCGAGAGTTCATGTTCAAGATCGGGCTTGGCCTCATGGGTGCCGGCGGTGTCGCCGCGGCCGCGCCCGTCGTCTCGGCGATGCTGGCGCCGGGATTCCGTTCCTACGCCGAACAATGGGTGGACCTGGGCGCGGTCGAGGACTTCCCACCCGGCGAGACCCGCTTCGCCACCTTCGTGAACCCCTGGACCGCACCCACCGACGGGCTCACCGCGAGAACGGGTTGCTGGGTCCGCCACATTCCGCCCGGCGGCGCATCCAGGCGTGGGCCGGTGCAGCCGCTCGATACGAGCTCGGACGAGCCCCCGCCGCCGGACGCGTTCAATCCGGAGGCGCCGGACTTCCAGGTGTTCGCGGTCAACTGCGCCCATCTGGGCTGCCCGGTGCGCTGGTTCCCGCAGTCGCGGCTCTTCATGTGCCCCTGCCACGGCGGCGTCTACTACGAGGACGGTTCCCGGGCGAGCGGCCCCCCGCCTCGCGGACTCTTCCCCTACCCGGCGAAGATCGAGAGCGGTCGCCTCTGGATCGACGCGGGACGACTTCCGGGCCTCGAGGAGGCGCCCTGATGACGGACCACGGCTCGCCCAACGAGCGAGGTCCGCTCGCCCGCGCCGTGCTCGGCCCGCTCTCGTGGCTCGAGGACCGCACCGGCATCGGCGCGTTCATCGCGCCGATCATGACCCACCGCGTGCCGCCGAGCGCGAAGTGGTTCTACGTCTTCGGCAGCGCGACGCTGATGTTCTTCTCGCTGCAGATCGTCACCGGGATCTGCCTCGCGACGCTGTACGCCCCGAGCGCCTCCAACGCCTACCAGAACCTCGTCCACATCGACACCCAGGTGCCGTTCGGATGGATGCTGCGGGCCCTGCACGGTTGGTCGAGCAACGCCATGGTGGCGATGATGATCCTCCACATGGTGCAGGTGTTCCTGCACGCGACCTACAAGTTCCCGCGCGAGATGACCTGGATGGTCGGCGTCCTGCTCTGCCTGCTGACGCTGGCCCTCGCCTTCACGGGGCAGGTGCTGCGGTGGGACCAGGACGCGTACTGGGGCATCGGCATCGGCGCCGCCATCGCCGACCGCATCCCCTTCGTGGGCAACTGGGCGCGAGGCCTGCTGCTCGGCGGTCCGATCATCAGCGGCGAGACCCTCAGCCGGTTCTTCGCCCTGCACGTCTTCGTGCTGCCAGGGATCACCATCGCCCTCGTCGGCCTGCATCTGGTGCTCGTGCTTCGGCATGGGATCAGCGAGATGCCCAAGGCCGGCGAGCCCGTCGACCCGGCGACCTATCGCGAGGCCTACGAGAAGCGGATCCACAAGGAAGGCGTGCCCTTCTGGCCCGATGCCGCCAAGCGGGACATGGTCTTCTGCGGGCTCGCCCTGCTGGCCCTGGTCGCGATCGCGCTTCTCGCCGGCCCGATGGGTCCCAACGGCATCCCCGATCCCACCGACATCGAGACCAACCCGAGGCCGGACCTGCCGTTCCTGTGGATCTTCGGTCTGGTCTCGCTGATCCCGCCGGCGAGCGAGACGGCGGTGATGCTGATCGCGCCGGGCGTGCTGATCCTCGGCCTCGTCCTGCTGCCTCTCTTCGGCAACGCCGGCGAACGGGCTCCGAGCCGCCGGCCCTTCATGGTGCTGGGCGTGGTGCTCGCGGCCACCACCGTCGGAATCCTCACGTGGGAGGGCGCGAAGAGTCCGTGGAGCCCGGTGATGGACGCGTGGAGCTCGATGCCGACGCCGATCGAGTACGTCGAGGATCGAGGACCGCTCGAGCTGCAGGGCGCCGTGGTCGTTCAGAACGCCCAGTGCCGCAACTGCCACGAACTCGGCGGAGAGGGCGGCAAGCGTGGACCGGCGCTCGACGACGTCGCGACGCGCCTCTCCTACGACCAGCTGATCCGCCAGGTCCAGCAGGGCGGCGGCAACATGCCTGCGTTCGGCAAGAACCTGACCAGCGCCGAGACCGAAGCGGTCGTGAGGTTCCTGCTGACCATGCATCCGGCGAACGAGCCGGTCTCCAGCCCGCCGGGCGCACTGCTGCCGATTCCGCCGCAGGCCGCCGAGCGACGCTGAATCCCGTCCCTCGCGCCGGACGCTCGGCGAGTCGGACCACCTCGCCCTCCGCGACTACGCTCCGCCCATGCCTGCCGCCTGGACCGTGCCCCCGTGGACGACGATCGCGATCGTCCTGCTCGCGGCGGCGTACCTGCGCGGACGCATCGGCCTGCCGGAGCGATTCTCGAGAGGACGAGCCGCATGCTTCCTGGCCGGCCTTGCCACGCTCTGGATCGCGCTGGCCTCGCCGGTCGACCTCTATGCGAACTACGCCCTCTGGCCGCACATGGTGCAGCACGTGCTGCTGTCGCTGGTCGCGGCGCCGCTCGTCGTGCTGGGCATGCCCGGAGTCCCGGTCTTTCGCGGGCTGCCTCGATCGTGGCAGCGGTTCGTCGGCCCGCTGCTGGCGGCGCGAGCGACTCGCCGCGCGTATCGCCTGCTCCTGCATCCGCTGACCGCGGGGATCCTCTTCTCGCTGGCGATGTGGATCTGGCACATCCCGGCGCTCTACGACCTCGCGGTCGCCGTTCCGTTCTGGCACGCCGTCGAGCACGCCTTCTTTCTCGGCACCGGGGTGCTCGTCTTCTGGAACGTCTTCGAGCCGTGGCCGTTCCGGTCGGCGTGGGGACCGTTGCCGCGGGTGCTGCTGCTGTTGGCGATCGATCTGCAGAACACGGTCTTCTGCGGCATCCTCGCCTTCGCGGGCCGGCCGCTGTACGCCTCGTACGAGACCACGGCGCCGATGCTCGGCGTCTCGCCGATCGCCGATCAGGAGATCGCCGCGGGACTGATGTGGGTCGCGAGCCAGGCGGTGATGCTGCCGATCGCGGGATGGCTCGTCGCCCGCAGCGTGCGGACATCGAATCGACGGTCGCCGCTGGCCCTGCCGAGCGGTGCGGGCGGTGTCCCGACGCCTTCGTCGGCATCGTCGGCCACCTCGCCCCCGGCACGACGCCGTCCGCGGCCGACGCTTGCGAGGGCGGTGCTCGGACCGGCCCTGAAGCATCGCGCGGTCCGCGACGGCGTGCGCTGGATCGCGTTCGCGCTTCTCGTCGCGGTCTGCCTCGACGGCTGGCTGGGCCCGCAGGAGGCGCCCGCGAACCTCGCGGGCACCCTGCCGTGGACCCACGGCCGCGGCGTGGTGGTCCTCGGCATCCTGCTCGTGGGCAACCTCGCCTGCATGGGCTGTCCGTTCATGGCGCCGCGCGGCCTGCTGCGACGGTTCGTGCGCCCGACCCGTCCGTTTCCGAAGGCCTTGCGATCGAAGTGGCTCGCGGTCGGTCTCGTGGCGATCTGGCTCGCCTGCTACGAGGCGTTCGACCTCTGGGCGAGTCCGATGGCGACCGCGTGGATCCTCGCGGGCTATGTCGCGGCGTTGATCGCCGTCGACGCGTTCTTCTCGGGAGCGTCGTTCTGCAAGCACGTCTGTCCGCTCGGGCAGTTGCACGGCGCGATCGCCGAGGCCGCCCCGGTCGAGGTCGGCGTGCGCGACGCCGAGATCTGCGAGCGTTGCACGACCATGGAGTGCATTCGAGGAGCGCCGGCCGTCGCGCCGGCGCCCGCGGCGACGCTCGCGCTGCCGGTGCTCGCGACGCCTCGGTCGGCAACGAGGATCCCCGGCTGCGAGATGCACCTCGCCCAGCCGCGCAAGCGTGGCAACCTCGACTGCACCTTCTGCATGGACTGCGCCCACGCCTGCCCGCACGACAACGTGGACCTCGTCGATCGTCGCACCGTCGAGGATCTCGCCGACGATCCGCAGCGATCGGGCGTGGGCCGGATCTCCCGGCGCCTCGATCTGGCGATGCTTGCGGCGGTGCTGGTCTTCGGCGCCTTCGCGAACGCCCTCGGCATGACCGAGCCGCTCGTCGAGGCGATGCGGCGGTTCTCGGCGTCGATCGGTCTGCCGGACGACCGGGTGGTCGCCTTCGTCGGCACGCTCGCGTTCGCCCTGCTCGTTCCGGCGGTGATCGGCGTCGTCGCCGCAGGCGGCTCGCGAGAACGGTTCTGCCGCGGCATGCGCGGTCTTCTGCCGCTTGGGGCCTCGATGTGGGCGGTGCACTTCGGCTTCCACCTCGTGACCGGCTTTTCGGCGGGCTGGGCGAGCCTGCAGCGGGCCGCAGGCGACGTCGGCCTCGATCTGGGGACGCCGCAGTGGGCGCTCGCCTGCTGCGCGAACGTGCCGCCCTGGCTCGTGCCCGCGGAACTGCTCGCGTTGCAGGTCGGTGTGCTCGTCTCCGCGGCCGCGCTGGTCCGAAGTCTCGGCCGCCGCGCGTGGCCGTGGATCGCGATCGCGGCGGCACTCTGCATGCTCGGCTTCTGGATCGTGCAGGTGCCGATGGACATGCGTGGGACGGTGGCATGAGGCGGCGGCGCACGCATCGTTCGCTCGGCCCTGCGGCGGTGCTCGTCGCACTCGTCACGGCGACGCCCGTGGCCAACGGCGACGGCGGCGCCCTCGTCGCACGAGGCGAACTGGACAACGGCGAACCCGCAGCGGTCTTCGTCTCGCCGGTCCCGCCGCGGGTGGGGCTCGTCGCGATCGAGGCGGCGTCGGCATCGTGGCGGGCGACGCCCCCACGCATCCTCCTCGAGCGGAACGGATTGGTGCTCGGCGGCGCCTCCGCACCGTCGCCGTCCGATCCGCTTGCGGCCTTCATCGAGATCGAGGTGCCCGCCGAGGGCATGTGGCGCCTCGTCGTCGAGAGCGATGCGGGACGTCTCGAAGCCGACGTGCCGATCGCGGCCCAACCTCCACCCTGGCGGAGTCGCCTGCCATGGATGCTGGCGTGGATCCCGGCGACGCTGTTGCTGTGGGCTCGCGCTCGCCTGGTGCGAGGCCGGAACGCCCTCTCCGCATGACGCCTCGGGCCTCGAGGGACGGCCGACGGCCTCAATCGTGCCGGAGGGCCTCGATCGGATCCTTGCGGCTCGCGACCATCGCCGGATAGATCCCGAACACGAGACCGACGCCTGCGGCGACGAGGAAGCTGACGGCGATCGACCACAGCGTCACCTGCGGCTCGAGGGTGAAGTTGCCGTTCGAGACCCCCTCGAAGATCGGCAGGCTCATGAGCCACGGGACGATCGTCCGCAGGCCGAGCGCCGTACCGATGCCGATGCCGATGCCGAGCAGCCCGCCGACCGTCGAAAGGGTCCCCGTCTCGACGAGGAACTGGCTCACGATGTGCTTCCGCGTCGCGCCGAGGGCGCGGCGGATCCCGATCTCGCGGGTCCGCTCGGTGATCGATGCGAGCATGATGTTCATGATGCCGATGCCGCCGACGAGGAGGCTGATCGCGGCGATCGCGACCAGCATGATGTTCCAGACCAGCAGCGCCTTCTTCGCGTTCTCCAGGAGCTCCCACGGCACGATCAGCTGCACGTCGTTCATGTCGGGATGGCCGGTCTCGACCAGGCGCTCGATCCGCTCGGCCATCGGGATCACGCTCTCGGTGTCGGGCGCCGACAGATAGACC
>Ga0075479_10000778_pt1 | contig 14179 bp, 12 predicted proteins | sample DEB08_DNA_8_FD_76341 | JGI IMG/M metagenome (GOLD analysis project Ga0075479, IMG submission 76341) | Aqueous microbial communities from the Delaware River and Bay under freshwater to marine salinity gradient to study organic matter... | ecosystem: Environmental > Aquatic > Marine > Coastal ... | reverse complement strand
CATCTGAGATTGGCTATGGAGATAATACCCCGTCTACAATTTTACCGGGAGCCGTTCTTGTCTTTGAAGTCGATCTGATCGAGTTACTGGACTAACCAAATGGACTAGTCTATTGCCAGATCACAGGCTGGCTGTGCTCACAAGTTACCTCTCAAGTTTAGTAACCCCTAAAAAGTCCACAGCCGAATAGTCCACAGGCAGGTACTATCAAAAAAAAGCCCTGCCTCTCTCAGAGAAACAGGGCTTTTCAAAACATGCAAATATCAGCTTTGCTATAATGTCAGACCTATTAGGCCGCCATCTGATATCCTTCTGCTTCTGACTTGGAACGTGCGATTGCATAAATCATCACACCGTACCCAGCCTTGGCAAGAACGTCTGCAATGGAGTATCCAACCTGGATTGCTACCGTAGCTGTACTGCCTTCCCATCCTATGAAAGGAGCCATGTACACGATTGGGTAAAAACCCCAGGTGAAAACAAGCAGGTAACGGATATTTCTCAAAAGCACACCTGTTTTCTCATCTTTCTCTGCAATTGCATTTCCGATCTCGCCCCAGAGTACATAAACGATGTACACAAAAGGAATGGAGCTAAGAAGACCCCAGAGTCCTCTTTCAGAGAACACGCTTGTCTGTCCTGTGAGAATCTCACCTGGATAACCAAGAAGAATCATCAGGAATGCAGCAACCACCAATTTGGTGATCATGCCACTTCGTTTTTCAGCAGCCAATCCAAGAACGAGCACCAGCTCCACAACGAGCAGTGGCACGGTCAGGAGCCAGTCAACATAACGATATGCATCGTTGAATGGCTTGCCGGAAGCCTCATACCCACCACCGGTGAGGGTGTAAGCAGCTTCCCATGACTGGAAAATTCGGAAGTAGTGATATGCCGCAATACCTACTACAAGTGTAGATACTACGAGGGAAATACGATACTGAGGAGCCACACGATCTCTGGCGAGTACAAAGAAAACGCCTGAGAAGATCATAGAGGCAATAGCGAAAGACAGCATATTGTATACAAGAGTATACTGTCCTGCGGTTAGTTGTTCCATAAGGTAACCTCGTTTAGTTAGTGTTAACAGACTGCAAAACGCACAATTATTTTTGAGCGTTCCATGAAGGTAACCGAAATTTTAAAAAAGCAAAAAAGCGATTTTTTGATCCATTAAAGGCAAATACCATTGGTTTTTACCTATTTTGCGCGGAAAAGTGTCTGCATTGGTGAATTTTTCACTTTTTCTCTACCTTTTAAGGGCTAAATTTTGAGAAAAAAAATTCTCAGGCAAGGCGCACACTCATCAAAAAACATGAATAAAAAGAATTTTTATATCGAGACTTATGGCTGTCAGATGAATTTTGCTGACACAGAGGTGGTGAACGCAATCCTGATGAAAGAGGGACTTCAGCCTGTGCAAGCAGCAGAGGATGCTGATGTGATCTTTGTGAACACCTGTGCGATCCGGGAAAATGCGGAAACACGGGTGTGGAATCGCCTCAAAGAGTTTCGTTCCCTGAAAAAAGAGAAGAGAGATTTAACCGTCGGGGTGATGGGGTGCATGGCGGAGCGAATCAAAGAGAAGATTATTGAGCAGGAGCAATTGGTGGATATTGTCGTTGGCCCTGATGCGTACCGGGACATTCCAGGGCTGATTCGTGAAGTGGAGGATGGCCGAAAGGCTGTCAATGTGATTCTGTCACTCGAAGAGACCTATGCGGATATTGCTCCCGTCCGAACGGATGGCAATGGAGTCACTGCATTTGTATCGATTATGCGCGGATGCGACAATATGTGTGCCTTTTGTGTGGTTCCGTTTACACGCGGACGAGAGCGAAGCCGTCCTATGGAGAGTATTCTCGGTGAAGTACGGCAACTGCGGGAACAGGGATACAAAGAGATTACATTGCTTGGTCAGAATGTAAATTCCTACCGATTTGAACAGATCGATTTTGCGGCACTAATGGATCGTGTGAGCCTGGAAAACCCCGAGATCCGTTTTCGTTTCTCATCACCCCACCCAAAAGATTTTCCCGAACCGCTACTTCACCTGATTGCGGAGCGGCCAAACTTGTGTAATTACATTCATATTCCGGCTCAGGCTGGTAGCAATACGATGCTGGAGCGGATGCGTCGTCCATACACACGGGAGCAATATCTCGATTTGATTGGTCAGATGCGGGCCATTATTCCGGGTGTATCACTCTCCACCGATATGATTGCCGGATTCTGTGATGAAACCGAAGAGGAGCATCAGCAAACACTTTCACTGATGGAGCAGGTACAATTTGACCTGGCATACATGTTTGCTTACTCCGAGCGGGAGCGCACCTTTGCCCATCGCAAATATGAGGATAATGTGCCGGAAGATGTGAAAAAGCGTCGCCTTACGGAAATTATTGAACAGCAGATGCAAATTCAGTTGCTCAACAATCAGAAGGAGATTGGGAAGCGCCACCTCATTCTGATCGAGGGATCAAGTAAGCGTTCCGAGGATCAACTTTCGGGGCGTACCGATACCAATAAAATGACCATCATTAACAGAGAATCCTATCAGAAAGGGGATTACGTGGAGGTCGAGATTACCGATTGTACGTCGGCCACCTTAAAGGCTACCCCGATCCGTACATCATCGATTCGCGAATTTTCGGAGCGATCGGCTGCGGGGGAGCCGGCGCTTAACCACTATGTTTCGTAACAAACCATCGTACTATTGATCGCACCTGATATCGTTTTCGTACAGTACACATTCCCCGTGTCGTATGAATTTCGAGTCATAATGTTGGGTAAATGATGGGCAATGGATCGTAAAATGATAGGCAAGAGTCCAACCCATCGACCCCTTGAATGGTATGTTTGCACCGTCCCGCCCGCAACCCTGGCGACTCATTTTTTCGGAATGTTCACCCATCAACCCGAAATAGAGTAACTCGAAATAGAGTAACTCGAAATAGAGTAACTCGAAATAGAGTAACTCGAAATAGAATAACCCGTAAACTACCTGTTTCGTCATGAAAACAACTACAGACCGCGTTTCTCTTACCGATCTGCGGGATCAGCTTCGTACGTACAAGGAATCTGTGCTCGCCAACCTGGTGATGGCCGGAGAGATCCCAGCACCAACTTTTTCGGAACACCGGCGTATAGAGTTTCTAATCAACCGGTTCATAGAAAGTTCTGTTTCGGAGGTTAGTGTGGATGATGCGGGAAATGGAATCGGGATTATCAAAGGCACAGGTGGAGAGCAGGGAAATGGACGTGCCATCCTTATAAATGCTCATGCAGACACGGTTTTTTCGGAGAAAACCGACCACACGCTCATGGTTGGCAAAGAGACGATTTCGGGGCCGGGTGTCGCAGATAATGGTCTGGGCTTTGCGGTGCTTGCTACGCTACCGCAAATTCTTTCGGAACTGGATATTCGTTTTCACAATGATATGATCCTGCTTGGCGGCGTGAAAAGCCTGGGACGCGGAAACCTCGACGGGATTCGATTTTTCCTGGATCAAAGCCCATTTGATATCGTTGCAGGGCTCTGCATCGAGGGGATTCAGTTGGGGCGTTTAAGTTATCAGTCGATCGGTATGTTTCGGGGAGAGATCACATGCAGGGTTCCCGAGTCGTACGACTGGTCGCGGTTTGGAGAGGCCAGTGCCGTTCTCACCCTGAATGAAATCATCAATAAAATTAATGATATTCGAATTCCAAGACGACCACGAACCGGTATTGTGATGGGAAAAATCGACGGTGGCTCCTCTTTTAATACACTAGCCAAGGAGGCTACACTCGGTTTTGAGGTGCGATCGGAATCGGATGAAGTGGTGTCCTCCATTGAAACTACCTTTCGGAATATTGCCACGGAGGTGGCCTCCAAGACTGGCGATCAGATCGAACTGGACATTTTTGCGCATCGGAAAGCCGGTGGAATCCCGTTCGAACACCCGGTCGTTACGCAGGCCCGGCATGCCATGGAACAACTGGAGATCGAGCCGCGACTAGCCCCATCCACCTCCGAACTGGCGGCCTTTATCGACCACCAGATCCCGGCCCTAACGCTGGGGATCACAACCGGCGAACAGCAACATAATCAACTCGAATCGATCCAGATCGAGCCGATTTTCCGTGGTCTTGCACAGATCATCGGGACCCTCATCAGCCTCGATCAACACTACAAAACCCTCCAACATGAATCTGCAAAACTGGATTAACGACAACACGTACCATCACTCCCAGTTCTGGGATCTGAAAAAACTTGTCGAGGAGAAGGAGCGTCAGAACCTCAAAATTTCGCTGTGCTTACCCACGCTCAACGAGGAGAAAACGATCGGCAAAGAGATCATTTTGTTCCAGTCGGAACTGGTAAAACGCTACCCGCTCCTCGACGAAATCGCCGTTATCGACTCCGGTTCGCAGGATAAGACACTCGAAGTTGCCAAAAATTATGGGGCCGACACCTATCTCTCCAGCGATATCCTCCCTCATCTGGAGCCGAAGCGCGGCAAGGGGGAAAACCTGTGGAAGGCGATCTACCAACTCACGGGAGACATCATTGTGTACGTAGATGCGGACATCAGCAATATCCACCCGCGTTTTGTGTATGGGCTTATCGCACCGCTTATCTACCGTCCGGAAGTGAAATATGTGAAAGCATTTTACGACCGGCCACTGGCGATCTCCGGGAACGTACGGGTTTCCGGTGGCGGACGGGTTACGGAAATCCTGGTCCGACCATTATTTTCGCTCTTTTTCCCGGAACTTACGGCGATGATTCAACCTCTATCCGGCGAATATGCCGTGCGTCGCGATGTCCTCGAGCAGATTGCCTTCCCGGTTGGGTATGGCGTCGAAACCTCTCACCTAATCGATGTATACCACAAATTTGGCATGGAAGCCTTCGCTCAAACCGATCTCGACAAACGGGTACACGAAAACAAACCCACCGTCGATCTGGGCAAAATGTCGTTCGGGATTCTGCAAACCTTCCTTAAACGAACCGACGCGCTCGATAAAATTCATCATACCGGCCACGAAACCCTGTTGCGACAGTTTCAAGTCACCAAAACGCAATATGAGCAGAACCTTATTGAAATTATCGAGGATGAACGCCCACCCATGATCGAAATTCCGGAGTACCGGGAGAAATTTCACAAGAATAAGGTGTCGGGTTGATGGAAATGCATCAAGAGCTGAAAGAGAGATTTCGCCGGCAGGCGAGCCCGTTGGAGTGTATTCCAACCGGGGAATCTCCGGTTCTGAAGCGATTGTCCGGTATTCGGGCGGTGGTTTTTGATGTGTATGGCACGCTAATTATTTCAGGAGTTGGAGATATTGGGGTAGACGACGGAGTGATTGCGCCGGAACGCATCCTTGACGCACTGGAACAAAGTGGGGTACAATGGATGGCTGAGGGTGCAGGCGAGGCTGGTGAAGGGGTCGAGGCGGGCGAGGCACTTGATGTGAATGAGGCGGGACAGGCACTTGATGTGAATGAGGCGGGCGAGGCGGGTACAATTAATTCTGGTGGCACGGGTGATTCTGGTGGCACGGGTGGCACAAGCACGAATATCATTCATGCACAAAAAGTCTTAGATCTCTACAATGAAACCGTGAATGAATTGCGTCGGGAAGCGATTGCTAAGGGTATCCACACTCCCGAACCAGACATACGCAACGTTTGGAGCCGTGTACTCGAGTCACTGAAAGATCAAAAGCTCATTCAATTCGATTCTCGTTTCGATGGCCTTCTCCGAACCGCTGAAACCCTGTCTTTAGAGTTCGAAATCCGGATGAATCCTACCTGGCCGATGCCCAATATGACCCATGTCCTCGACAGGCTACATGCCAAGTCTTACGATTTGGGGATTATCTCCAATTCTCAATTCTATACTCCTATCATGATAGAGGCCTACGCCGATAGAACTCTTCGTGATCTTGGCTTTTCCTCCGGACTGCTACATTGGTCGTACGAAGTGGGATTAAAAAAACCGAGCATCACCTTTTACAGACGCTTTCTGGAGAAAATGGTTCGTCATCATCCCACGCTCCAACCCGAAGAAATTTTGTACGTGGGCAACGACATGAGAAAAGATATCCTCCCAGCACAAACACTTGGATTCAAGACAGCGCTGTTTGCCGGCGATCAACGCTCGTTACGTTGGCGACGTGATGATCCCACCTGCAAGACCTTGGAGCCCGACTTGGTGGTCACCGATCTTATGCAAATTGCCGAGTGCCTGTCCGCCTGAAATCTTGCCTACGTAACTCCAGTCTACGTAACTCCTGTTTCCATAGATCCAGTACCAATCGATCCATTCTAAATCGATCCAACGCCCGAACAAAAAGGTAGCATCATCAGGTTTTATCACAGTCTGTCGGTAACTGCAGCCACATCACTTGGTATGGATGCGCACGCCCCTGCCCATTTTCGAACAGAACTTCACCCGAAATTGCGTCCATGAGTGCAGGTGCTTCTTCTGAGGATACATCTCCTGAGGGCTCACTTTTTGCAGATGATATGCCCAAAACGAAGCCCGATTCCGCCTCAGGTAATCGGAAAGTTCTGTTCTGCCCGGTAAGATTAGCAACCACCCAGATTCGACTTTGTCCACAGGGTGAGGTCCGAACCCAAGAGACAAACGCATCCCCAAGTGTTATTACTTGCTGCTCCCCTCGTGGATGAAACGCTGGAATTTGCCGCCGAACTTCCAGCAAATGACTCAGTGCATCGAATACACGGGATCCTGCACGATCCGGATGTGAAAGAGTCTCTTCGAGTTCTTCAGGGGACCACCGCTTTCGGTTAATCGAACGATACCGACCCGTCTGCTTCACGCCTTCCAGATCATTTTTCCCAGCAATGAGACTTTGAAAATAGAGTGCTGGAACCCCTCTGAGACTCAGTACCATCGCTTGTGAACCAAGAAATCTCGCAATTTGTACCGTTTGCAGCCCGGAGGATCCGTCGTCGTCCTCCGTCTCTCCTATCACCCCGAGTGAATCAAAGTAGGTGATATTGAGTTCATAGGGGCTTAGCGATCCATCACTGTTCCGCTTACTGGATAAAAACCCGCCCAACTGTTCTACGTCCGCAATCAGCTGGTTTACCTCCTCTTCGGGAACCAGTCCCTCCACCGGACGCACACCAATTCCATCGTGCGACGCCGTAAAATTGAGAACCAGCGCATGATCGGGTAAATTGGAAACTCCCTTCAGCCACCCGTGCAGTATACGCGAACTACCGGTTCTTAATGCATGAAGCAGAAGCGGTGCCAGACTAAACTGATACACCATGTGTGCCTCATCCCCATCACCGAAATAGCTTATGTTCTCTTCGTGTGGAACGTTGGTTTCAGTAATGAGCGTAGTACCAGGCGCAACGGCATCGGTCAGTGTCCGAATCAACTTCACAATCTCATGTGTTTTCGGGTGATGCAGGCAGCTCGTGCCCGGTTCTTTCCAGATAAATGCCACGGCATCCATACGCACCATGGTCACCCCTTTTGACAGATAAAACAGGAGCGTGTCGATGTATTCAAAGAGAACCTCGGGGTTAGCATAATTCACATCCACCTGATCCTCACTAAATGTGGTCCAGATCCAGGATTCCCCCTCTGACGTATTAAATGGGGTGAGTAGTGGATGGGATCGCGGACGAACCACGCTGCATAGGTCCGTATTGGGATCCATCGCCAAAAAGTACTCGCGGTATCGTTGATTCCCACTCAGGTACCCCTGAAACCATTGGCTATGTTGGGATACATGATTCATGACGAGATCCCCCATGATTCGAAAATCCTCGCTCATTTGCATTAAGTCTTCCCATCGACCCATTTTCGAGTCCATGATCTTATAGTCGATCACCGAAAATCCATCATCCGAAGAGCTTGGAAAAAACGGCAGCAAATGAACCGTACTAATCCTATCTGTCAATCGTTCGCTTAGAAACTTATGAAGATGACGTAGTGGCGAGTTATGATGGATGGAAGTCGCACCCTTTTTGGGACCGTTTGGGCGAATCATATCCGCGTAGGTGATCAGAAGTGTGTCTTTTTCTGTCCATTCAGGGTGATGCGGCCGATATCGTTGTTTTTGCAATACGCCGGCCTTCTCTGGAAAGTAAGCTTGAATTAGCGCATTAAGTCTGGGCACCGCCTCGTTGGCGACTTGCGCACCATAGAGAAACTGAAAGTGAGCGGCTAGTTTCTCCGAGAAGAGAGGTTGCAATGGTGCCGTTGATGCTACGCTGGTCTCCGAGTTATTTTGAGGGGTGATATTTTTCGGCATCAGCAAAAGCGTCCCGTGTCAAGTAGCATATCTTTTTGTACATTTGTAGCAAAATAAGAAAGTATGGACAGACAAGCACTACAGGAAAAATATGGCCTGATGGGTAATTCCGCTGCGATCAGGCAGGTAACAGATAAAATCATACAGGTAGCCGGAACCGATATTACCGTGCTTCTACAGGGGGAAAGTGGCGTAGGAAAGGACGTGACCGCAAGGGCCATCCACGGGATGAGCAACCGAAGCCGTGAAAATTTGGTGATTGTAAACTGCGGTGCAATTCCGGAAGGAATCATCGAAAGCGAACTTTTTGGTCACGAGAAAGGAGCCTTTACGGGGGCTCACGAAGCACGGCAGGGCTATTTTGAAAAAGCCGACAAAGGAACCATTTTCCTCGATGAAATTGCCGATACCCCCAAAAACATTCAGGTAAAACTGCTCCGGGTTCTGGAAAACGGTGAATTTTTCCGGGTTGGTTCAAGCAAGATGTACAAAACCGATGTTCGGGTTATTGCCGCAACCAATAAGGATCTCTGGGACGAGGTACAGGCCGGGAATTTCCGGGAAGACCTTTACTACCGGCTTGACACAGTAAAAATCAAACTCCCTCCGCTTCGAGACCGGCAGGAGGACATCATTCCGCTTTTTCGGAAGTTTGTTCACGAGTTCTCCGCACGCTACGACTCCAGCTTTCGCGGGTTCACTGAGGAGGCCGAGGCACTACTAATCTCCTATCGATGGCCAGGCAACATTCGAGAGCTGAAAAATGTGGCCGAGCAACTAGTCGTTCTGGAAAAATCACAGAATGTAGACAAAGAAACCCTCAAGAAATACCTTAAAGGCCGTCAGCATCAGGGATCTGCGGATAATCTGCCGATGGTCTCCGGCCAGGCAGACAAAGACTCAGGCAGGGAGAGCGAACGGCAATCTCAGGATCGGCGCACTTCCGATGAAACCAATTTAATCTACCGGGCACTTATCGAGATGCGCAGCGACCTCACCGATCTCAAAAAGATGATGCTAAAAATACTCTACCCATCCTTTGAACCAGGCGACATAAGAGCACTCCCGGAGGCCAGCCCACGTGAGATCGATCCAAATCAAATTGCCGTTTACGTGGATGAAGACGGGGAACACCAGTTGGGGATTCAGTCCACTCCTGGTGCATCACGTCCTGGTTCACTAAGTCCTGGTTCATCACGTCCTAGTTCATCACGTTCAGATGCACCACGTTCAGACGCGTCACCTTCTGTGGTTTCACGATCGGCAAACCAGCTGGATGTACAGACCACACCGGATGAATCCGGCCTCTTTTTCGACCCCACGCATATCCCATCGATCGAGGAAGCGGAAAAAATGCTCATCGAGCACGCCCTCAAAAAGTACGAAGGCAACCGGCGTTTGGTGGCAGAAGTTCTTGGCATCAGTGAGCGAACCCTCTACCGAAAACTCCATCAATACGACATCCAGTAATCAAATTCTGTATTCAATCATTCCGAGACATGAGCATCCGCAGTTTCCCGTCATCAAACCTATTTCGCATCCGGATTCTTGTTGGTTTTCTCGGGTTGATGCTGATGCTGCCTGGCTGTATCCGCTATAGTTTTACAGGAGCATCCATACCCTCTGACGTGGAAACAATCTACATTGGATTCTTCCCGGACCAGTCCCAAAGCGGCCTCGGTGATCTAAGTTCACGGCTGAACGAAGCCCTCACGGATCGCTTCATCAATCAGAGCCGTCTCACACTCACATCCGATAAGGAAACCGCAGATGCGATCCTGGAAGGAAGCATTCAGCGATATCAAAACCGCCCTTTCAGCATTAGCGGAGACCAGCAGGCCAGTCTGAATGAAATTCAAATTACGGTGCAGGCTCAGTTTCAGTACAGAGAGGATCCCGAACCGGTATATAGCAAGACCTTCACGGGAAACGCAACGTTCAATGTGCGTGAAAACCCCGTAGATGGTGAAAATGAAGCAGCAACTCTGGCGCTGGAACAGATCGCTAACAACGCATTCAACGACGCAGTCAGCAACTGGTAAGGAACCCTATCCCATGAAATCCCGATCCGGACATTCTTCCAATCCCAATCTCCCCATGATGGAGCATCTGCCCCTCTCCTACCAGGGATATACAGAGCAGTTTTTCACAAGCCCGGAGAAAGCCATTGCACGACTTGGTGCAGCTATTCAAAAACGAAATTCCGGTGCTCCCGGATACATGGTACTCTCTGTATTGTGTGCATGGAGCGGTTATCGAAGTCAGGCAGTGCATCACGCATGGACCGCGGGAATCCTTGCTCCCGGAAGTAAAAGATTCCGACAACTACCTTTTCTGATCGAACGATTCCTGGAGGCAGCAAAATCGGCAGGAATTGGCACTCAAAATAATGTACCTAAAAACCGTGAAGAGCTCTCCTCGAAGGATGAATCCACTACGAATAATGGATCCCCAATAAGAGATACAACCATAAAGAACACAACCACAGGGAATACCACCATAGGGAATACCACCACGGGGGATGGTCCTATGTGGACCGGCCAAGAGGAGATCCGGCGGGCGGTAGATCTTTGGAACACGATGGAATCTGGTGTTCGGTTTCCCTCAGCTCTTCCATCCTCTGCCTCTGGAGCTCCCGATTCCTCAGAATACGCAGTAGGAGATCTGGATCAATTCATCGAAACACTCAGTGATCCCAACCTGGTTCGTATTTCGGTTCCCGCCAAATTCCACCCTGCAGAAGATCAGGAGTCGGATGCTGCAGATCGTGCCTCGGTCAGTCTCAAAAACATCTCCATCAACCCGACACCCACTGCCACTCTGGCAAACATTCTCGCGAACCAGGGTCACACAGAAAAAGCCATTGAACTATACCGGGAACTGCTCCTCCGGCAACCTGGACGGAAACAGGAATATGAAGCTGCTATTCTTGCTCTCGAGCAGGTGCGAAATGCTCAAGAGGATTCGTAACAGGCACCCTGGGAGGAATCAAGTTCCGGATTCATAACCGGAACCATGCGGGCGCCCATCCGCACATACAAAACCGTGCGTACCCATCCACGCGTATCCATACACGCTTACCATTCACGCGTACCCATCTGCGCTTACCCATCCGCGCTTACCCATCACTCCGCGCGAACAAACGCATTCTCCCGTTTCTCTCTTCCTATTGTTGTTTCAGGACCGTGACCCGGAAGAACCCGAACAGAATCCGGCAACCTGTATAGTTTTTCCCGAATCGAACGCTCCAGAAGAGCCGCATCCCCTTTGTACAAGTCCGTTCGCCCCACGCTCGATTCAAACAGCAGATCTCCTGAAATCACAAATCCCTCCTGCTTCTGATAGAGTGCGATGTGATCCGGCGCATGACCGGGCGTATATAACACCTGAAATTCGAATGGATGGAGCGCATTCGGGCTGTCTCCCTCCACAAGTGGCAGCGGGGTGATGGAGAACGCAGAACGACGAAACCCAAACAGCGCGGCCTGTTGCGAAAAGTGATCCCACAAGTAGGAGTCGGAGGGGTTCAGATAGACGGGTACCGAGTGATGACGAAGTACTGCCTCCAGACCCAGTACATGATCCACATGAGCATGGGTAAGAATGATCGCAAGCAACTGAGACCCGCCGGATGCCAGCGCCTTTTCGAACCGTTCGTACTCGGAGTCTGTTGTAAACCCGGGATCCACCAGTAGTGCAACACCCTCTTTTTCCAGCAGCCAGGTATTCTCCATAAACGGACCCACGGTAAATGAATGAATAGTGGTCTTGGTCATAGGTGGAATGCTCTCGAATTGGTAAAAAAAAGGGATGATATGCATTGCACACCATCCCGTGAAACGTTATGGAAAACAGAATAGACCGCTACTTCTTGTTGTAACGCTTGTTGAAACGGTCGATCTGGCCAGCTTTCTTTTGGATTGTCTTGTCTTTGTTGTAAAACGGATGATTTTTTGAATCGATCTCGCTCTTGTAAACACCGTCTTTGGTGCTCATGGTGCTACGGGTCTTGATCTCTGATCCGTCACTCAAAATGACGGTAATTTCGTTGTAATTGGGATGAATACCTGATTTCATGGCGCTTGCTAGATAAATTGGTAAAAAATAAAGATAGACTTCCAATATAATGACTATTGCTCCCTTTTGCAATGATCAATGTTTGTCACTCGATGTAACCAAATCTGTAAGAAGTACCGCTTTCGTCTTGGTTTCGGCCCACTCCTCATCCGCCTCCGAATCACTCACAATTGCACCGCCCACCGGATAAACAAGGGTCCCATTCTGAATCATCGCTGTCCGGATCACAACATTCAAATCGACCTTCCCATCCGGAGAAAAATACCCGAACGACCCACTGTAAATCCCACGCTTATAGATCTCCAGCTCCTCAATCCGCTGCATGACCCGCAACTTCGGTGCCCCTGTCATCGAGCCCATCGGAAAACTAACCCGAATCGCGTCCTGTACCGTATTCCCAGCGGCAAGCTCCCCCGTCACCCTGGAAATCAGCTGATGAACCGTTCCAAAACTTTGTATCTCAAAAAGATCCTCTACCCGCACACTCCCCGCAATGCATACTCTCGAAAAATCGTGTCGAACCAGATCTACAATCATCACATTTTCTGCTCTGTTTTTCTCGTTCAGCAGCGTAGACTTTTCACGTTCATCTTCAGTTCGGTTTGATTTTCGGGCAGCCGTACCCTTGATCGGTTCGGAAAGTAGCCGGCCACCTTCGCACTGCAAGTAACGCTCAGGACTTGCACAGACAACCGCCAGATCCCCCCGCTCCAAATATGCTCCAAACGGTACCGGATTCCGCCTCCGCATCGCTCGGTACAACGCATACGCATCCCCTTCAAAATCTGCCTGCATGGGATAACTATAGTTCAACTCGTAATACTCTCCCTCCCGAATATCCCCCTGAATTGCTGCAATGGCTTCCTGGAATTGTTTCGGGTTGATGAGAGGGCGCAAATTACTCACGCGAAACAATGGATTGGTTTCCACCTCGCTACTGTGCTTATCCATCACTTTGAGGTCATCCATCGTTCCTAGATTATCCATCACTCCAAGTTCATCCATCACCCTTAGACCATCCATCACCCCAAGATCATCCATCACCCCAAGATCATCCATCACCCCAAGATCATCACAAAGCACCTCAACACCCTCTGTCCCGATTTCAAGAAGAAGCCCCGGTGTGAACATGTACAGATCCGGAGCATCAATCAACGCCGGATTACCGGAAAATAGAGTGGGCTCAGTATGATTTTTGACATCGTACCCTATGTACCCAAATATCCACTCACCGGCCCCGCGCATCACCTCTAATGCACTCCACAAATCGGGATACTTCTCCGTCTGTACGCCATTCGGGCTCTGATGTACAATCCGGATGGACGAGTCATCGATAATCAATTCACGTTTCGGGCAGGCAGCCAGATAACTTATCCGGGACGATGGGTGCTCCGGATGTTGTGATTCAAACAGTAACAGCGCCTGAGGCTCCGGCCCGCCAATCGCACGAAGCGCCTCTCTGACTCCGGTAATAATGCGGTCTGTCCGTATGTGCCTGCAATTCATACTTTGCGTGTTTGTAACTCAATGTTTATCGGTCCATCTTTCGTCAAAATACGGGTTTCCTCCATAAACGCGGAATCAGCTGTGCACGAAAGTTTGACCTTCAGCGGGAGAGTTTCTACTTTTTTTCGGTGAATGAGCCAAAGCCTTCGTATCATCCGTAGTGTAGTAGTGTATCACACGCAGCATTGTATCGCCCGTTGTTTTGTATCGCCCACTGTTTTGTATCAACCACCACGTCGTATCACACACCGCATTGTATCACCCGCCAGATTGCAACATTGTCGCTGTATGACCCTCTCTGAACCACTAC
>Ga0075479_10000774_pt1 | contig 14203 bp, 13 predicted proteins | sample DEB08_DNA_8_FD_76341 | JGI IMG/M metagenome (GOLD analysis project Ga0075479, IMG submission 76341) | Aqueous microbial communities from the Delaware River and Bay under freshwater to marine salinity gradient to study organic matter... | ecosystem: Environmental > Aquatic > Marine > Coastal ... | reverse complement strand
TCATTCACGGGAAAGGACGCGGGGTACTCCGTCGATCGGTTCACGCCCTGCTCGATCGTCATCCTGCGGTAAGCGGCTACTCACTGGCCGGTGATAGAAGTAGTTGGGGCGCAACCCTTGTAACTCTTTCCCGCAAGCCCAATTCCGGTAGCAGACAGCCGGGTTAGCATCCGCATCAACCCGAAAAAAACTACACCCACACAACACCTACACGAAAACAACACCAAGAACACACGAATATGACGTCAAGACCTGAATAAGAACAGACTACGATCAGACCAATCCCTGACCAAATCCCACAAAGAAACCCTCAACGAATCCAAATCCTATGAAATCTTCAATAAATTCGATAAAAATGCCTCACACTCTCGTATTAATGTTTGGCCTGATGGTCGTTGCGCTGGCCGTCACGTGGCTGGTGCCTTCCGGGTCGTTTGAACGCGAGGTGAATGAGTTTGGGCAGAATGTGGTAGTGCCGGGGACGTTTGAGCAGGCGGCCGAAAAGGAGTACCTGAACCCGCTGGCGCTGCTTACAGTGGTGCCGAGGGCGATGGCGGATGCGCAGGGGATTATCTTTTTTGTGCTCATTATTGGCGGGGCGATTCGGGTGATTCGCGATACAGGGGCAATTGATGCGTTTCTGGGCGGGCTGATTTCGCGGTTTGGGGAGCGGCCGAACCTCTTGCTGATGTCGATGATGTTTACGTTTGCGATGGCGTCGGCGACGATTGGGGTGGCGGAGGAGTATATTCCATTTGCAATTATTCTGGTGAGTTTGTGCCTGGCGCTTCGGCTGGACGCGATTACGGCGATCGGGACGCTGGTGGTGGGGTACGGGATCGGGTACGGAATTGCGTTTATGAACCCGTTTACGCTGGTGATTGCACAGAATATCGCCGGGCTGCAGCCACTTTCGGGGTATGAGTTTCGGCTAGCAATTGCGCTCCCGTTTCTGGCGGTTGGGTTTCATCATGTGTGGCAGTACACACGGAAAATCCGGCGGGATCCGGCGGCAAGTTTGATGGCGGGCGTGGAGAGCGATGTGGAGCATACAGCGCTGGATGATGTCCCGGAGCTGACCTCGCGCCGCATCTACATTCTGGGCGTGACGGGCGCAGCACTTGCGGGCCTGATTATCGGGATTGCGCAGTTTGGCTGGTACCTTGTGGAGCTGGGCGCACTCTTTCTCGGTCTGGCGATTGTGATCGGGTTGATGTCGGGCGAGGGCTTGAACCGTACCGCGATCGTCTTTGGCAAGGGGGCGGCGGAGCTTACATCCACAGCACTTCTGATCGGGTTTGCACGGTCAATTGCGCTGATTTTGGAAGACGGGATGGTGCTGGATACGGTGGTGCAGGCCGCTGCCGCGCCAATTGCAGGGTTTGGAGCGGAAGTCGGAGCAGTGGGCATGCTATTCATCCAAAGCGCGCTTAACTTTTTTATTCCGTCGGGGAGCGGCCAGGCGTTTGTGGCGATGCCGCTGATGGCACCAATTGGCGATCTCGTAGGGATTTCGAGACAGATCGCCGTGCTCGCGTATCAGTTTGGGGACGGGTTGATGAACATGATCGTGCCAACAAACCCGGTGCTGATGGGAATTTTGGGGCTGGCAGGAATTCCGTATGCAAGGTGGTTTCGATTCATCGGGCCGCTGATGCTAAAACTACTGGTGCTTGCGGCGATTGTACTGCTGATCGCTGTGTGGATTGGGTATCAGTGATTTGCTAGGAGTTCTTCTTCGATATCATAATCGTCCTGCAATCCGAGCCAAAATTTTGCACTGTTACCAAAAAATTTAGAAAGCCTCAGTGCTGTGTCTGCTGTAATTCTGCGATTACCCTTGAGAATTTCACTAATTCTTGTTTGTGGAATAAACGTTTCCTTTGATAATCTATATGCTGATATCTCTAAAGGTATGAGGAACTCTTCATGTAGTATTTCACCGGGATGAATATTCTTTAATCTTTCCATGATTTTAATCTTTTTAATGATAATCAATTATTTCAACATCATATGAATTGTCATCTTTCCATATAAATATGATTCTCCACTGGGAATTAATTCGAGTACTGACATCAATCTACGAACTCTCCGGACATCACGTTTCAAATTCTTCAATATCGTTCAAAAACTCCAACGCTTTCGTTGTTTTTGCTCCAGTGAGAAATCCAATCGTGTTTCTCACCCACGCTATATGTATGTTTTTGTAGGAAAGTCTCTGAGACAACCACAACACAGGAACGATTAAAAGAACGTTCACGACTACGTATCGTACCACAAACCCCGATTCCAAATACGCATACAAATCAACCCCGAGAAATAGGTCAAATGCTACCATAGGATATGCCCACCAGACCGGCGCCGAAAGAAAAACCAATTTCACGAATAAAAGTTCATGTGAGTTCACCAATTCAATCTTTTTCCGGATCTCTACAATGGGTTTCGAGTAATCGATTTGTCGTAACAATACAACCTGCCCGATACTACCTGTAAGTGCCACCAGGGCAACCATATGAACAATAACACCACTGATGACCAGATGCGTTTTCCCCCAATTCTCCGCAATATTCCACCCAATCATCAGTGCCATCAAACTAAAAACCACAACTTCGGCGATTCTGTACCTGAGAATTTTCTTTGTGCTATTCTGGGATTTTTTGAGATTCAACCCATCCATCGACGTGTTTTTTAAACGCAGTGTTTGGTCTAATTTTTGATCGTAAGCGTCCAGTATTTTCCGTAATTCAATAGCTTCCATCACAGTTGTTCTTTTTGAAATTCTTGTTGTAAGATTCGTTTCAGTCGATTGATTTTCGTACCCACATTTGTTTCGGTAATTCCCAAAATGTCCGCGATCTCAGCGTACGGTCTTTCTTCCAAGTACAGCAACATCAGCGCCTTATTCAATTCATTCAAATCATCGATGAATTTTCGTAACAGCGCAATATTTCGATCCATCTCTGCTACGTCTTCCTCTTCATCAACGATACTAGGAATCGAGTCTTCGCTATAATCATCCCTCCTGAACGCCCATTTTTTCTCTTTCCGATAAAAGGATATGGCAACGTTGAGGGCAATTCGATACATCCAGGTAGAAAACGTGTACTCATGATTGTATGTGTCGAATGCGTTCCAAAGCTGAATCATGATCTCTTGCTCTACATCTTTTCTGTCCTCCCTATTCTGACAATACGTATTCACAATTTTATAGATCATCCTCTTGTGCGCATCGATGGTGGCTATAAATTCATCTTTTTTGTTGGCCTTTCCTTGGGACATATCAAGCGTTTGCAATGTTTCTGCGGACGAAACTTTCACGTTCACCTTATGATTCGCAGAAATTTTGAAAAATCACACTTTGCCAGCACTTTTTTTATGTCCCTCCCTAAAATTTAGGAGCACCCCTAAAAAATCCCTCCTCCAGCAGTAGCATTTCACCACAAAGTTGCTTTTTTTTATAGAAGGATGTAATTGGACTTGTAACCTTACCAGCACCCACGCCCATGCTCCCGCGAATTAAAAAATCCCTTCAATTCCACGCAGCCATCGGCCTCATCGTCGTCGGCATCCTGCACCTCGTTCTGCCGGACATGTTCATCCCCATGATCCCGCCCTACCTCCCCTTCCCCGAATTCCTCAACGCCGTCGCAGGAATCACCGAAATCGTCCTCGGCATCGGCCTGCTCTCCAAACGCCACGGCAAAAGCGCCGCCTACGCACTCATCCTTATGTTCTTCGCCTTCATCCCTGCCCATCTTTACCATATTCAAATGGATGGATGCGTATCCGATCTCATCTGCATTCCCCGCTGGGCCGCCGAGCTTCGCCTCTACATTGGCCAGCCCATTCTCGTACTCGTCGCGTTTTGGTTTACTCGGGGTGATGGGTAACGCATCACGGCCAAACATAGCACCACGGGCAACACAAGTAGCAGAGCCTGCTGTACCAAAACAAGTAGCAGAGTCTGCTGTACCAAAACAAGTAGCAGAGCCTGCTCCAGCGCAAGTCCCGACACCTGCACCTGCACGAGCGCCAGCCAGGAACTACCATCTACCCATTGCAGGCCGCACCACCCTCCCTTTCCTTCGCATCTAACGTCTAATCATTCTCGCATGCCTGGCCACCCCAATCGGAGACGAACAAGTATCCGCATCAACCCGAAACCAAACACAAACGCACACAAAAGCGATGCATAAACAAACCGGGACGATTTTTCAGCTGACGGGTAGTTTGCTTCTGGTTGGAGGTGGCGCAGAGGAGGATGCGATTGCAGAGGCGCTTCAAACGACGGATTGCGTGTTTCTGAAAGAGGGGAATCAACACGATTATCTGGATACGTGGCTGGATACGCCTTTGAAGCAGGAGATCCGGAGCGTAGGATGGTGGTTTCGGAGGGATGGAATTTGATTGGCGGTCTCTACAAGCCTTCGTGCCTGATGGATCCGGATCAAATCTTGTCTGGAGGGACAGGATTTGGCTTTGATGGTTCGTATGTTGCGATGGATCTTCAGAACGATGTTATGATGCCGGGTCGCGGGTATTGGGTGTATGCGATGGAGAGCGGAGTAATTGGAGTCCGCACTTTACACTCACCGGAAAATGCAGTACGTTCGTATTGATTTTCGATGGCTGTTTGCATCGGATGATGCTCGGAGGGGGAACTGAGCCTGGGGGAGGCAATGGTGAGCCGAGGGGAGGTAGTAGGCCGGCAGAGTATCAGCACGGAAAAGTATTACCCAAACATCTAGTGGCGGTGTGATGGAGATCACTTCGCCTCCTTAAATAGAAATAAAAAACGACCTGAACCTATGTCGTACCGATGGGTGTTCGCAGATAATCCAAGTGATGATCTGCTGAAAACATTGCAAAGCGACCTTAATGTCCCAAGAAATATTGCGCGGCTTCTTTCGTTGCGCGGTGTGGACAATTTCGAAAAAGCCAGGAGCTTTTTTCGCCCCGACCTGTCACTGCTCCACGACCCATTCCTGATGCAGGATATGGAACCTGCTTCTGCAAGGCTCTGCCAGGCGATCCGAAACCACGAAACCGTCGTGATCTATGGGGATTATGATGTAGACGGAACCACGGCAACCGCCCTGATGTTCCTTTTTCTCAAGCGATTCGGCCTGGAACCGCACTACTACATCCCGCACCGGTATAAAGAAGGGTATGGCATCAACCCGGAAGGAATCGAGTTTGCCGAACAAAAAGGTGCCGATCTCATTGTTTCGGTGGATTGCGGTATTACAGCCATCGAAGAGGCCAAACGTGCACGCGAGAAGGGCATTGACCTCGTAATTTGCGACCATCACACCGTGGGAAGCGAGATTCCCGATGCACACGCGGTTCTGGACCCCAAAAGACCCGACTGCACCTACCCATTCGACGGACTGTCCGGCGCCGGGGTGGCTTTTAAGCTCATTCAGGCAATCACATCACGCCTTGGGCTACACCAAGACATCTACACCCCCTACCTGGATCTTGTGGCGATCTCCACTGCTTCTGATATTGTGCCGATTGTGGATGAAAACCGGATTCTCATGCGGGAGGGGCTGAAAATCATCAACACGAACCCACTGCCGGGCATCGAGGAGTTGTTGCAGCTCATCCGGATGGAGAAGGGGCAGATCTCTACCAGTAATATTGTGTTTTCGGTGGGGCCGCGGATCAATGCGGCCGGCCGGATGGGAGATGCGGCCACGGCTGTGCAACTTCTGATTTCGACAGATAAAGAAGAGGCAAAACGGTTGGCAAAGGATCTGGAGAAGATTAATCTGCGGCGTCGGGAAACAGATGCAAAAACTACCCTTCAGGCCACAAAAATGGTGGAGGAGGAGTATAAACTATGCGACCTCTCCTCCATGGTACTGCACCATCCAAACTGGCATCTCGGAGTGATCGGAATTGTAGCGTCCCGTCTGGTAGATTCGTTCGGCAGGCCGGCGATTATGCTAAGCACAGTAGATGGAAAGATTAAAGGGTCGGCGCGCTCCATAAAAGGGTTCAACATCTACAACGCGCTGAAAGAGTGCGAGGATCTGCTGGAGCAATTTGGAGGGCATGAGTTTGCGGCAGGGTTAACGATAAAAAAGGACTGCCTTGCCGCGTTTCGGACCCGTATGGACGAAATCGCCGGAAAGATGCTGAAAGAGGTCGATTTTAGCCCTGAGCTGGAGATCGACGACCATCTACGCATCGACGAAATCACAGCGCGCTTCTGGAAATTGTTGCATCAGTTCGAACCGTTTGGCCCCGGGAACCGACAGCCCGTGTTTGTTGCGGACGATGTGCAGATTTCAATGGCATCCATTGTCGGGAAAAACCACCTGCGATTGAAGGTTCGACAGGGAATGTCGGGTCTGTTTGATGCGATTGGCTTTCACCTTGGGGAGTTCCTTCCTCTTGTTCAGAACCCCACCAAACGGCTTAGCATCGCATACGAGATCGAAGAAAACCACTGGATGGGGCGGCGATCTCTGCAGTTGCGAATCAAAGATATCAAGGAGAATCTGCCGGCGCAGGATCCGTCTGAACATCCTGTTTCCTGAGAACCGCATTTACCGTATCCTGATCCAGCTCATTCCACGCGCCGGTTGCCGCATCCACAACTACCGGCAACAATCCGCCAATCACATCCAGTATTACCCAACCGGCTCCGATCCGGGTATTCACAATACGAATGACGGGATCGTATCCCTCCTTCCGAAACTCAATCGTGTAGGACATATCCGCCTTCAGGTTTAACTCCAGTGGCGTTACCCCACGCATGAACCCATTCACATACACCTCGGCTTTCGGTGGATCGGTACTCAAAGCCAGTGGATGGGTTGCCGGCGCAAACAATGTGGCACATCCCGGCGTACTAACGATGATCACCAAAAACGCCAACATCAACCCTTTGCCCAATCCATCACTCAACCCTTTGCCCAATCCATCACCCAACCCTTTGCCGATTCCATCACTCAACACTTTGCCGATTCCATTGCCTGTCCACACATATAATCTGACTTTTCGCATGATCTTCCTGATTTTTGATTTATATTCGACCTGAAAGATAACGCATATTCCTCGAAAATGGCACGTATACGACCTACATTGCTTCTAGTTCCCCTACTCGTTTTGCTAACCACCATCCCGGCTTTGGCGGAGAAGGAATACAAAATCCCGGAGATTCACGTGGAGGCACTTATAACTTCGGACGGGCTTGTGCAGATTCGGGAACATCGTACGTATGTGTTTGATGGATCGTTTACATGGGCATCGTACCGGCTTCCGAAGCGTGGGTATCGGGAGATTCGGGATCTGCGAATTTTGGAGGGGGAGCAGGCGTTTGTGAATCGCAACACGGAGGAGGCGGGTACATTTCGCGTGTTAGAGGATGATTCGGATGTGGAATTACAATGGTATTATGAAGCCGAAGATACCACCCGGACATTTACGGTGGAGTATACGCTGGTCGGAGTGCTTGTGACCGGCGATGAGTGGACAGAGTTTTTCTGGACGTGGGCCGCAAAGGGGCGGGAAAAGTCGACCGAAGTGCTGGAGGTTGAATTGAGGCTGCCCGGGGAGAAGAACGGGAAGATCGCGGAGTCGGAATTGGAGGTGGGTGGCGATACTGCGGAGGTGGGTGCCAATTCTGCGGAGGCAGGTGGCGATCCTTCTCAATCGATCTACGCCTGGTCGCGACTTGCGTATCCAATTGCGGACATTGATATTAACGGACGTACAGTGTCCATGAGGGTAAATGATCTCCGAAGATCCCGCGCCTTCCCGGTGCGAGTTTTGTTTCCGGTTGCCTGGTTGAATTTAGATGCGGGGCAGGCACCTTATGCGGGGCAGGCACCTTATGCGGGGCAGTCACCTTATGCGGGGCAAACGCCATATTCAGAACAAAGCGGGGACGACCTTCAAGACACATACACCGCCGTAATTCGTGATCCCTCCCTCACGCTGGAGCGGGTACTTGCAGAGGAGTCGCAGTGGCAGGCCGAAGTGGAACGGGAACGGGCCACGCGCGAACAGCTGCTCGAACTCGCCCCCTCCTTGTCGGCACTGTTATCGGCACTGGGTATTCTAGTCTTTGTACTTGTCTACCGGACGTACGGAACGAAACCAAAACCCACCTACGGGTCAGCTCATGTGCGTCGCATCACCCCGAACCCTTTACCCCCCGCGCTGGCCGGCCGATTGCTAAACGCCTCAACAGGATCTGCCGGGCACCTCACATCCACCCTTTTCGACCTCGCCCGCCGTGGCTATTTGATGCTCGAGGAACGCCCGGTAGAGGAAAAGTGGTACTCCAATGAGACGACGGAGTTTGTCCTGTCCATGCCTACACAAGGGGTAACGAAAGAGGGTACGCCATCGCAGGAGGACAATTGGATGCGGGAATCCTTCTCATCGCGGGATCTAGTCCCGGGTGTCGAACGAGGTATAGAACGGGATGTCGAAGGAGGTATAAAACGGGATGTTCAACGGGATGATGTGAGAGGCCTTTCCGGCGTATGTACGGATGAGCAAGGCTTGCTGGACTGGGAGCGCAGCCTGCTCGATTTTGTGGAGATGCAATTGCTCAAAGGCAATCACACCTTCAAAAAGGTGTTCAATGGAAACCGCAGTGCGTTTCCAAAGTGGTACCGAAAGTGGGATGGGATTGTCCGTAAGACGTACAAAGCCCAAGGGTGGTTCGATTCGAGAAGTTACATTGGGGTGACGATCAATGCAACTGTCCAGTCTCTTTTGCTGATTTCATCCATTATCCTTTTGGTAAAATCTTCTGGCGTGATGATTCCGGCGTTGCTGATAACGGGAATTTTGTTGATTGCGTCATTTGCCGTGATTCGGCGCACAGAAAAGGGAGAGATGCTGTATCAGGAGTGGAAATCGTACAAAGATGGGTTAAAGGATGGGAGCATGGCTCTTTCTGGAATGCTGGATGAAGGAGTACGTGGCGATGGCACAGATCGCACACGACTCACCCCCGACCGACATTTTATCTACGCAACGGCCATGGGAATTCATGGTAAAAAAATGAAAGCGCTGGTGTCGCGAATATCCCAAAACGATATGAATGCAATCTTCCCCTGGATTTTCCTGATGCCGGGATCTTCGAACACGCCTGCTACCGTGGCGGCCTCACTCAACGCACTCACCGCCACGGCAACAGCCAGCGTAAGTTCTGTGGCTGGTGGAGGTGGGGCGTCGGCAGGTGCAGCCGGTGGCGGAGCATCCGGCGGGGCGGGGTAAGGGATCGAGATGGTTTCTCTTGATATTCCTATTTGTTCGTCGTACGTAGGCTTTATCAGCAAGCTGCTTTACTGTGCTTCTGCCATTTTTTATAACTGTTCAATTAGCTTACTTGTCGAACATGCTTTTTTACTTCACTTTTTAACTTATAGGGACGGTTAAATGCTTCTTGAGAGACCTTAAAAAAATCTGCCAGTTTTCTAATCGTATCTTTTGATAGCCCTTTTTGATAGTTTAATATTTTGGAAACTGTCCCTTTTGATAAACCAAGAATATCAACTACATCCTTAGCTTTTAAACTGTTTTCATGCATCAATGCTTTATGAATTTCAACTGGGTCGGAATCTTTAAACGTGTTATGTTCATAGTCCCATTTCTCAATTAACAGAGTGAGCAAATCTATTTCGTCTTGATTCTTATTCAGTGAGATGAAACTTTCTAAGATATCGCAATACTCATAGTACTGCTTCTTATCCTTTATGATCGTGTATTTTAATTGTGTTTTCATGGGATAAATGGTAGACACAAACGTACCGAAAAAGTTTCACCATGGGAAACTATTCTGCACCAATGTTACTTATGGTTGGGAGATGAGGTCTATATAGCCACTTTCCGCAACTTCTCGATATCGGCCACCGTCTTCGGCACATCGGTTAGGTTTTCGTGGCCATCTTCCGTAATCACAAGGTTATCCTCGATCCGAACCCCCCCAAACTCCATCATCTCCTGCAACAAAGACGCATTCAAAAACGCCCGCTGCTCCTTATCCTCGAGCGCAGGCTTCAACAAAGCAGGAATAAAATAGCAACCCGGCTCGATCGTCACAACCATGCCCGGTTGCAGGTCGCGCCGTGCGCGCAAAAATCGAATGCCGGGCCGATCAATCCGATCCACCCCCTTCGGATATCCGCCCACATCGTGTGTGTCCAGGCCTAAAAAATGCCCTAGTCCGTGCGGGAAAAAGAGCGCGAACACATTCTTCTCCATCATATCGTCCACATCCCCGCGAACCACATCCGCATCTGCCAGCCCCTCCAGAATCGCCCTCGCAGCCGCCAAATGCAGATCTTCCATTTTTGCGCCGGGAACCGCACCGGAAATCGCCCGCTCCATCGCTTCCAGCACCGCTTCGTACACTTGCTGCTGACGCGCCGTAAACCTCGCCGCCGCCGGATACGTTCGCGTTACATCGGACGCATACCCGTCAAACTCATACCCGGCATCGATTAGGTACAACTCCCCGTCACGAATCGGCGCATTGTTGTCGGTATAATGCAAAATGGCACTATTCACCCCACCGGCATGAATTCCCGAGTAGGCCGGTTGCATCAACCCGTGCTTCTGCTGATAATACTCGAACACCGCCTTCAGTTCGTACTCACACATGCCCGGCCGGAGCGCTTTCATCACCTCCCGATGCGCAATGTTGTTCACACGCGCCGCCTCGCGAAGTTTCGCAATCTCATCCTCCGTTTTGATCAGCCGGCAGTCGGTGAGTGCATCCACCAGGGCGGTCGTTTCGAAACGCCCGTGTGTACCCGTTCCCGCTCCCGCTCCCGTTCCTGCTCCTGCTCCCGCTCCTGTTCCCTCCCCCGTTGCCGATACCCCGCCACGCACCCCCTGCTCCCGCAACCACGCCGCCTGCTCCTCATCCAGCACATAGATCCGATCCGGCCCGATCTCGCCAATCACCTCCCCTACCCGATCCGCCGCATGCAAAAAATCCGGCTCATACCGCCGCTGAATCTCCTCCATCGTACTCACCTTCCCATGCCAAACCGCGTACTGAACATCCCGAACCGGCGCAAACAGATGATACTCCCCACTCCGCAAATCGATGAGCATCGCATAATCCGGCTCCTGCACGCCCGTCAAATACAAAAACTGGCTCTCTTGCCGAAACGGGAACTCAAAATCCGTGCCATAACGATGCATCAGGCCAGCCCCCTTCACAAACACCACCCCATGCTGGCCCTCCTCAAAACAATCCATCAACTTTTTCCGATGCAGCTCATTCATAATCACTCCTCACATTCAACAAAGTTTCGAATAAAATCCAATACAAACGCCCATATCGTACAAACACTCAATTCGTGCAAAAACTCATTTCATACAAACACCCGATCATGTCTCGTTTCGGGTTGATGAGTCCGCAAAGTAGTCTCCAAACCACATCAGGGCGTCACGATGGAAGGTAATCAAATCTTCCGATGTGTGCAGGATCGCCGGAGCCTCTGCCGGAGCCATTTCCGAAGCAGTTGCCGTAGCCTCACTCATTTGTCGGCTTTGGTCTTCCATGGAAGTCATCGCCGCAATCCCGTCTGCGTTATAGGAATACAGGAATATTTGTTTCGGGTTGATAGGAGAGGCAGTCCCGACCGACTTGGCATCCTGTTCCACACCCGTTTTGTCGAAGTACAAAATCGCTTCGACTGCTCCCACGGGTTGATTGTGAAGTGTAAAGAGAGCTATCAATCGCGTATCCCCCTGAAATGTATTCAACACCGTCCAGGCGGCTTTTTGATGGGGTGACAGGGTTTCGATTCGATAGTAGTGATCGGCCGGGTAGGCAAGAAACGGGGTGTGGGGCTGTAGGTGCCGCACCGGCTGCTTGCTCCTGTGGAATTCGGCGGAAAGCCATCGCGCTACTCTTGTCGCAATATTGGGAGTTGATTGGCCAATTGATTGGGCAGTTGCATCAGCAGTTGATTGAGAGTTTGCATCAGCAGTTGATTGAGAGGTTGCATCAGCAGTCGATCGAACAGTTGCGCCGGGCCCTACCGATTCGGGTGCGAGAAATCCACGATCGATCCAATATTGTGTCGTATCCGCAGGTGATGCGGAGTACGCTGATGATGCGGACACATCAACCCGAACAGATTCATTGCTGCTTCGAATCGAGGAGAGCATGTGTGCAGATGTGGCTGAATCGACTCCTTCGTCCGTTACCCGAAAGCAGAGTTCCTGATGCCCGTTTGAGATCATGAGCCAAGGTACCTGAAGCGCCCGATTGTACCTTGCGATCTGTTCGGCCACCGACCGATTGAGCCGTTCCGATGGGGATTTGCATTCGATCAGCACCTGCGGTTCCATCGCCTCATCGTATAGGACGAGGTCCGCGCGAATGGCCGTTCGAGTGTGAGCGGCCTGCAGCGGAACTTCAAATCCCAAGCGGTTTCGGCTCCAGCCCTCTTCGTGAAGCAGACGCTCGAGTAGGGTGAGGCGAACCCGCTCTTCCGGACGCGGCATGTAGCGGCGTTTCAGGATGGGGTTGAACAACATTCGAACCCCCTCATCAAACCGAACATGCGGAAAGTGGTTCATGGGTTGGTGTTCATGTGACGGAGTTCATATTCTGCACCCTCCGTCACCGGCCCTAGCGTTTGCTGCCTTTGGATTTTGAGGATCGGCCAGATTTCGACCCGCCCGATTTCGACCCGCCGGTCCCCAGTGACGCCTTATTTTTTCGCTGCGATCCCTGATCTGCATCCAGCGCCAGCGACGGTGATTTTTTCTTATTCACATAGAACTGCTGCGCAGCCGAAAGTACATTATACACCAGGTAGTACAAGCTCAGCCCGGATGCAAAATTGTTAAACACGAACAACAGAATAAACGGCATGATGTACTGAAACGCCTTCATGTTCGGCGTTCCCGGCGCTGAGGGTGCCGCTCCCGACATCCCACCCGATACCTTCATCTGCAGGAACATCGCCCCGGTCATCAGCAATACAAACCCGGCGATTTGATCCCCAAGGAACGGAATTGCAAACGGTAGCTGAAAAATGTAATCCGGCGCAGAGAGGTCGCTCGCCCACAGAAACGACTCCTGGCGCATCAACATCGAATTTTGCAGGAAGTAGAATAGCGTAATCAGGATCGGGAACTGCAGCAGCATCGGCAAACATCCGCCCAACGGATTCACTTTCGCCTTCTTGTACAGATCCATCGTGGCTTTCTGCTGCTTCTGTGGATTGTCCTTAAATTTCTCCTTGATCTCCTGCATCTGTGGCTGCAACTCCTTCATCGCCGCTATACTCTTGAAACTCTTCTGCGTGAGCGGGTAAAGAGCCAGCTTGATGATCACCCCGAAAAGAATAATCAAAATCCCAAAATTCCCTATAAATGTGCTTCCAAGCGTGAAAAACGGAATCACCAAAAATCGAACCAGCGGATCGGCAAACCAACGGATAATCGCATACCCCACTTCGATCACATCGTACGCGTGCTCGTCAAAATCCTTCAGATCGTAATAGCGAAGGGGGCCGCTGTAGAGTTGAAACTGCAGCGTTTTCTCGTTGGCGATACTGGACTGCAACGACACCAGGTAATTCGGTGCCACATCGGCCGTTTCCATCGGAACATTCGCCTCCCCGCTCATCGATGCCGAAATCGTGTTATTCAGCGGCTTAATAAACTGCCCAAAAAACTGCGTCCGCGTGGCAATCCAGTTAATATTCCCGGTAATACGCTCTTCCGACCGGCCGATCTCTGTTAGCTGCACCTTCTCGAGTACTCCACCAGCGTACACATACCCAGCCGATGCCATCGCATCCTTGGGATGATTCTTTTCGGTAAGCCGGAGCGGACTGTTCCACGACAGATCCACGCGCGGATCGGCCATGTAAGGCTCCAATCCATCCACGGTAACCTCAAAATCGTAACTGTACTGATCGGGATAAAACCGGTACGTGTACAAAATCGATGCCGACGCATCTACATCCAGCCGGTATGAAATCTCCAGCGACTCCATCTCCTCGGTCAGCTCCAGCACAGGCTCGCTAAAGAGCGGTTCGAACAGCAGCCTCGACGTTTCGATATTGTAATTTTGCTCCGACAAAAAGCCCAGCGAAAGCGCCGAACGCGTGGTGTCGCGAACCATCTGTACCCGTTGATCGTCCCAGGTCTGATAATTTCGCAGTGTAATTTCCGCCGGCCCCGCACCCAAATTCGTAAA
>Ga0075479_10000770_pt1 | contig 14254 bp, 15 predicted proteins | sample DEB08_DNA_8_FD_76341 | JGI IMG/M metagenome (GOLD analysis project Ga0075479, IMG submission 76341) | Aqueous microbial communities from the Delaware River and Bay under freshwater to marine salinity gradient to study organic matter... | ecosystem: Environmental > Aquatic > Marine > Coastal ... | reverse complement strand
AAATGGCTACAACACTAGAAATCATTCAAGGAATTTCACAAGCGGCAGCAAATGCTTATGATGGTGCTCACGATGAGCGCTTTGTCGACGGCGAACCAAAGAAGATTGGTTTGGCTAGAGAAGAAGGCTGCCCAATTATTGACTCAAGAGTCTCCGATGGCTTTGGTGTTAAGCTTATCGGCAACATGCTTCAGATCAACTACGAAGCAAACGTTCGCCTCAAGGATGTTTACGCAGGAAAGTTTGAAGAAGAATGCGAGCTAAAGCTTCAACAAATCGCAAACTTCCTCACAAAAGAATACAGAGCAATCACAGGCAGCGCCCTCACCCTCACACCAGAAGGTGAATGCACTTGTATCGTTCAGAACACAAGTCGTGTTAGAACATTCGTTATGGCTCACAGACTTTTCAAGGTTGCCCAGTTGACACAAGTCGACACACTTGGAGAAGCAGTTACTAATCCAATGGATGTTAAATTTCAGAAGTTCTTGAAAGAGGGCTCATTCGAATAAGAAGGAAGAATGTCTTATAAGCTATCCAAAAAAGAGATAGTAAAAGAAATCGTCAAATGCGGTAAAGATCCGGTTTACTTTACAAACAATTATGCGAGAATTTCGCATCCTATTAAGGGACTAATTCCCTTTAAGACCTATCCGTATCAAGCGGACTTGCTGCAAGATTTCAACGATTATCGATTTACAGTTATCCTAAAAGCTCGTCAGCTTGGTATTTCTACAATCGCCGCAGCCTATATTGTTTGGCTGATGCTTTTCTATCGAGATAAGAATATCTTGGTTATGGCTACAAAGTTCGCGACAGCAGCAAACTTGGTCAAGAAGGTTAAGGCTATTATGAAAAACCTTCCAGAATGGCTCGTATTAGCCGAGATATCAATTGACAACCGTGCCTCGTTTGAACTCTCAAACGGCTCTCAAATCAAGGCTGCGAGCACTTCAGGGGACGCTGGACGTTCTGAAGCCCTTTCCCTCCTGGTGCTTGACGAGGCTGCCCACATTGACAACCTTGAAGAGTTGTGGGCCGGTCTTTATCCTACAATTTCTACCGGTGGTCGTTGTATTGCTCTGAGCACACCAAACGGTGTTGGTAACTGGTTTCACAAAACTTATGTTGAAGCAGAGGAGTCAGCAAATGATTTCCATCCGGTAATCCTCCCGTGGAACATTCACCCAGAACGAGATCAAGAATGGTTCGAACGAGAAACCAGAAACATGTCTCGAAGGGAAATCGCCCAAGAGCTTGAATGCAACTTCAATACTTCCGGTGATAGTGTTATCCACCCAGAAGATATCACTTATCTTGAACAGCAAGTATCAGAACCAAAATATAGAACTGGATTTGATAGAAACCTTTGGATTTGGGAGCAATACAATAATGAGAACACTTACTTACTTGTTGCTGACGTGGCGCGAGGTGACGGTGCAGACTTTTCTGTTTTCCATGTTATAAAACTAGAAACCATGGAAGTGGTTGCCGAATATCAAGGTAAACCAAGCCTGGATTTATACGCTGACATTCTTAACTCAACTGGAAAAGAATATGGAAATTGTCTTCTTGTTGTTGAGAATGTGGGTATCGGTATTTCAGTTTTGGAGAAATTGACAGACCTTGGATATCCAAACATTTATTATTCCATCAAGTCAACTCACGAGTTTGTTGAAAGTCATCAAGGCGAAAATCATTCTGGTGCTGTCCCTGGGTTCACAACCTCGTCAAAGACAAGACCATTGATTGTCGCAAAACTAGAAGAATTCATCAGAAACAAACTAATTAAAATAAACTCTGTGCGTTTTACTAACGAACTGAGAACTTTCATTTGGAAAAACGGCAAGCCTCAATCAATGAGGGGCTATAACGATGACCTGATCATGGCTCTAGCCATCGGATGTTGGGTCAGAGATACGGCACTCACTGTAAATTCTAGGGAACAAGAATATAAGAAAGCTTGCTTGACATCTATGGTAAAAGTGAATACAAAGATTAATACTACGATACCCGGACAACAAGGGTATAAAAAAAGCGAAGCATTAGAAGATAAAATGTTTAAACAACAAGAGCAATACAAACAATACTCTTGGTTAATCAAAGGATAAATAATGGCAGACAATAAGAATAATCCAAATAATCCTCAGTCTGAGTTGTTTCGTCGTTTGACGAGACTTTTCTCCGGACCAATTACAAACTGGAGAACCCAAACAAACAGGAGAATCAAGAGAGTAGAACTGGATAAATACGCTACTCAGTTTAGATCTGCTTCTGGGCAACAATTTAAGAAAGCTGCATACAGCCCATTTGATGTTATGCAGAGCAAGATTATGTCTAATCAGAATAGATCTGAAAGATATATTGATTATGACCAAATGGAATATATGCCAGAGATTGCTTCTGCTCTTGATATTTATGCAGACGAAATGACAACCCATTCTTCCTTGAGCCCTATGCTTCGTATTGATTGTCCAAACGAAGAGATTAGGGCAGTCCTTCATTCGCTCTATATGAATGTTCTTAATGTTGAGCACAATCTTTTTGGTTGGTGTCGTTCGATGTGCAAGAACGGAGATTTCGTTCTTTATTTGGATATTGATGATAGAATCGGTGTTAAGTCTGTTATCCCTATTCCTCTCAGAGAAGTTGAAAGACTTGAAGGAGAAGATCCCACAAATCCAAATTATGTCCAGTATCAGTGGAACTCTGCTGGAATGACTTTTGAAAACTGGCAAATTGCACATTTTAGAATTCTCGGAAACGACAAGTATGCCCCATACGGATCCTCGGTTCTCGACCCTGCTCGTAGAATTTGGAGACAGTTAGTTCTTATGGAAGACGCAATGATGGCTTATCGTATCGTTCGTTCTTCTGAAAGGCGAGTCTTTTATATTGACGTTGGATCTATCGCGCCGCAGGACGTTGAGCAGTTTGTTCAAAAAACAATCACATCTATGAAGCGTAATCAAGTTGTTGATGCCAGCACAGGTCGCGTCGATCTTCGATATAACCCGCTAAATGTTGAAGAAGATTATTTCATTCCAGTTCGAGGCGGAGAATCTTCAAGAATCGATACGCTTGCTGGTGGTCAGTTTACTGGCGATATCGATGATGTTAAGTATCTCAGAGACAAGATGTTCTCGGCTTTGAAGATTCCGTCTGCTTATTTGTCGAGTGATTCCGAGGCACAAGAAGATAAAACAACTTTGGCTCAAAAAGACGTTCGTTTCGCAAGAACAATCCAAAGGCTTCAGAGATCAGTCATTGCGGAAATGGAAAAGATTGGTATTGTTCACCTTTATACTCTTGGATTTAGAGGTGATGATTTGGTCAGCTTCAAGCTTCGCCTTAATAATCCTTCGAAGATTGCCGAACTTCAAGATCTTGAAGAGTGGAAAACCAAGTTTGAAATCGCAGGTGGCGCAACAGAGAACTTCTTCTCTCGTCGTTGGATTTCTAAGAACATCTTTAATCTTTCAGAGGAAGAGTTTGTTCGAAATCAAAGAGAGATGTTCCATGATCGTAGGTTTGAGGCAGAGCTTGGCGCAGTAGCGGAAGCAGCAACTGCTGAATTCAATGAAGCTATCGGTACAGATCTTGGAGAAGAAGACCTTGGTGGAGCCGAGGGATTAGGTGATGAAGGCGCTGGAGACTTGGATCTTGGAGGGGAAGAAGCTGGCGGGGAAGGCGCTGGAGACTTGGATCTTGGAGGAGAAGAAGGTGGAGAAGAAGAAGGTCCACTTCTCGCCGCTCCCGCGAAGAGAGACGATAGGGATCGTAAAACAACCAAAAACTCTCAGGGTAAGCGAGCAAAAGGCAAAAAGTATGTTTCTACTACTAAGCGAGGCGGAGATGGTAGAAACGGCAGAATTCAGAATTACACAAACATTGCGATTCCAAAACCAAAAGATATTGTTTCAGGATATTCGGATATGAAACAACTATCTCGTGGAATTTACGAATCACAACAAACTACTTACGACAGCGATGAAAAGCTACTATTTGAAGTATCGACTGAAATTCGAGACTTGATTGCTGATCTAGAAAAATCGGAGACTGAAATAAATGAAAATGAAGCACAATAAAAAGCGTAATACTGCTTTTATCTTTGAAGCTTTGATTCGAGAGTTGACAAAAGCTGTTGTCGCTCAAGATAAGCCAAAGCAAAAGAAGATTGTTAAGATTATTAGAGAGAACTTTAAGGGAAGAACTCTTCTTGCAAAGGATCTTGAAGCATACAAGACTATTCTTGAGTCAAAAGATCTCGATAAGAAAACAGCAGAAAAGCTTATCTTTGAAGCAAGAATGATTAAGATGTCGATTAATCACAAAGTTCTTTTCGAAAAGCAAAGCGAAGTCATTGATCTCATTAACAAAGAAGTCTCACCAGAAGTTTTCAACAACTTCGTTCCGAACTATAAAGATCTAGCAACAGTCTTCCAGATTTTTCACCCAAGAACAAAGGCAAAGCAAAGAGTTCTTCTTGAAAATCAAGTCATTGAAAATATGCTCTCCGGTGAAGCAAGAGAAAGAGAATCAATTAAGCCAATCGACAACTTGACATACAAGACGTTTGTCAAGAAGTTTAATGAAAAGTATGGCGAATCTCTTCTCTCCGAGCAAAAAGAACTTCTCAAGCATTATATCGGATCTTTCTCTGATAACGGCATCGATCTCAAGGCTTTCTTGAGCGAAGAGATTGGTCGCTTGCGTGAAGTCGTTGAGAGTTCAACTCAGCTTGCAGAAGTCAAGCAAGATGAAGCAATCCTAGAGGGGACACAAAAGGTTCTTGATGTTATTGATGGGTTTAAACAAAGGGACATTGATAACAAGTTTATCCATGATGTCCTCAAGATCCAAAATCTTGCAAAGGAGATTGAAGAATAATGGCACTCATGACGGTCACTATCGGTCAGGAACAGAAAGATAGATTTGATATCGAACTTCAAGCTAGAAGATCACTTGACGGAAATATTATGATTTTCGATCACAAAGAGATTGATATTGTCGTGATGCCAAAGAAAAATAAGATTGTCACATTTGCTAAGAAAGAGCCATCCGACTCAGTTTATTCAGCGCAAGACCGATTTTTTGAGTTTATGAATACAAAGGGTCTCGTTCAATTCGGCACAGTTCGTGGTGGAAATATTTATGGCTCTATTGAGGGGCTAATTTGCGAATCCGATAATCCACAAAAGAATCGCTTTGATTATACTCTTTATGGAATCTATCAATTTGTCCAACAAGAGGCTCCATACTATAACTACCTTGAGAGCTATGAAGAAATGCTTGACGATTACTATACGGACCCAACAAAGGAAGACTCCACAGAACTTGGTGAAGTCCCACAAGCAACAGAGAAAGGCTCCATTCGTCCAGGTTACACATACGAGCCTTATTGGATGAGTTATATGCTTGAAAATCTACAGAAGGAAGACTAATGTCATTTATAGAATTGGTTTATTTTGTTTTGTCTGCTTACGGGCTGACCCAGATCCTTTGTTATGGTAGAATCTTTAATAGAATCAGACCAAAAGGTTATTTCTGGTCTTGTCCAATGTGTGTTGGCTTTTGGGTCGGAATGTTTTTATGCGTCATTAATCCATTGACACAACTATTTATGTTTGAGGTCACAGTAGCAAACATAATGCTTTGTGGTTTCATAAGTTCTGGGACTTCTTATACCCTTAGTATGGTATTTGGTGATTCTGGAATAAACTTGGAGACCAAGAATGTCACTCAAGAGATGGATGATTCGCGGAGTTAGGCGCTGCAAAGCAGGCTGTTGACTACTTTAAAGAGGAAATAAAATGAGCAAAGTATTGCTAAGAGAATACTATGAACTTTGCGAAGGCGGAGTTTGTAGAGACCTTCTAACAGAAGAAGAAAAAAGAGATATTCAAGAAAACAATGCCATGTATTTGACCGGACTTATGCAACAGTGCGGAGTTAAAAACGGAAACGGCAGAGTTTATCCAGAAGACGTTCTCAAAAGAGAGATTGAAGTTTATAAGAAGCTTGTACGAGAAAAGAGAGCACTTGGTGAACTCGATCACCCAGATGATTCTGTTATCAACCTTAAGAACGCTTCTCATATGGTCACAAACATTTGGATGGATGGACCAAAGGTTATGGGAACTGTCAAGGTCTTGAACACCCCATCGGGTCAGATTTTGAAATCTCTTGTTGATTCCGGAGTCAAGCTTGGTATTTCTTCTCGTGGTCTCGGCTCTGTTCGTGAGTCCATGCAAGGTACGATTGTTGAGGATGATTTCCAACTAATCTGCTTTGATTTTGTTTCTGAGCCTTCGACACCAAATGCCTTTATGGCACTTAAGGAAGGTAAGGAATACGACAAGCCAAATATTTTCACAAAAGCCGATAGAATCAATCGTGCTCTAAAACAAATCTTGGATGAATAATGAAAAAGAAAGAATTACAAGAAATCTTAAAGCCACTTATCAAGCAATGTATCAAGGAAGTCATCTTCGAAGAAGGTGTTCTTTCTGGTATTATCAAAGAAGTTGCTGTTGGGATTGGAAGCCAAACAATTGTGGAAACACGCCAGGTCGCTTCACAAACTCAATCTATGCAGATGGAGCGTCAGCCAATCCAAGACCACCAGCTACAGCAAGAGATAAGGGCAGAAATGGATAATAAGAGAAAGAGACTAGAAGAGGCAGTCGGCATCGGTTCCGTATTTGAAGGAACACAACCACTCTCTTCAGGCGGTACGCCATCTGGTGATTCGAAGATTTCAAGCCCTCTTTCAGCATATGCGCCAAACGATGCTGGTGTTGACATCAGCGGGATTATGGCAATCGGTTCTGGACAGAACTGGAAGAAAATGATTTAATTGGAGTTATAATGTCTAACAGGACACACGGTAGAGAGCCCCAAACAAAGAGGGCAGTAAATGTTTCAGAAAAGCTGAGACACAAAAACGATTCAGTCGATAGAATGATTCGTCGTTTTTTGAGAAAGAGCAAGAAGCAAGATATTGTTAGAAAATATCGTGCTCGTGGTGAATTTGAAAAGCCCTCCGTCAAGAGAAGAATGGCAGGCAAGAGAAGACAAAAAATTCTTGATAAAGCACAACAAAGATACGAGCAAATGAGAGACGGTGGAGTTGGCACGGATGATAAACTTCCGAGACCAAAAAAGAGAAGAAGAAGGTAAGAAGCAAACTATTTATTGCAGGAGAAACAAATGTCAATTTATCAATATAGACCAGGGCTTAACAATGCCGCTTCTTACATGGCATCAGGCACACCATTTATTACAGGATCAAACGCTCTTACTGGGACTATGAAGATTGAGTTTCCCAGAGTTACAAAGTCTATTACCATTCACGAGCTTACAAACAATAAGGCAATATATTTTTACTTTAACGAAAATGCAACAGAGTTAAATAAGTTTGTTATTGATGCGACTTCGCACGATCACCAGCCATTCACTTTTGATGTCAAGTGTAAAGAAATTTATATCTCTGGTTCTGGTATTCAGTTCAGACTTATGGCAGAATTGACCGGCATCGAAGCAAAAGAAATGTTCACCCTTACAGGTTCAGGTATAACCGAATAGTATCATTATAAAAAAACGTCTTTTTATAATTTCGACAACTATTTATTTTTGAACCATTTTATAAGGGGAAGTCTCTATGTCTTCATTGTTAGAACAAGCAATCATTGACGCCGCTGCGCTTAAAGATGCGGCAATCAAAAACGCAGAATCTGCTCTTTTGGATAAGTATTCCAACGATATCAGAGAAGCGGTTGAAAATCTTCTAGAGCAAGAAGAGGAGCCAAGTCAAGATAAGGAAGAGGAAGCTCCCTCCAATGCTGAAGATATCCCCCTTGCAGCAGATCCAGAATCTGAGCCTTCCGAGGATGAAGTTATCACTCTTGATTTCGAAGAGCTTCAGAAAATGGCTGACACGCTTTCTGCTGAAGATCAGGATCTTGTTGGTGATCCGCTTTCTCATGAGGCAGCCATGGAAACACCGCCGGCTCCAGTCGACACCCCAGAAGATTCAGTTTCCCCCGTTGATGTCGGCATTGCTCTCGAAGAAGAGATTGATACAGTGGACCTTGAAGCAATCATTGAAGAGTTGATTGTTGATATCGAGCCCCAAAAGGATGGCTGGGCTGGAACCCCTGATAGTATTATGGACTTCAAGCAAGAGCTTGAGATGGCACGCATGGCTTCTACAAAGGCACAAGAAGAAAATGAAGCACTCGTTGCAGCCAATAAGAAGTTGACAAAGGAAAACAAAGATCTTAAGACTAAGTTTTCTACTTTGATTGACTCAGTTAACACTTTAAAGGAAAGCATGGAAAAGGTTAACCTTTCCAATGCTCGACTTGTTTATACGAACAAGACTTTGGCAAATCGCTCCCTGAATGAGCGACAAAAGAATAAAATTGTTGATGCTTTGTCAGAGGCACGTTCGGTTGAAGAAGCAAAGGTAATCTTCGAGACTCTAGAAAACGCAGTGGGCAGTGTTGTAGGTAAGGCACAGCCACAATCACTTCGTGAGACTATTGAAAGACCCTCTGCCAACTTGCCTAGAAGAGCGGACAGAACTGTTGGAAGCCCAGCAATGGATAGAATGCAGATTCTGGCCGGAATTAAATCACACAAATAATCTTATAGGAGAAATTAAAAATGTCTATTCTTGAAAAGCTTACAGAAGGCATCGTTCGTAGAGATCTCTCCAAAGAAGGTGCTGCTCTTCTCTCCAAGTGGGAAAAGACAGGTCTTCTTGAAGGTCTCTCAGACGAAAGAACTCGTCATGGTATGGCGTCCCTTCTTGAAAACCAAGCCAAGGAACTTCTTCGCGAAGCTTCTTCTATGGCTGGTGGCGACGTTGAAGGTTTTGCTTCCGTCGCATTCCCAATTGTCCGTCGTGTTTTCGGCGGTTTGATCGCAAACGACCTTGTTTCCGTTCAACCAATGAGCCTCCCATCTGGTCTCATTTTCTTCCTTGATTTCCAACACAACAGCGCTCGCCTTGCTGGTCAAGCAGGCGATTCCATCTATGGTGGCGGCGTTGTTGGTTCTCAAATCACAGGTGGCGTATCCTTGTCTGGTCGCAATGCAGAGCAAAGCTTCTATGCACTTAACAACGGCTACTCCTCCCCAACAGGTTCCGCAGCAACAGGATTTACACTTATTGCTTCTGGTACTGTTGGTGCTTCTGGTTCCACTGTTGATCGTCTTGTTCGCTTCGACCCAGATCTTGTTGGTACTGCTGTTGCTGTCGGTAAGGTTGCACTTTCCGCTCTCACAGGTCAACAGTTCAACATCAAGGATTATGTCACAATCACAGCCAAAAACGGCTCCGCCACCGTCGGCGGAATGATTCGTCGCCTCACTCGCGATGCTGACGCGCAAGATATTGCGGCCACCACCGCTGCTGCTGGTGATCTTATCGTTGTTATGACTGGTTCTGATGTCGGCGCTGCTACAGCTTCTATGGCAACAGTTAATACTGCCTCCTTCGTCATCGACGATAACCTTGTAACAGCTTCCGCACTCGGTGCAGTTGTTGGCGCTAATACTTGGGGTCTTGAGAGTGAAGCAGCGATCCCAGAGATCGACATCAAGGTTGATTCCGTCTCCGTCACAGCGAAGACTAAGAAGCTCAAGGCTAAGTGGACACCAGAATTGGCACAAGACCTTAACGCATACCACAACCTTGACGCAGAAGTTGAGTTGACTTCTGTTCTTTCTGAGCACATTGCTCTTGAAATCGACCAAGAAATCCTTGAAGATCTTGTCAAGGGTGGTACTGCTGCTAAGTTGTACTGGTCCAGACTTCCAGGTAAGTTCGTTAACCGCGAAACAGGTGCTGCGCTTGATGCAACATCTCTCGGCTACCCAGACTTCACCGGTAACGTCTCCGAGTGGTATGAGACACTTGTTGAAACTATCAACGATGTTTCTGCACAAATTCACCGCAAGACACTTCGCGGTGGCGCTAACTTCATTGTCGTCTCTCCAGAGATTGCTAACCTTCTTGAGTTCACCGCTGGTTTCCGTGGTGCTGTCACTCACGAAGACGCACGCGGCACCGTTGGCGCAGTTAGAGTTGGTAACTTGAGCAAGAAGTTCGACGTTTACGTTGATCCATACTTCCCAAGAAACGTTGTTCTTTGCGGTCGTAAGGGCGCTTCCTTCCTTGAAAGCGGTTACGTCTATGCTCCATACGTTCCACTCCAAATGACACCGACAATCTTCGGCACCGAGGACTTCGTACCTCGTAAGGGCGTCATGACACGCTATGCTAAGAAGATGGTCCGTCCAGATATGTACGGATTGGTCGTTATCGAAGATCTCGTCTGATCTTAGCGTAACGTAGTCATCAACAGCCCTCCCACTTATTGTGGGGGGGTTTTGTTGTTTGAGGCACTACTTAGTGTTAGGAGAAATTTTACCCATGGCTCTTCCCGTTCTTACTCCCGCTAGTCAAATGAGCAAATCTATTCTTGCTCCAACCGGAACTTATTCAGAAGTTACCGGTTCACTTCCTTTTGGCATTTATGCAAGCTCATCAGCATTTATCTCTGGTGCTGTTGACCAAGTTGCCTACACTTACAAGAAACTCGGTGGCGATGTCCTCGATATTGAGCTAAAGACAACAAACGTTTATGCCAATTATGAAGAAGCCTGTTTAGAATACAGTTATCTTATAAACCTTCACCAGTCTAAGAATATTCTTTCCGATGTTCTTGGGCAAGCTACAGGTACATTTGACGAAGACGGCGAACTAGTAACCGGGCCTTCAGGCGTTAATCTCAAATATCCAAGAACTATGTTTGAATATGCCCGCCGCGTGGGTGATGGATTCTCATTTGAAGCAGGAATCGGTGGAACAATTCCAATTTATTCTGCTTCATTTAAGGTGAATAATCTTCAACAAGATTATGATCTTCAATCTATCTTATCTCAATCATCAGCCACTGGTATCGATCCTGCTGGTGGTGCTGGCGCTCCATATCAAGGAGTTGTTGGAGATAACAGAGTTATTATCAAAAAAGTCTTTTACAAAACTCCAGGAGCAATGTGGCGATTCTTTGGCTATTATGGCGGATTAAATGTTGTAGGAAACCTAAATCACTACGGACAATACACAGATGACTCAACATTCGAGATAGTTCCAGTGTGGCAAAATAAACTGCAAGCTATGGCTTATGAAGACCACTTGTATACGAGATTGTCTCATTATTCTTTCGAATTGAAAGATAATAAACTTAGATTATTTCCAATGCCACATACATTTAGTGACCAACAATACATGTGGGTCGAGTTCTCTGTTATCCCAAACAGTTGGGACGAGAATCCAGAATATGAAACAGGAACGGAAGGTATCAATAATATCAATACTATTCCGTTTGATAATATTCCATATGAAAACATTAATGCAATCGGCAAGCAATGGATTCGCAGATTTGCTCTTGCTCTCTCTAAAGAAACACTTGGGCAAATTAGAGGAAAGTTCGCAACAATACCAATTCCAGGCGAGTCTGTAAATTTGAATGCTGATGCGCTTTTGAGCCAAGCAAAGGAAGAGCAAGACTTGCTTAGAAACGAGCTTAAGGAAATCTTGGATCAGTTGACTTACTCAGAGATAGCTAAGTCGGATGCCGAGAAGGTTAATGCAATCGAGGATATACAAAAGAAAATGCCAATGTATATTTATCAAGGTTAAAATAACATATGTCAAGTGAAAAAGAACAATTTGCTGGTTACAGACCATATTATGGAGAAGAAAGAGAAACAGAAGACCCGAATGTCAAAGAAGTTTCTCTTATGCCGTCAACTGTAGAAACGATTGATTTTGCTCTTTATGATTGGTTAAACGAAGAACTTGATATTTTCTGTACTACAAATGAAGGATGGAAAAAAGTCCCTCTTATTTGGTCAATGCCAGAAAGATCTTTTCAAATCAAAGACAATAAAGACCTCAGAAACAGAAAAAATGTTTTCACACTTCCTGTTATTTCAATAGAGAGAAATTCTTTAGTTAAAGATCCAAATATGAAAGGTGTAGCATGGTCTCACTTACCAAGATATCACGATGCAAAAGGCGGCGCAATAGAGGTTGCCAGGTTAATCAACCAAGATAAGACATCAAACTTTGCAAACGCTACAGCAAAAAGAAAGTTTGGACAAATGAACTTTCCCTATAAAAACAAGAAAGTTGTTTATCAAACAGTGTCAATGCCTGTTCCAACTTATGTTGTTGCTAACTATGTTGTAACAATCCAGACAGAGTTCCAGCAACAAATGAATGAAATATTCACCCCATTTATGACAACAACTGGCCAGATCAACAACTTCTTTATTCATCGTGATGGGCATAAGTTTGAAGGTTTTATCCAAAATGATTTTTCACTTGATAACAATTTGGCTAATCTTGACCAAGAAGAAAGAACATTTAAGACAACAATTAATTTAAAGATTCTCGGATATCTTCTTGGATCAGATAAGAACGACAATCAACCAAAACTCACAATTCGCGAGAATGCTGTTGAAATTAAGATTCCAAGAGAGAGGGTTATATACGGAGACATAAGGGAGGACGATTAAGATGTCTAATGATAACAAATGGTCAAGACCAACAAATCCTCCTCCTCCCTTGTTTCTTGGGAAATCGGAAAGAGATCTTGTAAAGCAAGTTAATGATGAACTTATTGAAAGAGTCATCGGACAACAAATACTTTATCTTCCAGTTTCTCGTGAAAGGACAAACTTTCATCCTCTCTATGGTGAAGCGATTCATAAAAGTTTCCTTGGACCAGTAAGAGTTCATGCTCTTGTTGAGTTTGAGGGGATTCAAACAACAACCTCTCATTATGGACTAGACAAGGATTACAAAATCACAGTTAACTTTCATAAAAGAAGACTGGCAGAAGATCAAGACCTTTATGTTCGCGAAGGTGATTATGTTCGATACGGAAACTCTTTTTATGAAATTGTTTCTTTAAACGAAGGTCGTCAACTTTTTGGACAAGTTGATCACCTTTTCCAGATTCAAGCAACATGCATTAAGACTCGCAAAGGTGTTATGTCTCTTGATAATATGGCACAAGATGTTATTGATGCCCTTAATGAGTCGTATCAAGACGGCGGCGGACTAGATTCCGATCCTTCTTCACCTTCAACTCCGTCTTCATCTCCTTCATCTTCACCTTCTTCCTCTCCATCATCTGGTGGATCCGCTGGATCACTTACAGTCCAAGATATCATTTGGACAGTCTACGTATATGAACCCTCAGCCAATATGTCACCAGACACAGCTTTGTCTTCTTTATTTGGCTATACTGGGGATCCTTTAATGGTCCAGACAGCAGCAATATACCAAAACGGTCTAAGGCAAGTTGTTACAGCAAGCCCTCTGACTGGAGATTTCTATATTATCGGTGGCGATATATATAATGTTAGAGAAATTGAGGCTGGAGCAAGATTGTACTTAGAAGTGTTAACAATCATTGAATAAATGAGAAAACAATGGAAGCATACAGAGAAATTTATACATACGAAACCGGTGACTCAACAATCCCCGCTAGGACAAATCTAAACCCTCTTTTGGGATTTGATGGTGAGATTTATGTTCAAGGTGCTCATATGTTTTTGAATGGCGTTAGATCACTTGTTAGTGTTTCTCCTCTCTCTGGAGAGTTCTACATAAATAATGATAAGATTTATAACATTCGAGAAATCGAATCAAACTCCAGATTGATGCTTGAAATTATAAGAATTGTCGGATAAAATTTAAAAATCGATTAAAAAAATATTAAATAGTCTTTTTAAATTTCTAATGCAACTTTTTTATGCTGGGAAACATTTTTCTCTTCTGTTAAGTTGGGGCAGGTATATCTATGGGTGAATGGGTATACCCTGTATTCCTGTTCTGGTTTTTTTGAAAAACTTTGCTTTTCAAAAGGGCTAAAATGTATTATCATTAAGAGGAGAAAATATAATAATGGCTACATTTACATTTTCCAACTATTCTACCAATTCCTACGTCTTCATTGACTTCGGTAATGGTGATGGTTTCGAAAAGATCTCACCAGTCGCATTTGATGGTGAGCTTGATTCCTATCTCGACGACAACGTAGGTTCTACAGTCGCTGAGATTTACAATGCGTTCTCAGTTGCTAACTACCTTTATCCAAAGTTCGTTATCGCAACAGACGCTGAGTTTGCTGCTGGCAACTATGTTGTCTTCTACATGGCAAACCTC
>Ga0075479_10000763_pt1 | contig 14303 bp, 11 predicted proteins | sample DEB08_DNA_8_FD_76341 | JGI IMG/M metagenome (GOLD analysis project Ga0075479, IMG submission 76341) | Aqueous microbial communities from the Delaware River and Bay under freshwater to marine salinity gradient to study organic matter... | ecosystem: Environmental > Aquatic > Marine > Coastal ... | reverse complement strand
CGCACACTCGTCGGACAGCGACCGCCGCGGCCCGCCCACGCACGCTGCGGCGACGTCGCCGCGGTGGCCCCGGCCCAAGCCGACGCTGGGCGTGCGAAGGCGACATCGTCCGCCCGCCCCCCCGGCCTTGAGCGATCGGCGATGCCGTTGCGAACGCCTCAGAATGGGATCCCGATTCCGAGATAGGCCATCAGGCCGTCGAATCCCTCGTTGCTTGGAGCTGTTCGTGCGTTCGAGAGGTGATACCACCGAACGCCACCCATCAACCTCGCTGCGGCCGGATTCTCCTCCAGAGCAACGGTGAAGCCGAATCCGATCTGCGGCGAGAACTTGATTCGGTTGGTCCCCGGCGGCACATCCTCGGTCAGGTAGTCGACTCCCACACCCGCATCGGCGAAGACGGTCCAGGTCTTCTCGTGAAGCAGATGCCATCGCAACAGCACCGCGCCGCCGACGAGGAATGCATCGCCATCGGCGCCCTGATCGAGCCACCCGAACTCGGCCGACGGAACGATCGAAAACCGCTCCGCCATGAAGTACTCGAACTCGGCTCGGGCGATCACGCCGTTGGTCTCTCCCAGATTCGACACCACGCCCCCCAGCAGGTTCAACCGCAACGAATCGGCGGCGCCGAAGACCGGCGACGATGCGGGTGGCGGCATGCCCTCGTCGTCCTCGGTCCGGGACCGACCCCCGTACGCCGCGTGCAGTGGTGCGACCCCGACCGCCAACGTTGCTCGAAGCCCATCGTCGGGCTGGGCACGGACCGGCGCGACTTGCGCCGCCGCACCCTCCGACATGGCCATGGCGAGGATCGTGGACGCCACCGGGACAACCCGGCTCAGGTGTCGAGATCCGTTGCGAGAAGCGTCTCGGAGTCCGCCGGGTCGGTGACTGGGGTCCATGCCCCCAGCGTAGCGGCGGTCCATGCCGCCCTTGGACGTCATGGCCGCCGTGCCCGCGCCCATTCCCTACGCATCGAATGGGAGCCTCGAACCCAGGGGTCGCGACCACCGACGTCGCATGCCCACGGCGTGATGCTCTGCTCGTGCTGAACCAGACCAAGGGCCGCGCGGCCTTGTGAATGGCAACGCCGCGGGCGGGTCGAACACCCGCCCGATCCGCACCCTTCTGGGGAGACGCCTGTTCGGGGACGAAGACCGCAAAAACACACCGCCGTCCGAAGGCTCCGACACCTCCGAACGGCGGGGTCGCGGGTTCGAGACGAATCCGCGGTTTGGCTTGTCAGATCTCCCTGCCGAAGCAAAGGTATCGGGGTCGGAGACCGACGGTCAACGCCAATCGCCGCCATGGGCGCGAGATCGGCGAAATCTTTCGGATCGACCGAGGCGTCAGAGCATTTAGCAAACCAAGGCAGACCAACGAGTGACCCATAACTCCCGTCCTGACAAGGCTGGAACGCCTCCCATCGAGATTGCCATCGGACTTGCCCTCGACGGGAGCACTCCACCCCGGGTGCTGATCGCAAGGCGCCGAACGACGGCCCTTCGAGGCGGTCTGTGGGAGTTCCCCGGGGGCAAGATCGAGCCGGGGGAGACCGCGGAGGCGGCCGTTCGGCGGGAGTACCTCGAGGAGGTCGGCTGCGACATCGAGGTCCTGTCCGAACTGCCCCCCAGCGCCGACCACGATCCGTCGCTCGAGCGAGAGTCCCACGTACGTCTTCGCCCCTTCACCGGGCGGCTTGTCGGGAGGACTTCGCCGATGGCCCACGCGTCCGATGAGGTGCGATGGGTGCCCGTCGGCGAGCTCCGTTCCCTGCCCTGGCCCGCTGCGAACCTCGCCGTCATCGACTCGCTCGAACGCTGGCTGCAGCTGTCCGGGCCGCCCGTCTGACTCGGTCGTGCTTCGTCGTGGTCGCCCGCTCAGTCGCTCTCAGGCGGGACCGCAGGCGTGGTCTCGGGCCCTGGCATCGGCACCGGCGAGACGGCGGGCGACCCACGCTCGCCCGGCAGCGCGTCGTCGGCTTCGACGTTCCGTTCGAGGTCGTCGAGCGACGCTCCGGCACCGACCTTCGACAACGCGGGATCCCCGTCGAAGCGCAGGCGGAACACCTCAGCCCGCTCGAGCACGGCATCGGGATCGCGATTCCAGGCTTCGAGTGCGAAGTGCCACCGGTTCCTGCTGATGTAGGTTCCCGGAAGGAGTTCGGCGAAGAGATCCACACCCACCCAGTCCCACGGTGGCGCGACCGCCCTCGCACTCGTGTCGAGTGGTTCGAACCCCTCGAGCCGGACCTGGACGTCGTACTCGCCGTAATGGTCGATCTCGATGGTGGCCGGCGTCCGGCCGACCTCCCGATCGTTGACGAGAACCAGCGCACCACTCGGCGTGCTGGTGATCTCCACGGTGCGACGCACGCATCCCGACACGAAGGGCAGGACCGCCAGCGCCCATGCCGCGACGATCCCGGCGCGCGATTCGAAGCATCTCGGGCTCATCCGAACTCGTCTCCACGAAAGGTGGACGCGAGATAGGCCTCGCGCACCTCGGGATCGTTGATGATCGATCGGGGATCTCCCTCTCGAAGATTCCGGCCCTCGTGGATGATGTAGGCCCGATCGCAGATCCGCAGCGTCTGCTGCACGTTGTGATCGGTCACGAGGATGGCGATACCCGCCGAGGCGAGGCGCCGGACCTCCTCCTGCAACTCCTCGACGGTGTGCGGATCGACCGCGGCGAACGGTTCGTCGAGCAGGAGCAGACGAGGTCGAGTCACCAGGGCCCGGGCGATCTCCAGTCGCCGCCGCTCGCCGCCGGAGCAGGTGCGCGCGAGTTCCCGCGCCTTGTGCCGCAGGCCGAACTGCTCGAGGAGCTCCGCGGCCCGCTGTCGACGAGCGAGCCGCGAGAGCCCGACCGTCTCGAGAATCGCCTGGAGGTTCTGTTCGACGGTGAGGCGCTGGAAGACGCTCGGCTCCTGACTCAGGTAGCCCATGCCCGCCAGCGCATGGCGATACATGGGCAGATGGGTGACGTCCTCGCCACGGAAGACCACGCGGCCCCGCTCGGGCGAGATCATCCCGATCGCCATCCGGAACGACGTGGTCTTGCCGGCGCCGTTTCGGCCGAGCAGCCCGACGATCTCACCTTCGCCGACGTCGAAGCCGACGCCGTCGACGACGCGACGACCTCCGTAGCTCTTGACGAGATCTCGGGCCGACAGAAGGCTCATGGGCGGAGTCTACCTCCAGGCGCTCAATCGGCGTCATCGGGCCGGGGCGCCGACACCTTGCGCTCGGAGCGCTCGAAGCGGTCGGAGTCGATCGCGGCGAGACGCTCGATCCGCACTCGACGAATCCGCGTCGGCTCGGCGACGGTGACCATGAAGCGCCACCCGTGGGCGTCGGCGTGCTCTCCGGCCTGCGGAACCCGGCCGAAGGCCCCGAGCAGGAAGCCCGCCACGGTGTCGTAGTCGCGATCCGCCTCGGGTTCGAATCCGAGGCGCTCCGCGAGATCCTCGAAGTCGAACCGCCCGTCCGCCTCGAAGAGGTCCTCTCCCGAAGCCGAGAGTTCGGGCATCGCCTCGTCCTCGGGTTCGTGCTCGTCGTGGATCTCTCCGACGATCTCCTCGAGCAGATCCTCGATGGTGACGAGACCGCTGGTGCCACCGTACTCGTCGATCACGATCGCCATGTGCACCTCGTGTCGCTGGAAGTCGGCGAGCAGATCACGCACCCGCTTCGTCTCGGGGACTCGCAGCGGCTCGCGAAGCAATGGCCTCAAGGCGAATCCGCGACCATCGGTTCCGAGGTAGCGCACCAGATCCTTGACGTAGAGGATGCCGAGGATCCGATCCAGACTCTCCTCGTGGACGGGAATCCGCGAGTGACCAGCTTCGCCGATGAAGGTCCGGATGGCGGCGAGATCGTCTGTGTACGCGATGCCCTCGATGTCCGTGCGCGGCGTCATGACCGAACCGACTTCGGTGTCGGAGAAGGCGATCACGTTTTCGATGATCTGGGCGGAGGACTCGTCGAGCCCTCCCTGCCGCTGCGAGTCCTCGATCGTGCGGAGGAGCTCCTCTTCGACCTCGGCGGACCGCAGGTTGGCGCCGGTGAGGCGACGAACCGCCTCATCGGCGAGTTCATAGACCTTGCGAAGCGGCCAGCCCACCGTGTCGATCGCCCGCAGCAGCGGAGCCGCCCCAACCACGATGCCGACGGTGGCGTGTCGGGCGAGACTCCCCGAGACGACCGAGGTGAAGAGCCACAGGATCGCGATGGCCGTGCCGCCCGCCACGACGAGATGCCAGGTCTCTCCCGGCGCCTCCATGCCGGAGAAGGCGACGACGAGAAGCAGCGTGACCGTCACCCGACCGAGGGTGCGAAGAAACCCCACCAGCTGACAGAGGGCTGGGAGACGACCGAACATCCAGCGGCCTCCGCCGCCCCGGGCCTCGAACCGATCCTCGATCGCGGACTCGCTGACCTCGAGCAGCGCGTGGGCCAGCGCGGCGAGATAGGTGGTCGCCGCGGTGGCCAGGATCAGCGCGATCGCGAGTCCGGAGCTCATCGGTCACCCCCCGGGGTCGCCATCGGGGGCACGTTCCCGACCGGATCGGACGATCCCGGCATCGGTGTCTCGGCCTGTTCGTCGCTCCGGGGAAGGCCAAGCTGCTCCAACAGCCCATCCTGAGCGGCGATCATTCGACGCCGGGACGCCACGTCGTGATCTCGCTCGCCCGTCAGATGCAGCAGCCCGTGCACGATGTAGAGCAGCAACTCGGCCTCGATGGCCCGCCCACGCTCCGTCGCTTCGCGCGCCGCCACCTCGACGCCGACGGCCAGGTCGCCGACGACCGGGGCGCCATGGTCGCCTTCATCGCTCCCATCCTCCTGGAAGCTCAGGACATCGGTGGTGCCTGCGACACCGGAGTGCTCCTGGTGCAGGAGATCCATGCCGGCGTCGTCGAGCAGCGCGACCGTCACCTCGACGGGCCGATCCACGAGAGCGACCAGTCGGGCCACATGACCGTGCAGCAAGTCGAAGTCCAGCGGAATCGCGGAGGCCGGGCTTCCCGGCGCCCGTCGGTCCAGCAACACGATCCCCTGAGACGACGGAGGGTCCCCGTCGGAGTCGGCCGCAGGCGCAGCGTCGTCGGACGTCGGGTCGCCACTCATGACCACGTCTCCCAGACAACGGCGATCCGACGGCCGGCTTCGGCGCTTGCTCGCCTCATGCGCCGACATACAGGGGCACAAGCTTGGGCTTGACCCTCGCCTCGAACTCGCCGCGGAACTTGTTGACGATGGTCCGCACCGCCCAGTTGTTGCCATCGGCGAGACCGCAGATCGTGGTGCCGGGGCCGAGTCCCATCGATCCGGCCAGTTCGAGCAGCAGGTCGAGATCGGCGGTGGTTGCATCGCCCCGCTCGATGCGGCAGAGGATCTTGTAGGTCCACGCCGACCCTTCACGGCACGGCGTGCACTGGCCGCAGGACTCGTTCTTGAAGAAGCGGGAGATGTTCCTCGCCACCGCCACCATGTCGGTCTCCTCGTCGAAGACCGTCGGGCAGGCCGTGCCGAGACCCAGCACCTCGGCCCGAGGGCCGATGTCGAAGTCCAGCGGCGTGTCGTACTGGTCGGTACCCAGCACCCCCATGCTGACACCGCCGGGAATCGCCCCCTTGAACCGGCGGCCGTGCCGAATGCCGCCGCAGTGCTTCTCGACGAGGTCCTTCAGCGTCACGCCCAGTCCCATCTCGAAGACACCGGGCCGGACGACGTGCCCGGAAACGCCCATGAGCTTCGATCCGTAGCTCGGCATGCCCCCGAGCGAGCTCTCGACGCCCTGCGCCTTCCACCAGTCGACGCCGTGCTCGAGGATCCCCGGCACCGCGGCGAGCGTCTCGACGTTGTTGACGATGGTCGGCCGACCGAACAGGCCCTTGACCGCCGGGAACGGCGGCTTGATGCGGGGCCAGCCTCGCTTGCCTTCGATCGCCTCGAGAAGTCCGGTCTCCTCGCCGCAGATGTAGGCGCCGGCGCTGCGATGGACATGGCAGTCCACAGCGAAGTCGACCTTCCCCCGCATGAGTCCCTTCCCGCCGAAGATGCCGTTCTCGTAGGCCTCCTTGATCGCCTGCTCCATCACGCGGGCCTGGTGGTGGTACTCGCCGCGGATGAAGAAGTAGGCGGTGTCGAGGCGGCATGCCCAGCAGCAGATCGCGATGCCTTCGAGGATCAGGTGCGGATCGAAGTCGCAGAGGAGGCGATCCTTGAAGGTGCCCGGTTCGGCTTCGTCGCAGTTGATGGCGAGATACCGGCGGCCGCCGTCGGGCGCGGGCAGGAACGACCACTTGAGGCCTGCGGGGAAGCCGGCGCCGCCACGTCCCCGCAGCACCGCGGCCTTCACCGTCTCGATGATCTCCTCGGGGGTGCGATCGAGCGCCTGCTCGAGCGCGGCGTAGCCGCCAGTGGCGACGAACCCCTGGTAGTCCACGGTGCGGCGGTCCTTCGGATCGCCCCACGGCGGGGTCGGAATGCGTCGGACGAGGCTTGGTGCGTCGATGGTCATGCGGTGCTCTGATCGAACGGGTCTGGTCTTAGGGATCGGAAGGGTCTTCGGGACGCTCTGGGAGGCGATCTTCGGTTCGGAGATTCTGGCAAAGACGATTCGCCGAGCCGTACCTTCCAAAGCAAGCGCCAAAGCAAGCGCCAAAGCACGCTCCCACGGGCCTTTCCGAGCGTCGTCGCAAGCGCCGTCGCGAAGTCATGCTCGCTCGGGCTCCGAAGACGAAGGGGGCGTCGACTCCACCTCGTCGATGACGGTTCTACGCAATCGCAGGCCACGATGGTCCCGAACCTCGCTGCGATGCTCGACCAGATGCCGCTCCGTCGGGACGGGGCGTCGCACCGCCGACACGAGATGCCCCACCGCCTCGCCGAGACAGCGAGCGAGCGGCTTCCGACCGTCGCCGTCACCCATGGGGGTGCTCCCCCGCCCCGCCGCCCTGACGCACCTTCTCGATGAGTCGATCGATGGCGTCGATGGTCAGGCCCTCGTGGAGCGTCTCATCGAACAAGGCGACCGGTGCGGTATCGCAGGATCCGAGGCACTCCATCGCCAGAAGCGTGAACTCGCCGTCGTCGGAGGTCTCGCCCACCTCGAGATCGAGCTTGCCGCGGAGATGGTCGAGGATCGCCTCGTGACCGCAGACCTCGCAGGCGATCGACTGGCAGACGCCGATCACGCACCGCCCCGTCGCCTCCATCTTGAACTCGTCGTAGAAGCTCACGGTGTCGAGGACGTCCGCCGAGGTGATCCCGAGCAGTTCCGCGACCTCCTCCATCGCCTGATGGGGGATGTGCCGATATCGGTGCTGGATGTCGTGGAGGATCGGCAGCAGGGCGCCTTGCGGGACCGCGTAGCGAGGAAGGATCTCCTCCCGGAGGCGGGTGCGCATCTCCTCGGTGACGTAGGGTTCGGACCGGCGGTGGATCCGGGTGGTCGCGGACGGCTTGACGTTCCAGCTCATGTCGATCTGAACTCGAGGAAGGGCGGGCGAATGCGGGGAAGGTCTCGACTCAGCGATCGAGTTCGGCGGCGATCACGTTGAGCGAACCGAGCACCGCAACGACGTCGGCGAGCTGGTGGCCCTCGATGAGCTTGGGGAACACCTGGTAGTTCAGGAAGCACGGCGGACGAGTTCGAGCGCGCCAGGCGCATCGTCCGCCGCCGGAGACCAGGTGGTATCCGAGTTCGCCGTTGGCGGTCTCGACGGCGTGATAGCACTCGCCGATGGGCGCATCCCAACCGCGGTTGTGCATGTGCAGTTCGAACAGTTGGATGGTGCCCTCGATCGACCCGTAGACGTCGCCCTTGTCGGGCGTGTTCGCCTTCGCATCGACGGAGATGTTCATCGGACCGGAGGGGATCCGATCGATCAGCTGGCGGATGATGTCCGCGGACTGCCGGATCTCCTCGCAACGGACCATGTACCTCGCAAGGCTGTCGCCGTCGTTGGAGATCGGCACGCTGAAGGTGACGGCCTCGGCTCCCTCGCCATCCCAGTCGTCGCGGTAGCAGAGGTACGGATCGGACTTTCGGACATCCCGCCGGACGCCGCTGGCGCGGGCGATCGGGCCGCTCAGGCACCAGGCGATCGCGTCCTCCCGAGAGATCTGACCCACACCCTGCAGGCGGTCCACGAAGATGCGATTGCGGTTGAGGAGGGTCTCGAGGTCCTTCAGGGCCCGCGGCAGGCGCTCGTCGAGGAACGACTTGACCATGCGACGGAACACCTCGTCGTCGGGCAGGTCCCGCCAGGCGCCGCCGACGCGGGTCCAGTCGGGGTGGTACCGCTGGCCCGAGACGTACTCGACGATGTCGTAGATGAACTCTCGCTCGTTGAAGCCGTACAGGAACCCGGTGAACGCTCCCAGGTCCAGCGCCGCCGCACCGACGCACAGCAGGTGGTTCTGGATCCGGCCGAGCTCGCTCATGATGGTCCGGACCACCGTCGCCCGGGGCGTCGATCCGATGCCGAGCAGCTTCTCGACCGCAAGGTGCCACGCCACGTCGTTGGAGATCGGACTCATGTAGTCCATCCGACTGACGGTGCAGACGTACTGGTTGTAGTCGTGGTGCTCGCCGAGCTTCTCGAATCCGCTGTGCAGGTACCCGATGTGGGGCGTGCAGCGGGCCACCCGCTCGCCGTCGAGTTCGAGCACCAGGCGAAGCGTGGTGTGGGTCGCGGGATGCTGGGGTCCGAAGTTCAGGATCCAGCGATCGGGCGTCTGGACGTGGTCGGCGAGGTACTCCGTGGTGTCGAGGTCGACGTCGTACTCGGTGCCGGGGCTCAGTTGAAAGGGCATCGTCTGCGGTCCGTCGCGCTGGGGTCGTGGGAACGACGCGGCCGGTTCGGGCCCACAACCTCGACCCGCCCCGCCACGGCGAGGAGTATAGGTCGGCAACGACGAGATCGAGGGAACGCCCCCGCGGCCGGACTCACTGCAGGCGAAGCCGCTGCCGCGCCGGAACCGCCCCATCGCACCCGGATCGCCACGCCTCGATCAGCTCGAGATCGACGACGGACGGTCCGCCGGAGGCGGCCCCTTCGATCCATCGGGCCCAGACGTCGCGTGCGTCAGGCCCCAGCGCATCCGGCAGGATCACAGTCTGTCGCCCGCGGGGGCCCAGATCCGGGAACGGAAGCGACAGAGCGTCGCCATCACCAACTCTCAGCAGGAGTCGCAGTTCAGTCGCGCCACCACCGCCAAGATCTTCCGCTTCCACGATGGTTCGAGGCCCTGCCTCAATCGGAAGCAACTCGAACCGTCCGAAGGACCTCGCCTCGAGCGGAATCGTTCCCTCCGCGGGGAACCGCAGTCCGAAGATCTCCCGGTTTCGGGTGCTCTTCACCAGATACAGCAGGCCTTCGTCCCCGCCCAGAGACGGCAGGCACGGGTCGGTCGAGGTGTCGGGGGACGGCAACTCGATCCGCTCGCCCGGGCACATGCAATCGACCGGCGAAACGAACTCGTCGAAGACGACCTCGCCGCCGGCGTACTCGACCTGATAGAGCAGGTTGCTGGTCGCGACCGGTCGGCTCCCGGCGTTCACCAGCACCACGCCCGGGAGCCGAGACCCGTGCGTGATCGCCCCCGTGTCCGCCGCCAGCTCGAGTCGAAGATCGGACGGTTGTCCTCCTTCTCCAAGTCGATTGAGCGTCGCCCGCGTCGCGTCTCGCAGGACCTCCTCGACGATGGGCGACTCCAGCGCAGCGGTGACGAAGTGTTCTCGCCCCCGACGTTCGACCGTTGCTTCCACCACGACCTCGACCTCGCCGCGAAGGAGCGCCTGGAGATCCTTGCATCGCGCCGGCCCCAGCTCGGCGAGGTTGAACTCGAACGCCCCACCAGTTCCCTCGGAGTCCGAAGGCACGGCAATCAGAATCGTGGTGCCCGGCCGCCCTTTGGCGATCAACCGGACCGAGTCGACCCGGGCAGGAAGTCGTTGCCGGGCGATGCCCTCGAGACGCGGGTCTTCTGGATCGACCGCAAGAATCACACGCGCAACGGTGTTCCGACCGTCGAGGTCGATGGAGGCGCTGGCGACTTCGATCGAATCGGCTGCCAGACGAGCCTCCGCGTTCGAGGCCAACTCGGGGTAGTGGTCTCGAATGGCCCGCTGGGCGAGTTGGTCCAACTCGACAGACTCAGTCCCGGAGGAGGAGGCACCGGTTCGGGCGATCGAAGGCACCACCGCGAAGTCGCGTGCGACTCGCTGCAAGGCGACGCTGCCCGTCGGATCCAACGACAGCGTGACGATCTCGCCGGCGGATGTCGCATCGACCGCCTGCACGTCGAGGGTCATGTCTCCAGGGCGATCCCACTTCAACTCGACCGTGAATGGCGCGAGCGTCTCGATGCCGGATTGCGTCCGACAAGCGACTGGAAGAAGTCCGACGCAGCACAGGCACATCGCGAGAGCAATCCGGCTCGACGCCCACCACCGGGGTTCGTCATCGCCGACCTGCTTGCCCGACCTCACCCAACGGTTCGCTATCGACATGTTGGTCCTCGGAAGTGATCCCGGAGAGAACTCGACACCGCATCCCCCAGCGCTGTGAAGATACCCGATTCCTGCATTCGTTCCTCCACTCGGATGGACGACGCTCACTCGACCGAGAGAAACAAGCGAAGACCAACGTCCGGTGAACCGGAACTCAAGGTCGGAAATCCGTTCGGCATCGCGTAGGCCCGGGTCGACCCGCCCTGGGTCCGTATGGCCAGGTCGTCGAGGGTGTCGGACTCCTGCCTGATGCCACCATCGCCTCGATCGCGAAGGCGGCGGTCGATCTCGGTCCATCGCTCGGGATCGGGGACCGTTGCCCGAAGGCGTACCGTAGACAGGTCGATCACGAGTCCCGAGAGAATGCCTCGGACCTCTTCCACGGGGAGGTTGTTCACAGCATCCCCGGTCCCGCCCGCCGCGACCTTCCCGCTCCAGTCGGCCCAGGCCTCGCTCCCGACCTGCCGATCGGCCACAAGAACGCCCACTCCGTCGATCTCGAGCACTCGGAACCCCGTGGGTCCCACACCGGGGAGTTCCAGTTCGATACGCCCCCGTCGGATGTGATCGATACGGGCGATCTGCCCCGAGACCGCATCCCTGGCTTCGAGCACCCGTTCCGAGGCCCACGTCGCCGCGTTCCGGGAGAGCAGTTCGGCGGCCTCGGCGAAGGCGGCCGTCTCCTCGATGCGCCCTCGTCGCAGCGCGTCACCGATCTCGAGATCGAGGCTCGTCGCAAGACGCGTCACTGCCTCGAAGTCCCGCTCGTCTCGTCGGGCGAATGCGGACTTCACTCGATCGGCGAAGGTGTCCGACTCGGCTTCGGGGTCAAGGCCGCGTTCCACCACCAGCCACCACGAACCGAGCACCAGGGACGACTCCTCTTCCTCGAGACGGGAGATCGCCTCGCCGGCCACACCGTCGAAACGCTCCCTGGCCCCTGCGGGCGATCCAATCCGAGCGATGAGAAGATCGAGGCGATGCAGACCTTCGGGATCCGGACGCCCCGCATCCTCCACTCGATCGATCTCTTCGATCAGCCGATCGTCCAACCACGCCCGCTGCGACGCTCCGAGATCGGCGAGGGCCTTCATGAGCGCGGCCAAGTCCTCGAGCTGCCGGGCCTGTGGGTCCAATCCACTCCGAGCCGTGATCAGGCCATCTTCGACTTGGCTCTGCCACACCTCGATCATCCGCGTGTCGAGGCCCCACGTTCCCAGCGGCAACCGGCCTCGATCCTCAATCAGTCTTCGCTGGGCCGCGAACTCGGCGACGTTGGTGCTCCGACCGGCATCGGCGTCACGCAGCCACAGATCGACTTGTCGCCAGTTCCACGCCTGCCAAGCGACGGTGCCCAGAGCGCTCAGCAGTACCAGGGAGACCAACGCCAGGACCGTCAGGCGTCTCCTGCGGCGACGGGGGTATGCCTCGGCAGCGATCCGTGCCGCTTCGAGACGAGCCAGAACCTGCGGACTCCGAGAAGCGATGGCGGAAGCCTGCTGCCACTTCTCGTAGGCCACGATCGCATCGCCTGCGACTTCCGCCGATGCCGCGTCGCGACTCGCCTGCAGATAGGTGTTCCAACGCGCCTGGAGCGCGTTGTCGAGTTCCAGAACCCGGCTCGCGAGGGCCGGATCTCGCCCGGCGATCCGATATGCCAGGGCGAGCAGGCGCTGCCAACCCCTCGAATCCTCCATGGCCATGGACACGAGGCAACGATCCTTGATTCGGCGGAGCAGCTCTCTGCGACGACGCCCCATCCACTCCGTCTTCCAACTGGCCAACTTGGCCTCCGAGGGCCGGATCGCCTCCACCTCGCGGATGGCCCGACGCATCCGTCCGTGCGGCATGCTCATCGATCCGCCACCCCCGAGAAGGTCGAGCAGACTCGGAAGGCGGTCGACTGCCAGTTCGTCCACCAGTTCGCGAATCTCTTCGAGCACCACGTCATCGGCGGCGCCCGACGACTCCGCGCGCCGAAGCGCCTCGAGGGCCTCGATCGGCCGTCCGGCCTCGCGATGTCGCGCGGCCCTCCGCCGACAGGACTCGCGAAGACGACGGGTCTGCTCGCCCAACAATCGATCGACCAGACGACTCGCCTCGATGCGGACATCCGGGTCGTCGGGCGTACGCATCCGGATGGCGCGGATGACCCGGCGGAGTTCACGGCCGCCGATCCGAGACGGATCGCGATGTGGATTGCCCAGCTCGGACAGGAGCGCGTTCCAACTGGCCTGCGCCTCCAATCTCGGGAGCTCGGCCCGCAGCTTCCGGTACCGCTCGCTCTCGGGCAGCAGATGCAGAGCACTTTCCACGGCAGCTCGCAATTCGGTGACCAGCCCCTCCGCGTGGGCCGTCGCGATCCTGTCGTCAACGGCCTGCAGCACCTTGGCCTGCGCGAGCATCTGCCGGCGGCGTCCATCGAGCCGCTGACGAAGCTCGCCCGCTCGCCGGGATCGGGCGAGGTCGCCTCCCTGCATCTTCGAAAGCTGGTGATCGACCTCGTTGCACAGGTCGGCGAGTGGCCCCTCCGCTCGGGAAACGACCTCTCGATGACGCCCCTCGGGAAGTAGGGCCGCGGCCTCGGCGAGCTCCTGCTCCAAGGTCGCGATCGCATGAACCGGAGCTCGACACCGCGTGCAGAACCGCTGAAGCACCGAACCCCGATGCTCGCACGCGGGGCATGTCTGCCAGAGATCGCCTCCACAGCCGCCGCAGACCTCCTGCTCCCCGTCGACCGCCTCGCCGCAGTGCGGGCATGCCGAGGTTCCGACGGTGTTGCCGGCTCGACGGGCGCCAAGCGAGTCGAGGGCCTCCACGACTTCGGACAACGACGCATAGCGGCGGGTCGACTCGGCATCGAGCATTCGCTCGCAGACTCGTCGCAATCCGGTGCCGAGTCGGGACGAGGGCCATGTCGAAGTGCTGTTCGAAGGCTTCTGCCCGAAGACCAGTTCATGCAGAACGATGCCCAGGGCGTACTGATCCGCTCGCTCGCCGTGCGGTCCCTCCGGGGGCACGTAGGACCTCGTTCCACCCCGAGCGCGCGCGTCGAGACCACCCATCATGCCGTAGTCGGCCAGCTTCCACTTCCCCCGGACCCGCAGCACATTCGCCGGCTTCACGTCTCCGTGTCGCAGGCCGACCTGCTGCAGAAACGAGAGACCCTTGGCCATGGACCGCACGACCTCATGGGCATCGGCCAGATCGAGACGGCCCCGCTGCTTGAGGTACTTGAACAGCGTGAGCGCCTCGTAACGATCGGGGAACAGCGGCCCATCGACCACATTGTCGGCGAGGTCCATCACGCAGTAGATGAACTCCCCCGCCTCCCCGATGTACTCCGTCCAGACCAGATGGTCCTGACCTTCGCGGACCCGTTGCCGGAGCATCTGCAGCCCCTTCAACTCGGTCTCGCGACTCCGGGGTGGAATGAACTTGATCGCGACCGCGTCGCCGGTGTGACGGTGCTTCGCAATCCACACCGACCCAAATCCGCCGCGACCGATCTCCGCGAGCAACTCGAAGTCCGGCAGATCGGCGGGTCCACTCCCCAACTGCGCATCCGAGGCGCCTTCACCGCCCGGCGTGACGTCGCGGACACGGCTCGACGGGGGGTCCGTCGAAGGTCTCGACGCCTCCGCCACCGGTTCTCCAGCCTGCTTGTCGTTCAACGCCCCGCCACTCAAGATTCGTCTTCCCCTGAAAGCCAGCCGACCCCACCCGCCAGGAGTGTACCGGCCGATCTCTTCCGCCTCGACGCCGAAGGA
>Ga0075479_10000762_pt1 | contig 14305 bp, 8 predicted proteins | sample DEB08_DNA_8_FD_76341 | JGI IMG/M metagenome (GOLD analysis project Ga0075479, IMG submission 76341) | Aqueous microbial communities from the Delaware River and Bay under freshwater to marine salinity gradient to study organic matter... | ecosystem: Environmental > Aquatic > Marine > Coastal ... | reverse complement strand
ATCGCCGGCAGCGATATCCATGTGATGTATTCCCGAATGTCGATGACGGATGTCCCCGCACTGCTGTTTGTGTTACTGGCCACAGGGCTTGGTGTCACCGGGATCTTTCGCCGGAGGTATTCGACCTGCATCCTCTCAGGACTGACCGCTGGTCTGGGTTGGTGGCTGAAGTACACCGGTTGGCTGGCCTGTGCAATTACCGCGTCGGGGTCTCTGGCCTGGTGGTTGTGGTCCGGGCGCCGCACCCACTCACTCCGCCCGCTGTTGACAGGCCTGGTGCTGCAGGCGGCCACGACATTCCTGGTCTTCTTTCCATATCTGTTGGAGCTTCAGGAATTGGGGGGGTACTCTGCCATTGTGAGTCATCACCTTGAGTATTCCAGGGATCTCAATTCATGGTGGGACAATCTGCTCGAGCACCTTCAGTACCAGCATTACCTGGACGGGATGACGGGAGCACTTGCCATTGCGGTCTCTTTGCTGGCCACGACCGCGTATCGCTGGGACTCGGAATTCCGTTTCACGTGGAACGGATCAGGGCGAAAAGCAGTTGAAGTTCTGTTCCGAATTATCGCTGCCGCCATCTTCCTGCTGCTGATTGGTCTGCGTGTCGGGGCAACGCGTGTTCTGTTCTGTGTTGCCATCGGTAGTATTCCAGGCTTGTTGATGTGGCCGCTCAAATCTGCTCAGTTTGGCCCGTCAAAACAGCTCGGGAACAGTGCTCCGCCCCCGGCCAAAGCCGTTTTCCTGCCACAGCAGCCGTCAGCGTTGGGGTTATGGGTGTTGATTGCCTGGATCTGCGGTTTGTTGCTGACGGTCCCGTTGTATTCCACTTACCCCAGACTGTTTCTGCCACTGCTGTGTCCGGTCTGGCTTGTAGCTGCGGCTGGGCTGGGCTGGTGGCTGGAAGCCGGGATCCGAACTGCGCGCAGAATCATCGAGAACGGTCCACTGCCTGTTGCCCCTTCATCCCGAAATCGGATTTCCACGATCACAGTTCTCGCCATCGTGGCACTTTCCACAGCGATGACAGGAATCGATGAATTTGGCCGACTGTATCTGTTGGAGCCAGAGCAGTTATTACGTTGCAGCCTGATGACGAATCGCACTTCACTGATCAGCGCTGCGACAGAAATTGCAGACGTTTGCTGCGCGACGGTCGATGGAATCGATGTCAATCCTCGGCAAACGATCGACGGAGAAGTCATCGTCGCCAGTCAACTGCGACGTTTTTCTCCACCGCCGGTTCCGGTCCCGCAACTGACTCCCCGGCAGCGAAGAGCAACCGGGGCCCTCGTCTATGCATTCGGGGAACCCGCGTTGCTGTCACATCTCAGTGCCGCCGGTCTGAACTGTGTTCCCGTCAGCCATGTCAACTGCGATCAGCTGCGGGGGCCGGACCCTGTATTCTTCGTCCTCGGCCCCAATGCCAGACGCAGTCAGGGGTTTTGGGAGCAGTGGTTCGAACAGGAACACAAATTCCGCTGGCTGGGCGACTTTGGCTACGTGGCCGGCCCCGTGACGACAACGAACCTGTATCCGTCCGGTTACCTCGCTGACCACCATGACGCAGCTTTGCAGCGGCTCGAGGTCTTTGTTTTGCCTGGATTCGCCGGTCAGAAAACAACCGACGGCAATTGACAAATCCCCGATTCGAGATCCGGACGGGTTTCGAATTCTCCGGGAATCGAGTCGCTCCCATCTTTGCAGGTTCTCTGGCAGAATGTATGGACAGTGATCGTACTCCGAGACCCGTTCGAGCGTTTCCTCGCACTGGTACGGTCGATTTCCAGTCCACGAGGATTACAGGTTTATGGCATCGTCAACTCCGGAATTCAGCATTCTTCCTGACGCAGACTCCCTGACAGAGTTGCAGCGGCGGTTCGCTTTTCGCCCGGCAGAACCTGCTCAGGGGCGAACGCTGACTGCTGAGCAGATTCGGCACTACAACGAGAACGGCTATCTGAGTCCGCTCAGGGTCTTCGATCAGGATGAGGCCGTCGAGATCCGCACCTACTTCGATCACCTCCTCCAACAGACGCTGGCATCCGGAAAAAACAGTTACTCCATTAGTACGGCACATCTGAAACATGGACGTGTCTACGACATTCTGACGTCCCCCCGAATCATCGACATTGTCTCTGATCTTTTGGGGGGAAGTGTTGTCGCGTGGGGCTCTCACTTCTTCTGCAAAATGCCCGGCGATGGAAAAGCGGTCGCCTGGCATCAGGATTCCAGCTACTGGCCGCTAAGCCCGTCCCATGCCGTCACACTCTGGCTGGCCATCGACGATGCGGACACCGAGAACGGCTGTATGCGATTTATTCCCGGCTCCCATCACCGCGGGTACCTGACATATCGTGAAAGCACTCCGGAAGAACACAATGTTCTCAACCAGACGGTTGAGGATGCGGAGTCATTCGGAACAGGCCCCATCGTGAATAATGAACTGCGTGCTGGTGAGGCTTCAGTGCACAGTGATCTGCTGCTGCACGGATCAGAAGCCAACAGCTCCAACCGCCGACGCTGCGGACTGACGCTGCGATACACCACGACCGATGTTCGCGCGGGGATGGGGTGGAATGAAAAGGGCATTGTTATTCGCGGTTCAGACGAATCCGGGCACTGGAAAAATCCTCCCCGTCCAACAGTTGAGTGAGCGTTTTTTTTGCTCGCATCGTGTTGTTTTCAGGCCAGCCAGCGCGCTGCAGTCAATTCCGTTTCTTCAGGACAACTCAGGATGGTTCTCCTCTCCAGCAGCATCCCCGGGATCGAGCCGAAACGTGGCAAGGTGCGGGATATTTACGACTTTGGTGACAGATTGCTGTTTGTTGCCACAGACCGGATCAGTGCCTTTGACTGGATCCTTCCGGCCGGAATTCCGCGCAAAGGTGAAGTCCTCACTCGAATGAGTCGCTTCTGGTTCGACCTTCTTGATGTCCCCAATCATTTCCTCAGTGATGACCCGGCTGAACTAGACCTGCCGGATGGCACGGATATCGAAGCACTTCGCGGACGCAGCATGGTGGTCACCCGCACCGACGTGGTGCCGGTGGAATGCGTCGCACGTGCCTATCTCTCCGGCTCCGGGTGGAAGGAATATCAACAGTCGGGAGCGGTTTGCGGAGTGGCACTGCCACCCGGACTCCAGGAAAGCAGCCGCCTTCCTGAACCGATCTTCACACCCGCAACAAAAGCGGAGTCGGGACATGATGAAAACATAAGTTTCGAATCCATGGCGGAACAGATTGGCCGCTCACTGGCCGAACAGCTTCGCGATCTCACATTGCAGATCTTCACAGCCGGTCAGGCATTCGCCGCCGAGCGAGGAATCATCATCGCCGACACGAAATTTGAATTCGGAATTCGTGACGGCAGGGTGATCCTGATCGATGAAGTCATGACTCCCGACAGTTCACGATTCTGGCCGGCTGACCAGTGGGAACCCGGACACGGCCAGCCATCTTTTGATAAGCAATTCGTCAGAGACTGGCTGGAACAGTCGGGGTGGGATAAGAACAGCCCGCCACCGCAGTTACCGGAGGAAATCATTTCCCGAACTTCCGCTCGCTACCTCGAAGCATGGGAGCGCCTGACCGGCACTCCGTTCTGACCAGATCGATCAATTCCCCTTCAAATTCCAATCTCCCGTCAAAGGGCATTTCATGACGAACTGGAACAGCAACCAGCTCACACACGGATGGCAAAAAGGCATTACCGCGTTTTACTACGCGATCGGGATGACTGAAGAAGACTTCAGCAAACCGCAGGTCGGCATTGGCGTTCCCCTGCTGGAAGGCAATACCTGCAACGTCCATGCCTATCGACTGTCACAGGAAATCGCCGCTGGATGTCGCGAGGCAGGCCTGCTCGGGTTTCCTTTTGGAACTCCTGGTGTCAGTGACAATATCTCTCAGGGACATGAAGGGGGGAATGCCAGCCTGCCGTCGCGAAATCTGATTGCGAACAGTGCAGAATGTGTGATTACCGCACACTGCTATGATGCCATGATCGGGCTTCACAACTGCGACAAGAATGGCCCTGGTTTTGCCATGGCTCTGGCGCGTACCAACTTCCCCGGACTCATCGTCAGCGGCGGCAGCATTCTGCCTGGCTGCTACGAAGATCGGGATATCACAATTCTTGATGTCTATGACTCGCAGGCACAGGCGTCCGTCGGCGCGATCACTCACGAAGAATCTGCGGAGATTATTCGTCGTGCGTGTCCCGGCCCTGGCGGATGCGGAATCGCGGCCTCCTTCAACACCTGGGGCATCGCGATGGAGGCCATCGGCCTGATGCTGCCGGCCAGCAGTTCCATTCCTGCTGTGGACGAAGAGAAATCAAAGGAATGTCAGCAGGTCGGCGCGGCCGTCGCGAATTTGCTGCAACGCAATCTCCGCCCCAGAGACATCCTTACCAGGGCAGCGTTTACCAACGCAGCGGTCGCTGTTGCCGCTGCCGGCGGCTCAACCAACGGAGTTCTCCATATCCTCGCACTCGCGCGTGAGGCTCAGGTGGATTTCACCCTGAAGGACCTGCAGGAGATCTTTCGCCGAACCCCGGTCCTCTGCAGCTTCGCACCTCGCGGCAAGCGAACCATGGTCGACCTGCACCGCATCGGTGGTACTCCGGTCCTGCTGAAACACCTGCTCGATCACGGGCTGCTGGATGGCTCCTGCATGACAGTAACAGGGGAGACAATGGCAGACAACCTAAGGTTAGCACCAAAGCCACCCCATGGCCAGGACCTGATTGTTTCTCCCGAACAGTGTTTCAAGCCCTACGCCGATATGCAGGTTTGCTTTGGTAATCTGGCACCGGAGGGGATTGTTTTCAAAGTTTCCAGTATGGAGGAGCCAGCTTTCACCGGAACTGCAGTCTGTTTTGATGACCCGCGCGAGATTGTGAATGCGGTCGAGGAAAAACGAATTGTTCCAGGCAGTATCATTGTGCTGCGATATCTGGGCCCGGTCGCCAGTGGAATGCCCGAAGTTCTGGTGGCATCAGCAGCTCTCGCCGTACCGGAACTGGACGGTAAGATTGCCTTGATTTCCGATGCACGCGTTTCCGGTGTTTCTCACGGAGCGATTGGTGTGCATTGCTCACCTGAGGCTGCAGTTGGCGGCCCGATTGCATATGTTCAGGATGGAGATCAGATCAGCTTCGATTTGCTGAACGGCACCATTCACTTACATGTTTCTGACGAAGACCTTCAGCAGCGCCGGGCAAGCTCATCAGTCGCACCGAAACGCACTCCGAATCGTGGGTATCTGGCCGACTGGTCGGCCACAACGGCACAGGCCAGCCACGGCTGTGTCAGCGTCGCGCTGTATCCGGAATGCCGATCTGAGGTCCGCTGAATTCTGTTCATGAGAGTCGTTGTTTATGCCGGAAAAGAAACCTCGCAAACGCACCGGGGCTCGCATCAAAGTCAACCGCCGAATTCGTGAAAGTCGTCCGGTGATCACGGCGCGAACGGCAGATATTATTGCAGGGCTGGCGGAACTTTATCCGGTAGCAGAGTGCGCGCTGCACCATAACTCGGCGTTCCAGCTGCTGACGGCAACCATCCTGTCGGCGCAGTGCACGGACGAGCGCGTGAATATGGCCACGCCGGAGCTGTTTCGCAGATATCCAACACCTCGGGATCTGGCAGATTCCACTCAGGAGGATGTGGAACAAATCGTTCGCTCTCTTGGTTTTTTCCGCAGCAAGGCCACAAACATTCGCGGTATGGCTCAGGGACTGGTGGAGGATCACGATGGCGAAGTGCCGCAGGATCTTGATCAGCTGGTCCAGTTGCCCGGTGTCGGACGCAAAACAGCCAGCGTCGTTCTCGGTACGTGGTTTGGGATTCCCTCGGGCGTCGTCGTGGATACTCACGTGAAACGCCTGACCAATCTGCTGGGGCTGGTTGCTTCTGCGAATCCGGAAATCATTGAACGCGAGTTGATGAAGATTGTCCCGCAGGACGAATGGATCAACTTCTCACACAGGCTGATTCATCACGGACGCGGCGTCTGCATTGCCCGACGCCCGCAGTGTGGAACCTGTACCCTCAGTTCGATATGCCAGCGTGTCGGCCTGCCGGTCGAAACCGAATCCTGAACGCAAAACGGTTCACGACAGAATTTCGGTCAGTACAGAGGCTGGTTCCACGCCCGTTAGTCGAGCGGCAAGGCCCTGAAACTGGACCGAAAACCGTTCATGGTCGATCCCCAGTTGATGCAGCATTGTGGCGTGCAGATCGTGCACCGTGCAGATTTTTTCTGCCGCGGCGTAACCAAGTTCATCGGTCGCTCCATAGACGGTACCGCCTCGAATTCCCCCCCCTGCCATCCACATTGACATGGATCGGTTGTGGTGGTCTCGACCAATCGGCCCCTTGTTCGACTGGGACATCGGAGTGCGTCCGAATTCTCCCGACCAGACAATTAAAGTGTCCTCAAACATCCCTCGCTCTTTCAGATCACCGATGAGTGCTGCGGACGCCTGATCGACTTCGCGTGCTCGCAGGGGCAGTTCTTCACGCAACAGACTGTGATGATCCCAGTCTCTGTGATAGAGCTGGATAAAGCGGACGCCACGTTCTGCCAGCCGACGGGCCAGCAGACAGTTGGATGCAAACGAACCATCTCCTGGTTCACAGCCATAACGCTTCAGTGTGGTGTCGCTTTCTTCTGAGACATCGACCAGTTCGGGAACACTGGTCTGCATTCGGAAAGCCAGTTCATACTGAGCAATTCGAGTCGCAATCTCCGGATCCTGCAGCCGATTCGCGCTCAGCTGATTCAGGCTGTTCACTGCCGCAACGTCAGCTCCCTGACGTTCATTCGAAACACCATCGGGTGAATTCAGGTACAACACCGGTTCACCCTGCGAACGCATCCGAACGCCCTGACAACTGCCCGGCAGAAATCCATTGTTCCACTGCCTCGCAGCAATTGGCTGCGGCGACCTGCCAGGCCCCGTGGAAACCATCACGATAAACCCGGGCAGGTCATCCGCTTCACTGCCCAGCCCGTAAGTAACCCAGGCCCCCATGCTGGGCCGTCCCGCAATCTGCGAACCGGTATTCATGAACATATGAGCCGGGTCGTGATTGATCGCATCGGTTGTCATCGATCGGACGAGACAAATGTCGTCTGCCATGGCCCCGATATTCGGCAGCAGTTCGCTCATCTCCATTCCGCAGTCTGCGTATCTGCGAAACGGGAAAACGGGCCCCATGCAGAACAGTTTCTGCCCCTGCAACTGGGCCAGCTGTTGTCCTGCAGTGAATTCCGGCGGCATCTCCATGCCATTCATGTCTGCCAGCTTTTGCTTGCGATCGAACAGGTCGAGGTGCGAAGGTCCTCCTGCCATCGTCAGCCAGATCACGCGGCTGACTTTTTGCGGAAGCGAGGGTTTCAGCACACCATCCGACGCATTGCACCGCGCGCTCAGCAGAGATCCGGCGGCGGTGCCAAACAAACTCATGGCCGATCCGGCAAGAATTTGCCGCCTCGTTGTATCAGAATGCATTGTTGTATCCCGGGATCAGGAGCGAGTGATTGATTCGTGAAGATTGAGCAGTACCCGGGCCACGTGCGTCCAGGCTGCCAGTTCTTTCCGGTTCAGGGAATTCGGATTTGCAGACTGGCCGGTCCGCAGCAGCTGTTCCGCCGCTTCCGGATCTTTCAGGTAAGCCCCGCGATGTTTTTCCAACAGAGGCAGCACCACGTCCAGTTCCGCCGCATCCGGATCCCGCTGCAACACAATCTGCCAGCCTCGACGAACCCGTTCCTCATCGGAGGTCAGATCTTCCTGCAACAATCGCACGGCCAGACCGCGAGCGGCCTCAACAAAGATGGGATCGTTCAACAGCACCAGCGCCTGCTGAGGAATATTGGAACGGCTTCGCTGAGCACAGCATTCTTCCCGGCCGGGTGCATCAAATGCCAGCATGCCCGGATGCAGAAATGTCCGCTGCCACCAGACATAAACACCGCGGCGGTACAGGTCATCGCCGTCGTCTGTCTGGTACGTTCGTTTTGGAAAATTCAGATGTTCCCAGTAGCCATCGGGCTGATACGGACGGATGCTTCTTCCACCAATCTGCGGCGAAAGCAGCCCGGCGGCAGACAGTGAATAGTCCCGAATAAGCTCCGCATCACGGCGCAATGCGCTCTGCCGGGCGTATTCGCGATTATCCGGGTCTACAGTCCATAGCCCGTCATCCGCCTCCGAGGCCAGCTGATAAGTTCCGCTGGTGACAATCAGCCTGACCATATGGCGAAAATCCCATCCGGAATCAACGAATTCGCAGGCCAGAAAATCCAGCAGTTGCGGATTCAGCGGCGCTTCCCCCTGAGCTCCAAGATCTTCCGGAACTCGACTGAGAGAATTTCCAAAGAGCTGGCCCCACAGACGGTTCATGATGGTCCGTGCCGTGAGCGGGTTGTCTCCTGAGACCAGCCAGTTCGCCAGATCCAGACGCGTGAGTTCTCGGTCCGGAGCGTTCTGCAAACCTGGCAGCCACGACGGCAGGGCCGGATTCACCAGGGGACCGCTCTCGTCCATCCAGTCTCCGCGCGGCAGGATTCGCACCGGCCTCCGCTGCTCCAGACGAACGCTGACAAGGCACTGTGGCAGTGCGTCTCGAAACTGTTTCAAATCCGCTTCAACCCCCGCAGCCTCCGTCGTTGCCTGACGACTCTGCTCAAACACGTGAGCACGGTGCCAGTCCCGAATCTGCTGGCGTTGCTGTGCACTGCGAGTCTGTGAATCCTGCTTCAGAATTTTGGCGATCGCATCGGCCTGCTTACGAAGTTCCACAGTCATCTTCTCATCGATGATTGTGCTGTCGCCCGATGCCACACGCTGTTCCCAGACATCCTGGGCGGCGTCAGCCAGTTTCTCAGCTGCAGCCAGTTTCCCCCTGGCATTTTGCAACGACCGCTCCAGTGTCTGCAGTTGTGATTCCTGATCCGGCAGGACGACACGCATCCCTGCTTCGCGCCGGCCAACTGCCGGCTCTGCAATATCAGCAAAGAACGCCCCGAGAGAATAAAAATCCTGCATCGTGATCGGGTCAAACTTATGGTCGTGGCATTGAGCACAGCCAATTGTCTGCCCCAGCCAGACTGTTCCCACGGCTCGTACGCGATCTGCCAGCATGCGTGACTCATAGTCTTTTGGCTGTGCTCCGCCTTCTTCGGTGGTCAGTAACAGGCGATTAAATGCAGAACCAAGTCGTGTATCAGCGGTGGCCTGTGGCAGCAGATCCCCGGCCAGCTGCTCAACCGTGAACTGGTCAAACGGCTTATTCGTGTTGAAGCTGGAGATGACCCAGTCACGATATGGCCAGATATTTCGGGGCACATCGCTGTGGTACCCAATCGTGTCGGAAAATCGCACCACATCGAGCCATGGAATGGCCATCCGCTCACCGTAATGAGGGCTCTGCAACAACTCGTCCACCAGCATCTCCCAGTTGTCAGGGGAGGGGTCTGCCGTGAACTCGCGGACCTGCTGCATGGTGGGAGGCAGACCAGTGAGGTCACTGAAGACTCGCCTGACCAGCGTTCGCGGATCCGCCTGACCAACGCTCTGCAATCCACGCTCTTCCAGACGTTGCCGGACCAGAAAGTCCACCGGGTGCTGATCATCGGGGACGTCCGGTCGAACCGGAGCTGCGTATGCCCAGTGCTCTTCCCACGTTGCGCCCTGTTGAATCCAGTCCGTGAGCAGTTGACGCTCCCTGTCGTTCAGACTTCTGCCGGAATCCGGCGGCGGCATGACGAGGTCCGGATCCGTGGAATGAATGCGTGCCACCAGCCCGCTTGCATCCGGCTGCCCCGGGACAACGGCTTTGGCTGCCATTGCCGACTCACGCTGATCCAGACGTAAGTCCGCTTCTCTGTGAGCGGCGTCGGGGCCATGGCACGAATAGCAACGGTCTGACAGAAGTGGGCGGATCTGAGTGGTGTAATTGACTTTCTCATCCGCCGCAGCCCACGGTGACAGGAGCAGAATTATTGCCAGCTGCAGGATCGTTACTGGTTGTTTCATGATTCCAATTCCTTTGCGGTCACCAGCACTGAACATGGCGCGAGTCGCGGCAGAGAACAGACCCAAACCATGTTAGCGCGATCGCCAAATCTGCCCACATGTCTTTGGTCTTTCGGAGATTCAGTACCGTTTCACACGGACGTCATTATTCTGCTTCGGCCCCGGTGTGCTGCGACCGGCAGTGATTAAACTCTCCAGCAACTTCTGAAGTTCAGCGACTTTCTCCGGGTTCTGTTCTGCCAGATTCGTGCGCTCTCCCGGATCATTCTGCAGGTCATACAGCTGCACAGGATGCGCACCTGCTCCTTTGGTCCAACCACCCGACCCCGGGACTGGCAGAAATTTCCAGTATCCACTGCGCAGTGCGGGGACTCCCCGTATGGAACAACTGACGGCATTTTCGCGGACTGCATTTCCCTGCCCCTGATTCCGCAGTAACGACAACAGACTGAAGCTGTCTTCACCACTGTCTGCAGCAAGTTCCTGCTGCAGGATCTCAGCCAAAGTCGCCAGCAAATCGGCCTGATGAACCAGGCGATCACATCTGGTGCCTGGCTTGACCGTTTGCGGCCAGCGGATAATCAGTGGCACTCGGTGCCCGCCCTCCCACGCATCGGACTTATAGCCGCGAAAAGGACCACTGGGGAAATGTCCCAGCCGTTCCAGACCGGCTGTATCAATATAGTGCGCGCAGCCATTATCGCTGGTAAAGATGACGATCGTGTTCTCTGTCAGATGCTCGGAATCAAGTGTGTCCAGCACAGCATCCACCACCGAATCCGTTTCCATCACAAGGTCGGCATAGGCATTCAGCCCGCTTTTTCCGCGGTATTCCGGATTGACAGCCAGGGGAGTGTGCGGCGAGGTTAGCGGCAAATACAGTAAAAATGGTTCATCCCGCGCGGCAGCCTCCCGCAGGAAACGACAGGCTCGATCACGCAGCGCCGGCAGGATTTCCTCGAGCGACCAGTTCTCAAGCGCCGGCCCCTGTTTGCTGGCCAGATTCTTCTCCAGCAGTTTTGGAGACAACAGCGAACCCGGAATTCCAGCGGTTCGGTCATTCTCGATGAAACAATAGGGCGGCCAATTCGGGACATCGGTCCCGAAGTACTGATCAAATCCGCGCGACGTTGGGCCACCTGCGATTGGCTTCGAAAACACCCGCTCCCATACGGCAAGGTCTTCTGCTGTTGGCTTACCGTTTGGCGCGATCGCACGCCGGAAAACAGACCGGTCTTCCTCGGCCACCGGCCAGTTCCACCCCAGATGCCATTTCCCAATGCACGCCGTTTGAAAGCCGGCACGCTGCGCCAGACTTCCCACGGTCAGACGATTTGCTGCGATCAGCGGATCACCCCACAGACCGACAATGCCGCTTTGCAGTCGAGTCCGCCAGTGATACCGTCCGGTCAACAACGTGTAGCGTGAAGGAGAACAAACCCCGGACGATGAATGTGCGTCAGTAAACATCATTCCGGCTGCAGCCAGTCGATCGATTGCGGGAGTTGGGATCAGACCGCGTTCCGGGTTGTAACACTGCACATCGCCGTAACCCAGATCGTCGGCATACAGAATGACAATGTTCGGCGGCGCGCCTTTCGCGTCCAAAGAGAGGCCGACTACTGCCAGCAGAATCTGCAACCATCGAATACACATGTCTGAATCAACTCCGCTCACCATCATGACTGCGGCAATCAACACTCCCCCGACTCCACTAATCCGGCACGCTACAGGTCTCCAATCACGCCCAGTTCCGAAAGGCTGCCGTGACCACCTTTTCCGTATTCCGTCAGAATCTGAAACAGCACGTAGCGTCCCTCCGTCACCGGAAAGCTGATGACTTGTGGCTGCTTTGTCCTCTTCAACTCAACCTCGGTCACAGGCTTGAGCTGCCGCAATCCGTCGCTGCTGTTGCTCACCATCACTCGGATAAGTTTGGGAGTTCCGTTCCAGCTCTGATCCTGTCGCGACACGGCGACAACGCCCTTCAGCTGACGCGATTTCCCGACGTCCAGCACAAGTTCGTGTGGCGGCTCGGCAGGATCGGGCGCGAACCGGGAGTGCCAGTGGGTGGCGCCGTTACGATCCAGCACGTGACTTGCCAGCCTGGCATTCCCCTGATTCTGGCTGCTGAATGCAATCAAACGAACGCTTTCTGCTGGCAGCACACCAGCTGGCATGCGAACCACCTTGACCGGGTTTTCTGGCGGCTGATCATGACGCCCCGTTTTTGCTCGCCGATCTCGTTCATGGCGATCGGTCCGGGAAAATGTCCCCTCCCGGGCCGGCTCGTGTGCAGTTTCAGCCAGCTGGGCCAGCCCGTTGACAATCTCCGGGTGTTCCGCCGAAACATCGTTCGTTTCTCCCGGGTCGTCAGCAACGTTGTACAACTCCCAGGCCCGGTCTCTGATTCGATGTGCACGCCAGTCTCCCTGCCGGATGGCAGTCGCCCCGCCAATCTCCCAGTACAGGTATTGGTGCTGCTTCTGTGCACCGCGTCCAGTCAGCGTGGGGACCAGCGAAATTCCATCGGTCCGAGCAGGCTGTTCCGCTCCCGCAAGCTCCGCGAACGTGGGCATAAAGTCCGGAAAGTAAAACAGATCTTCGCAAATGGACCCGGGCTCAATCACTCCGGGCCAGCGAGCAAGGCAGGGGATGCGTAAGCCACCTTCATAGAGCTGCCCCTTACGGCCGCGATATTCAAGGCCGCTCTGCGGGTGACGATTCGCCGAATGGAAACCTCGCGGATGCTGCGCCGAAGCAAAGTAATCCGCGCCGCCATTGTCGCCACTAAAGATCAGCAGAGTATTCTCTTCCAGCTTCAGCTCACGCAACAACTCCTGAACTTCCCCCACCTGCCGATCAATCATTGTGACCATCGCTGCATACCGACGTACGTCCTCCGGCCATGGCTCGTCCTCATAAAATGCCCACGCCGGATCGTCATCCGGGATGTCAAACAAACCATGCGGCGGTGTGTATGGCAGATAGGCAAAGAACGGCCTTTCAGCGTGTTCCCGAATAAATTTCATCGCCGCATCATGAATCAGATAGTGCGAATAGATGGCCCCCTCACCGCCGCCGTTGTTCCCCTTGAGTGGGACTTCTTCGCTGTTACGAATGAGATAGGGTGGGTAATACGTATGCGCGTGAACCTGATCGTAGTAGCCAAAAAACTCATCAAACCCATGATCTTCCGGAACACCCGTGGAATCGCGTCCGCCACAGCCCCACTTCCCAAATCCTCCCGTAGCGTAACCCAGCGGTTTCAATATCGAGGCAATGGTCGGCTCTTCTGATCGCAGGGGAGTACCGCCGCCGTTCACCCGAACTGATGTATGACCGCTGTGCAGTCCTGTCAGAAAACAACACCGGGTGGGCGCACACACTGACGAGCCGGCGAACAGACTGCGAAACTGCATTCCGTCTTTTGCCATCTGATCCAAATGTGGAGTCCGGATCGTCCGGCCCCCATTGAAACCAGGTTCAAAATACCCCAGTTCATCCACCATGATGTAGACGATGTTGGGACGCGATGGTTCGTCCGCCGAAAGCGTCTCTGCGCCGGCAAACATCACCAGCAGCATCCCCAAAAACAATCCGGCAGTAGTCATTGATCAATCCGTAGTCAGGGTCTTAAAGCTCGACGCCTACAGTCTCAGAAGTGATCCTCGCCAGGTCAAGTGCTCGGCTGTGGTCCCGAGGTTGACTGTATGTCAAGCCAACCGAATGACACGTCCGCCATGAATGAGTATGCTGAGCGGGGGGTGGGCCAGGCCCGTCCAGCCCCTTGTTCGGTTCGATCGTCAGGTTGGCGCCGCTGCCATCCCGCAATCGCCAACCGTGATTTGTTTCTGCAGGAGTTCAGGCATGTTGTCACTGATTCGCGTCACTTCGATCAGTATTCGTTTGCTCTCGCTGGCTATCCCGATTCTTGTCATGACGACAGCTGCCAAAGCCACTGAACCGCACAGAATCAGACTCTGGGAAGGACCAGCACCGGGAGAGAACAGCCAATCAGAGGGGACACCGCTGCCGCGGCGTGCCAACGAAGACCCGCCGGTGATTCGGCTCTCGGAAATCACCGCCCCAACGATTACCGTTTATCCCGCTGCCGAACCGAACGGGACCAGCGTGCTGATTCTTCCGGGTGGTGGATTTCGATACGTGGTCACGAACAAAGAGGGTTCGGAGTTTGCGGAATACCTCAATCGCCTGGGGGTCACCGCATTTGTCCTGAACTACCGCA
>Ga0075479_10000759_pt1 | contig 14320 bp, 10 predicted proteins | sample DEB08_DNA_8_FD_76341 | JGI IMG/M metagenome (GOLD analysis project Ga0075479, IMG submission 76341) | Aqueous microbial communities from the Delaware River and Bay under freshwater to marine salinity gradient to study organic matter... | ecosystem: Environmental > Aquatic > Marine > Coastal ... | reverse complement strand
GAATGCACGACTTCATTATCACTGACGTCATAACAGATAAAATCCGAAGAATCCTCATCGCCATAGCCTTGGCTCGAGGCTCCTGTAAACAACAGAGCCTCATCTTCACCTATGTTCACCTTAGTCACCGTCAATACAAGAGCTTCATTGGCATCAACATTAGTATCGCCAACTCCGTAGTGTCTTTTTCCACCAAGCTTTGCAAAGGGAAGACCTTTCAAATAGTTGCCAAAGATTCCCTTGTTGATGGCCTTCCGGGCATCAGCTGAATTATACCCCGTCACTCCCGTTAAGGTAAAGGTAACCTTGGGGTCCTTAGAACTGGGAAAATGAATCTCGACACCTTCGGCAGCAGCCGCCATACAGTAGGTCACGCTAAGAAGGATAAAAAGTAAACTAAATATAAATCTAATTGGTCTAAGGGGCATTCTGTTCTAAATCCTTGTTTTTCTTAAATATTAAGAGGACAAATATAAAATAAAATCTTTCTATTTTTGAGCTATTGTATAAAGACTAATAACACCGGGCCTGGAATTTAGGACAAAACTTCGTTTTGCAACTCACCCAAGCTCACTCACTAACTCAATTTAATCCATTGCCCTATAAAACCTTATGGCCTTCCATCTTTTACTGGTTCTTTGCCAGTTATAAGTGCATGAGCCTGGCGAGCGAAGCGTTGACCTAAAACGGTATAACCTTTTTTGTCATAATGAATATCATTTGTCATTACAGCATTCACTTCAATGTTATTTAAATCATCTGTATCGATCCAGGCTCCATGGGGATCTTCATTAGCAATTTCAATTTGGACACGACGAATTTTGACACATTCCTTGTTATCCAATGCATAATCTGCGATGCGCCCGATAACGACATTCATATCCGGGCGTTTTAAATCACGGCGAAAATTAGAAATTAATAACTTAAGAGAATCCTTGTAAGCGGCAGAAACACGACCCTGCGCATCACTCTCTCCCTGCATCCAACAAAAAGTAACTGACGCTGGTTTTGGGTATTTTTTTAGAAGTTCTATATATTGATCAAGGATTAGCTGATAATATATGGGCTTGCGATCTCTGAGAATTCTTTTCCTATGATTTTCCTCCAAACCTTTGCTTTTCGCAATCTCGTCCCACTCTTTCAACCAGCGGTGAATATACTGACTCCCTTGACTAACTTTGATATAGACTATTTTTTCGTCTTTAAAAAGTTTCTTGGCCTCAGGTAAAAAACCCCACCCGACGTTCATCCTAGCCATATTAGATTGCCCTGAGAGAATAAATAGATGAACAGGCTTATCTGTTTTAGTCTCAGCTATGACAGAAACTGACATCATGAATATAAATAGAGTTACTATCTTCATTATCTTGTACCTTGTGTTTAATAGACAATTAAATAATTTGAGCTTTTCTTTAACAAAAAAAGCATCTCAAGCTTACCAACTGTGAAGTCTTAACTTTCTGACGGATGTCACAACCTTTTGCTTTTCTAGAATGTTGAGAAAAGCTGCAAACCGTGATCTATCCTCTGTCGAGGAGGTCAGCTCACGCTCAAACCTCACCTGCATTTTTATGATATAGAGACTACTTTTTAGTTTTTTTAGCTACGGTATGGACTTTACTAATCAAGCCCTTTTTTGCGGACGCAGGGACCTCTGGATCAAAGAGAGTTCCATAAACTTTATACATCTCAAGACTGTTTTTCTTCACGAGTGAAAGTTCTGCCTTATAGCGTTTTCTCATTTCTTCAAGAATAGCCTTGTATTCAGGATTTTTGGCCAGGTTCTTTAATTCAAGAGGGTCTTTATTGGTATTAAAAAGATCTTCAGCGGCCGTCATACCTTCTCCTTCATACCACCAGTAAGAGTATTTGTGTTCCTTGGTGACAACAGTAAGGACTTGCGTTGCCGCTTCTCCAAAGGTGTTCATTAAGGAGAGCTGATCACGTATCTCTTTGGATGGCTCGTCAACAAGGGGTAATAAGCTTTTACCATCCATAGTTTTCGGGATGGGGACACCGGCTAATGCCAGGATGGTAGGAGCAAAATCGATATTAGCTGTAAGTGATTTACAGCGCAATTGCTTGCCCGAAGTTTTATTGCGTGGATCATAAATAATTAAAGGAGCTCTGGAAGCTTCTTCAAAAGGTAAGACTTTACCACTGTAACCATGGGCTCCCTGTGTGTAACCGTTGTCACTGGTATAAATGATGACAGTATTATCAGCAATGCCAAGTTTATTCAGGTCATCTCTAATCATTCCCAAGGCAACATCAATACCGTAGATCAACTGATGATATTTTCTCATCGAGTCATTGTAAGTTTTAGCCTCCCTAAAGTTGTCATATTGTCTCCCCTGTTTACTCTGTTCAGAAAGATGCTTGCTAAACTCTCTGCCATAATTTGCAGGTTTGGTGAATATTTTATCTGCATAAATATGATCAAATTTAGGATCTGGAATCAGAGGAATATGCGGTGCTTTAAAGCTGATAGATAAGCAGAACGGCTTCTTTTCACTAATGGCTTTTTCCATGACATCTTTACAAAATGCAGCGTATGACAATGTGGAGTGAGGGTACTTGTCAGCGTATTTGGCCATGCTTGAATTTTCCGCCGTTTTAAAACTTGTCTGGCCTTTAGCACCTCCATACATATCGAAATCTTTTTCGCCATGTTTTTCGTCTTTTTTTCTATCTTTCAAGCCCATCCCGAACTTACCGGCAAAAGCAGTCAGATAACCATTTTTTCTCATTAAAAGCGGGTAAGACTGTTCCCATATACTTGCTGCAAGCGCATCTTTTCGAAAATTATGACCATTTCTATACTCATACATGCCAGTCACGATATTGGCACGACTGGCCTGACAGATAGCAGTGGTGCAATAATGTTTGTCGAAAATGACACCACCCTTTGCTAACTTATCCATATTTGGTGTCAGGACTTCCTTGTTTCCATAGCATCCCATTGAATTAACTGATTGGTCATCGGATAATAAGAAGATGATATTTGGCTTTTCATTAGCGAATAAGCTGATGCTTAAGAAGCAGGATAAATAGATCCATAATATGATCGTTCGTTTTAATGACTTATTCAGCATTCTTATTTACTCTTTTTGTCAGTGGATGGGACAAATTTTACAGGTCTACCGTCTGCTGCCGGTTTTTTACCTTTTATAAGAGCATAGCCCTGATGGGCGAAGCGCTTACCAAGGGTTATATAGCCTTCCGGCCTTTCGTAGTGAACAGCGTTCTGCATCTTACCGCCTTTCATTCTGTTATTGAGATCATCAGTATCCACCCAGGCACCACTAGGATCTTCATTGACAATTTCCATCTGGATCTTTCGCATTGCCACCCAACTCTCTTTATTCTCACCAGCATCGCTTAAGCGGCCGATAACAATATTCATATCCGGGCGTTGTAAATCACGACGTAACTTAGAAAGCAAAAGCTTTAAGGCATCTTTGTATGCTGCCTGCGCCCCACCGCTGGCATCGCGTTCTCCCTGCATCCAGCAAAAGGTTACTGATGTCAGCCTAGGGTGCTTCTTCAGCATTTCCTTATATTGATCAAGAATCGGCTGATAAAATAAGACGGCTCCATCTTTGAGTATTTTTTTTCTATGTTTTTCATCCAATCCCTTCTCTTTTGCTATATCGTCCCATTCCACCAACCATCGACATATTGGTTGACCGCCCTTAGCAACTTTGATGTAAACGACTTTTTCGTCCTTAAAGAGTTTCTTAGCCTCAGGCATGAAGCCGGTCTCAGGTTTCATACCCGCCATATTGGATTGACCGGAAAGAATAAATAGATGAACAGGCTTCTCCTCTGCAGTTAAAAATTGAACGCTTACAATAAATAGTATTGAAATGAAAGTTCTAAGTTTGATCATTATGTACACATCCTTTCTTATGATTTTAAGACTTTTCAGTTAATAACGCAAAGTCATGGAATTAGGACAAAAAAATTGAGTCCTTTAAAAAAATTGAGTTCAGACATCACACCATCTATCTGGAGTCTGTTGATTGAGACGCCCTTTCCAGAGATAAGCTTTCAACAATGGCATTGTATTAACCGCATCACCAACCTTGCGTCCAGCCTCATGTTCCGGAACCGGAGTGGTTTCACACCAAATAAGTTTTGCTTACTTCTCTAAGGTCTGCCGTCTGCTGCAGGTTCTTCCCCTTTTGCAAGCGCATGTCCTTGCCTTGCAAAGCGCTGGCCAAGTCTTACATAATCTTCCTTTGCGTAATGAACCGCATTGGGTGATTTTCCGTCATTCAGATCATCACAATCAACCCAAGCTCCTCGAGGATCCGCATTAACAACTTTGAGTTGGGCTTCGCGTACAGGTAGCCACCCTTGTCTTTGACCAGGGTTGGCATCTCCAATACGTGCGATGACAAAGTTCATGTTATCTCGTTTTAGATCTCGGCGTAAATTTGAAATTAATTGAGTCAATGCCTCCTCATATGCAGGGCCATACTTTCCGCTTCCATCCCTTTCTCCTTGCATCCAGCAGAATGTTACTGAGCTCGGATTTGGGTATTTCTTTATTAACTCCCAATACTGTTCTATAATCGGTTTATAATAAACAGTTCGCATTTCATTCTCAGGAACAGATTTATATGCAAGTTTGATCCTTTTTGATTGAATTTTATGTTTTTCTGCAATTTGGGGCCACTCCTTAACCCACAAGGCAATGGGCTTGCCACCCTGAGCGACCTTGATATAAACGACTTTTTCGTCTTTGAAAAGTTTTTGAGCCTCTGGGAGAAACCCGGTTTCTGGATCCATATGTGCCATATTCGATTGTCCCGAAAGGATAAAAATATGAACTGGTTTCTCCTCGGCAGTTAAAAATTGAATGCTTATAATAAACAGTATTGAAATGAAAGTTCTTAGTTTGATCATTAGATGCACATCCTTTCTTATGATTTTAAGATTTTTCAGTTAATAACGCAAAGTCATGAAATTAGGACAAAAAAATTAAGCTCTTCAAAAAATTAAGTTCAGACATCACACCATCTATCTGGAGCCTGTTGATTGAGACGTTCTTTCCAGAGATAAGCTTTTCAACAATAGCATTGTATTTAACCGCATCACCAACCTTGCGTCCAGCCTCATGTTCCGGAACCGGAGTGGCTTCACACGAAATAACTTTTGCTCCGGAATTTTTATTTACGGTAAAAAAAACCTTCAGCGCCCAACGCATCTTCAGCGAGTTAGCAACTACTCAAATCCGTGAAATTTACGGTAAAACCATATGCACACATAAAATACCCAGTTCGTATATTTTAAGAGCCCTTTAAAAAAGGAGAAGCAAAGATTTATTCCCGCACTTCAAAGTACTTATTTCTTCCTAAAAAAATCAGAAAGAGCAACTTCTGTCACCAGATCTGCAAAGCCATAGCCTTTTATAGATAGTTTATCGACGATCTTAGAAATACTTTCTTTCTCATATTCCCTTATTGTTCTTCCAGTAGAATAGCTTAATAATTTTTTAGTTAAACACGCCGCAAAGACTCCTTTATTTTCAGAAAGTATCTTTTTAAAGCCAACAATATCCTTAAAACTCTGTCCCATGATTTCCCCGGTAGAATCAATCTTAACCCTTGAAAGCTTCTTTTTCTTAGGATCTTCTCCTAATGCATAACCCTCTCGCCAGCGGCCCACATGATCATAGTTTTCCAGGGCAAATCCTGGAGGGTCAATTTTCTTGTGACAGCTCCGGCAATCTGGACTATCGCGGTGTTTCTCTAATGTTTGCCGAATTGTTACTGCATTTCGAACATCAGGTTCCAAGGCAGCGACATCTTGCGGTGGAGTTTTGGGATAAATGTCCAATATGTTATGCAAAACCCATATTCCCCTGACAATTGGAGATGTATCCACCCCATTTGCAGAAGCGGTCAAAATACTCATCTGCCCAAGTAAGCCACCTCTTTTATTATTAAGTACAGGAGATTTCTTTAACTGATCACTGCTAAAATTAGCTAGACCTTTATAGCCATAAAATTTCGCCAGACCTTTATTGAGAAAAGTAAACTCTGAATCCAGAAAATTTTCTATATCTAAGTTATTTCTTAAAAGGTGCCGGATAAAATAAACCGTTTCCTGGCGGCCAAAATATTCAAGATTTTCTTGATAATACAGCTTATTTGTAGCTTTATTTGGAGGCATCGAGCCAAACTTATGTAGCTCAAGCCAGGAGTTTGCAAAGTTGTTTATAAACTTATTGATTTTATCACTAACAATCATTCTTTGGATCTGTTGCCTTAAAATTGCCGGCTTATTTAAACTTCCGCTGGCAGCCAGATCATATAGCTCTTTATCCGGAGGTGAAGCCCATAAAAAATAAGAAAGGCGATTGGCTAAAGCAAAGCTATCCAGAACTCCCTCATTTTCATATAAATATAAAAACTGAGGAGACGATAAAACAATAGTTAAGCCAGTTTTAAGTACTTCCTCTTTAGTATAGCCTTTAGCAAACATGGCCTTCATCGTATTCTTTATATGTAAGGTGTCCTCATCCTTAATCGGCCTGCGAAAAGCTTTGGTCGCAAAGGAATCTATAACGGCAAGAGCATCACAGTCATTTATACTTTTATTCCCCATGATTATCTTATGAGACTCTGGAGGCCACTGTTCAATATAAGGCCCTTGTACGCCAATTTCATATACCCTCAGTAAAGGTCCGTTATCCTGCCAATATTCCTGGGATTTCAGGTAACTCTGAAAGGCCCCTGCATTCTTAGGCTTTTTATATATACCTTTAACTTTCTTTAATAAGCGATGACGGACTTTTTTGAATTCAGGTGGTGCGTTATGAAAACCGACTTTTACGGTTTGGCCTTTTTCCAGCCATACTTCAGTAGAGATGGTCACAGTCTTGTCATCATCTAATTCAAAAACTTTAATTAATTTGTCAGAAACAGTTAAATAAGCTGAGTTCCCTGTTGATGGATCAGTTAAAATCAAAGATGCCTTAATTTTTTCCTTTGCGTAAATATCCTTAGGAATTATACCTCTTGGAAGTTTGTGAAGTCTGTTTTTTGCTGCCAGCCTCGCATGAACTTTATAGTAGCCACTGACAGGAACACCTTTTTGAAAGTCTGGAGAAAAGGCATATGACCTCTTTTCGAGCAAATCCAGGTGCCGGTTGCCGCCTAGTTGCTTACCTGCTTTAAGAACATCTTTGTCTCCGACAAATGGTGGTCTGGCCAGATAAGTTACAGGTTTAGGCTTTTTGCCCATGACAACTGCCCTGTCAATCGCTTCTCTCGCTGCACTTATATACTCTTTCAAATGGAAGCCGGACATAGTCAACGCTTCACCATTATTATTAAAATTATCTACAGTATTATCGGCAGGTAAACTTCTGCCCGGATCATAGCCGGGATCTTTAATCTTCAATAAATCTAATATTGTGTTCGTATACTCAAATTTATTCAGTCTTCTTAAACGTGTTTCTACAGCTGCCTGAAACTTTGATTTATTGAGGGTTATCTTTGCAGAAATCATTTCCATAATTTCTTTCTTAAACAGATCAGAAGGTTGCTTCTCATCTTCTGGAGGCATATCGGAGCTTTTGATCTGATCATGAATTTCCTGCCATTGTTCCAGGTTATTTGCATCTGGATCCCAAAATTCAGACTTGCGTAAATTTATACCACCTTTGGTCTTTTTACCGCCATGACAATCAACACAGTAATGATCAAAAAAATGTTTGAGCTGTTTCGTGTCGGCAGCAGTCTTAAGACTAAAAATGATTGAAACAAGGAATGTAATCAGTATTCTTTTCATAATCATTCCTTTATTAACTAAAGCCATTTATGGTACCGGTACTGGTGTGGAAGCTGTCAACTTCCATTCCCATTGCCTGTAAGAGTGTCAGGTAAAGATTATTTAGAGGTACTTTACGGGATTTTTCTGAAGGATAGATCTTATGTTCACCATGTTTAAAGCCACCCCCAGCAACTATAATTGGCAGGCAATTATTTTTATGGGCTGAGGCATCTGACATTCCACTGCCAAAAAGTACTGTCGTACTATCCAGTAATTGACTCTCAACAAGTTTTGTCAAAAATCCAGAGAGACACTTCATCCAGAAAGATTCAATTTTCAACAGATCTTTTAATGTTTCTGTTTTTTTACCATGGTGAGACAGCTGATGATAACCTTTATTAATTTCCAATGGTTGTAGGTCAACGCCATAGGGAAATTGAAAAACTAAAGACCTTGTTGAGTCGGTCACCAGAGCGAGATGAAGTAAATCGAAAAATATCTCCACCTTCTCAAGCTGAGTTCCATTCAAACCTCTTTCATACTGTATTTGAGGCTTCTTTTTCGTAATCCATTGACTTTGGTTGTGAATCTTCAATTCCACTTCGCGAATCGAGGTAAAAAACTGATCCATTTTTTCTTTATCGAAACGACTTAGCTTCGCGTTAAATACTTTAGATTGCTGTAAAACTGTATCCAGGATACTCTTCTCAAGATTATAGTTGCGGGCTTTCTTCTTGAGTGCTTGAATGGAATCCTGCTTAAAAAGTTTATTGAATAGCATTAAAGGATCTGTGATAATGGGAACTCTAATTCCATTATGAGTCCATGATACCGAGTTTTTATCTTGAGTAAAATCTGAATAAGTCTCAGGACTGACTGTCAAGGATCTAAAACGAGTCTTATGTCCAATATAGTTGGCAAATTTTTGATCAAGTGAAATATTTTTTTCTTTGTGAATTTCAGGAGCATCGTAAGCGGTCTTTAGTTTTAGACCACTTAAAAAAGCCGGTTGTGCTTTATGCCCACCGGAGATTCCATGATCCAGGTTTTTAAAGATTGTTAAATTGCCCCTATGTTTCTCAAGTGGCTTTATCGCTGCTGGAAATTCATAATTCTTACCAGCTCCTTTCGGGAAAAATGTCGGTGCATACATTCCCAAAGGGTTCGACATGGCAACGAAACGGCGAATATTCTCAGATTTCTTATCTGCAAAAGCCTCAAAGCCTGGCAAAGTGATACAGACACCACCTGCTTTCAAAAAAGTTCTTCTATTCATCTCTTACTCCTATCATGATATAAATATTTATAGGTTAGACAATTACGTATATGAGGCGCATTAAAACAACGACTTATATCGCTATTTTCCGGCGTAAATTTGAAATTAATTGAGTCAATCCCTCCTCATATGCAAAACGCAGTCATCAGGTGCACCACATGGTTCTACGTTATTATTTTGAATTTTTGTCTATTTGAGTTTTATGTTATGCCTAAAAATTTTTTCTGGAATATGCAGCTTCTTTACGAAGCTCCTCATCGGAACTATTTTTTAAATGATTCCAACCAGGCTGATCTCCGAGTTTGTTTGATTCAGGGTTGAAGGCTTTTTTGTCGCGTGGATACCCCCATTTTTTGTCGTTCCATATATGTTGTGTTAGCTTTTTAGGGGCAGTGTCCCGAGTTTGTTTTTCCCATTCGGATAAAAGTGTGCGCATTTTCTGCAATACGGGCTCATTTTCTTTATTCTCAATGATATTTTTTAACTGATGTGGGTCTTTTTTAACGTTAAAGAGCTCTTCTGGTAATGCTGGACTAAAAAAGTAGGTATATTCTTGTGGCATGGGGGCCCCATTTAATTCTTTTCGTAGATGCCACATAGAGGAATCATCTGCCCAATCAGCACCTCGACGCTGGATTTCAGGTCGGCGGTTACGGATATAGAGGAATTCTGCGGTTCGAATTGCACGCTCATGTGCTTCCCAGACATGATGATTTCGTTCGGTGACAATGAATGGGTGGTTTGCTGCGGATGAATCTTCTTGCAAAAGTGGTATCAAGGAGCGTCCCTGGAAGGTTGTGCCTTCGATTGTAATTCCGGCAGCTTCGAGAAAGGTTGGGGCTAGATCAATAGTGCTGACCAGACTTTTAGATACGGTTCCAGCCTGCTTAATTCCACCTTTCCAGTGGATAATAAATGGAACGCGCATACCGCTGTCGTATGTGTAGAGCTTGGAGCGAACAAATGGGCGGCCATTATCTGCAATGATTACAATTATCGTATTCTCATAGACTCCTTGTGTCTTCAGCTCTTTAACTACATTGCCGATAGATGTGTCGAGACGATTAATTTCGTCATAGTATTTAGCTAAGTCAGCACGGGATCGATATCCCTTTTTTGAGCTTAGATCGGGCATGTATGGTGGGACTTTTACGTCACTTTCTAAATGTACTTTTGGAGCAGTAAATTTACGATGAGCATCATAGGAGGCAAACCAACAAAAGAAAGGTTTGTTTTTGGGCCTCTGTTGTAGCGCACTAACCCAGTCTTCTTCGCCGCCGAGTTTTGGATTTCCGGCTTTAACGGTATCAAAACTTTTGCTAAAAATACCTTTGGGGTTATTAAAAGGATATGCGCCGCCGATGTGCCATTTACCACGATGGATTGTGTAGTACCCGTTCTCATGTAGTGATTTTACCATCGAGTCTAATCTTTCTACAAACGTTTCAATCTCTTTTATTTCTGGTCGGTATATTGCCTTTAACTCCGGCATACCTGTACTGTGTGGCCAACGACCGAGCATGATGCTTCCGCGACTGGCCGCACACGTTGCTGTGGTGACAAATCCATTATCGAAGCGAATTCCCGTGGCCGCCAATCGATCCATTACGGGGGTTTTAATGCCGGGGCATCCGTAGCAGCCGACATCCTCTGCACTGACATCATCTGCGATAATGAGTACAATATTTGGTGAACTACTCTTGGGTGAAGCGGAACATGGTAGAGAAATGAGAAAAAGAGTTGTTAGAATGATAATTATTTTCATGATGTTTTCTGTGGGTTTTTGTTGAGTAGAACACTTACAATAAATAGCATTGAAATGAAAATTTTAAGTTTGATCATTATATACACATCTTTTACTTAAAGGTTTTAATTATATATCTAATAACGCCCAAGATATGAATTAGGACAAAATATGAATTAGGACAAAAAATGAATTAGGACAAAAAATTATTCACAGTCATTCCATAGGCCTTTTATTTATTTTTTATAAACAGTATTCATTACTGTCCCTGCATCGATAGCTTTGATCTTGGTCTCAGGAGAAGGAACCGGCTTTTCTAATAACCAGTGAAAACTGTTGACAAATAAGCGGACCCAATTTGTGTCGCGAAATGAAACCGGATGGCCGATACTGGAGTAGATGACTTTACCGCCCCATTCATTTTCCCAAGTCCAAAAAACATCATCTTTGCCATTCCCCTGATCATCCATTTCTTTGAGGCCTTTTTTGACTTTCTCATGCTTATTATTTTTGTTATTAAAGTATGATTTCCCCTCTAACAACACCGTCGCATTCTTGGGAGCATCAACGACATAAAGACTGCCTCGAGCTTCACGGCTTGGTGATATATCAACACCAGTCAAAATCTCATGTTGATTTGCTACAGAAACAGTCGTTTTCTGGTTACTGTGTGGATAATACTTTGAGCCTGTCACCCGGACTCCGAACTCCTTATTCCAAGAATATAATTTGGAGTCACGGGAAAAGCGAAAGCCGTGATTCGTCGTCCTAAAAGAAAAAACAGGCTTGCCGGATTTCAGGTAATTCTCAATATGAGAAAATTGTTCAGGTTTTAAATTCAAAAACCTGAGATAGAGCACAGCTAGGTCCGCATCTTTAAGAGCCTCTAATCCGTCAATTCCAACTTCATTATCTTCGGCATTGTAATCGGTATCTATTACTGTGGCTTTCCAACCAAGCTCCTGCATTTGCTTTGCTAACCCTGCCATAGAATCTTTAGGATTATAATGGGGAGTCCCGACGACAAAAACAACATGTGGCTTATCTGCTGCGAAGAGTGAAGTACATAATAATAGTAACAGGGCAATTAATCTCATTTTTTTCCTCATTAAATTCTTTTCAGTTCTAATAACACTGAGCCTGAAAAATGAGACAAAAAAAAATTATTTTTATTTTTGTCCTAAAAAGTCTGATAACTGTTATATAGAATTAAAGCTATAAGAAAAGAGCAGGAATTTTTTAACTATGAATGAAGCAAGCGGTGAAGAAAAAGAGCAGAACAGACAGAAACTTCTGATCGGTTTACTGCTAAAACATCAAAGAGCAATGTTTGCCTATATTTTTAGCATTATCCCTAATAAAAGTGATGCCGATGACATCCTCCAGGAAACCTGCCTTACCATTCATGAAAAGTTTTCTGACTTTGAAGAGGATAGTAATTTCTTACTCTGGGCCAATCGAATTGCATATTGGAAAATCAGGGAATCCCGCTTGAAATTCGCCCGCTCCAAAGTTGTTTTCGATGAAAGAGTCGTCGAAGTTCTCAATGAAACTGCAACAGAACTGGCTGCTGAAGATGACCACAGACACGAAGCATTGGCTCTCTGCCTGCAAAAACTTAAAGATCGAGACCGCCAAATGATTAAGATCAGATATGAACCAGACGGTGGCGTTGAAGAAGCAGCAAAGGTTTCGAACCGTTCTCTGCCTGCCACTTATAAAGCCTTGTATAGAGTCAAAGAAGCTCTGTTTCAATGTATAAATAATCAAACTAATCAATCTGAAGGAGTGCAATACTCATGAAAGATTATTCAGAATTGCGCCAATTAAGCGATGCCTTGATCGAAGGATCTCTTGATGAGCAGGGCAAAGAGAAATTAGAAAAAATGCTCCTGGAAGATGAAGAGGCCCGTAAAGAGTACATACGTTACTCTAAAATGCACTCAAGCCTTATGCACTATGCTTCCGAACAGCAGATCTTTACGGACTATATGGGAGAGACTTCAGACAAAGCGACTGAGATTTCCCTATCAAAACCAATACGCTTTGCTCCAGTAATATTTGCTGTAGCAGCCTCTCTGGCGATAGGCTTCTTTATCTCTTTTTCATTCTTCTCAAATTCTTCTCAGCCAAACACAATGACAGATAATACAGAACCGGCAAATCCCGTCAAAGAAGAATTAAATGAAGGCTTTGCTGTGCTGCTCAAGGCTTACCAGGTGGACTGGGGTGACGGTAACCCAGTTTTCCAGATTGGTGAATCTATTCCTAAAGGACACTTCAAAATGAACTCAGGTGTCGCCCTTATAGAGTTCTACAGCGGTACAACTATGGTTCTCGAAGGGAAGACTGACCTTGAAATCATATCCCAGGACAAAACCTTTTGTCATACCGGTAAAATGAAAGTCACAGCCTCTCCCCACGCCAAAGGATTTACCATATCAACTAAAGATTATGACTACGTTGACTTAGGCACTGAATTTGGCCTAAGTGTCTCGCCTGACAAGTCCTCAGAACTTCACGTTTTTTCTGGTGAAGTGGAAGTCTTTGAGCCGGGTAAACAAAAAAACTCCAAGCCTCTTAAAACACAAAAGACCGGTGATGCCATCAGCCTACAGGTTAATAACCAAACAACGGATATTGAGCTTAAAGAAGATGAATTCTGGAATGCTCGAAAACTGATTGAAGCGACAGATGAAGTGCTAGCGAAACGTTTCTATGAATGGCAGGAATACTCGAAATACATCGCCAAAAAAGATGGGCTGATAGCCTACTTCCCCTTCTATCAGACATCGCCCTGGATTCGCAAACTGGAGAACATAGTTCCTTCTGCAAAGGCCAACAGTCATGGCGCTATTGTCGGTAGTCAATGGGTCCCAGGCCGCTGGCAGGAAAAGTCCGCCTTATTGTTTAAAAATGCCAGTGACCGTGTGCGCTTTAATATTGAGGGCGAGTTCGAGAACCTAAGCTTGTCGGCCTGGGTGAAAGTTGAAAGCTTGAAAAACTTGCATAACGGCTTGTTCATGACAGACCGTTTCAAACCAGGTAATCCTCACTGGCAAATTGAACAGGATGGTAAAATTCATTTCGGCATAAAAAATTCTGATCAAATTGGTCAGTACGGCATCAAATCAAAAGTGGTCATTACGCCGGAATTATATGGTAAATGGATTCACCTGGCAGCGACCTTTAACAGTAAGAACTCACAAGTTAAACTGTACTTAAATGGTAAGCTTATTCGGGAAACTGAAGCTGAAGGGCCGGCGGACACCAAAGTCAAAATCGGTACTGGTGAACTGGGTAATTGGGGACTAAGAGAAGGCTCCAACGCTGCAGTCAGAAATTTCGATGGAGCCATCGATGAAATGCAGGTCTATAAAACCGTTTTAAGTGCAGACGAAGTCTGGTCCCTTTACGAGATGGGCTCCCCTGTTCTACTGCTGAGTAAACAGTAACTACATTCAGGATTTTTCACATAAACCAGAAATTATTCTCTCTGTGAACTCAGTGCT
>Ga0075479_10000758_pt1 | contig 14324 bp, 11 predicted proteins | sample DEB08_DNA_8_FD_76341 | JGI IMG/M metagenome (GOLD analysis project Ga0075479, IMG submission 76341) | Aqueous microbial communities from the Delaware River and Bay under freshwater to marine salinity gradient to study organic matter... | ecosystem: Environmental > Aquatic > Marine > Coastal ... | reverse complement strand
GCGACAGCCGTGATTCTCGCGACAGCCGTGATTCTCGCGACAGCCGTGATTCTCGCGACAGCCGTGATTCTCGCGACAGCCGTGATTCTCGCGACAGCCGTGATTCTCGCGACAGCCGTGATTCTCACGACAGCCGTGGTTCTCGCGACAGTCGTGGTTCTCGCGACAGTCGTGGTTCTCGCGACAATAGTCGAGGTGGAAGCCGTGAATCATCTCGCGGGGGCGGTCGCGACCGCGATTCCGTCAGGGGTGGTGGTCGTTCGAGAACTCGCGGGGGAAGAGGACGAGGTCGCGGAGGACGTTCTGAAGATTCCGGTCGCGGACGCGGTCGGGAGCGGTCTGCCGGTCCACGACGATCACGCAATGTCGCTCCGTCAACGGAGGTTATCGAGGGAACTTTCGAGGGTGTGCTGGAACTGCATAATCGCGGTTACGGATTCCTTCGGGATCCTCGTCGCAACTACGCAGCGGAAGACTCCAATCCATTCGTGTCCAGTTCACTGATCGAAAAGTATCGCCTGCGCGAAGGGGTGCTGGTTCGCGGCGAAGTTGGTCAGGGTGTCCGGAATCAGGGACCGCGGCTTCAGGAAGTTGAGACCATTGATGGGTTCACTCCCGAAGACTATCTCAACGTCGCTCAGTTCGACCAATTGACGCCCATCAATCCCCACGAACAGATACAGCTGGAAACCGGTCCCCGTCCGCTGACGATGCGGGTGATGGATTTGTTGTGCCCGATCGGCAAGGGGCAGCGGGCACTGCTGGTCGCTCCACCGCGAACCGGGAAGACAATGCTGCTTCAGGACATCGCGAATTCCGTCAGCGAAAATCATCCGGAAGTGCACCTGATGGTACTGCTGATTGATGAGCGCCCCGAAGAAGTCACGGAAATGCAACGGATGGTTCAGGGTGAAGTGATTTCATCCACTCTGGACAGCGACGCTGAGAGCCATATTCGCATCAGCCAGCTGATTATTGAGCGAGCGAAACGCCTGGCCGAGGAAGGCAAAGATGTCCTGATCCTGCTCGACAGCATCACGAGACTCGCCCGTGCCTTCAACAAGTGGAGCAATACCGGGCGAACGGCCACGGGCGGCCTGGATATCCGCGCTTTGGACATTCCGAAGAAACTCTTCGGACAGGCCCGACGATTTGATGAGGGTGGTTCGCTGACAGTCATCGGAACGGCCCTGATCGATACAGGAAGCCGGATGGATGAAGCGATCTTCCAGGAATTCAAAGGGACCGGCAACATGGAAATGGTGCTCAGCCGTGACCTTGCAGACAGACGCATCTGGCCTTCGATTGACATCAGTCGTTCCGGAACCAGACGGGAAGAAAAGATCCTGGATCCGGAAGTGCTTGATGGCATCACCATGCTGCGACGAAGTCTGATCAGCTTGAGTCCTGTGGAAGCAATGGAGCAACTGACAAAGACGATGGAGAAGTTTCCGGATAACAAGGAGTTCCTGACGAAGATCCGAGCAATCCTCTGATCGACACTCCTGCTAAAGAATCCTGAACGCAACACCCATCCATTCGGATGGGTGTTTTTTTATGCTGATTTCCTCGCCGCGCCGTGGGGCTCGACGGGAATTGCAGAAGAGAGTTGCCGGTGTCACAGCAATTCTGGTGACCTCGCGAGGCGATTCCGCGAATGTTTCGGGACAGTGTGACGCCAGCGAGAGATGTCAATGCGATCGTGTGCCCTGTTGCTGTGCGTCGGGGTAATACGGGCCTGATAGTCTGCAATCCTGTCGCAACAGCGGTGCGATGCGCGACGGAAATCAGCGCAAGAAAAAAGGGTGCAGAACATTGGTTCTGCACCCTTTGGGAAAAGGGGCGAGCGGGAGTCGAACCCGCGCATGACGGATTTGCAATCCGTTGCCTTAGCCACTTGGCCACCGCCCCAATTTTGTTCGCCCGTCACAGACCGCTGTCGGCCCGGGTGTTGGCGAAACAGGTGGATTGGGCGAACTGGTTCGCCCCTGCCACCTCAGGCCGTTATAGCGGATGTATCGGCACAACTTCCAGTGTCCTGAAGTCAAATCCGCTGGATTCCAACAGAAGGTCGCTGGCCTCACTTTGCGGAAGGCGAACGACCGTGAATGCGGACTCTTCATCAGGCCCCCGAATTCAAACTTTGGGATTTACGGCAGTTGGAGATCATTGCGGGGCAGAGCCGTTTGGAAAGACAAATACTTTCGGTCAAATGCGGCCTCAGGTGGAATCCCCGCAAAATGGCTCGTAGCATGGAACGTTCGCGGTGCTGACGCCTCTCCTTTTCGTCGGTTTCACGCGATGAAGTCGCTGCAATTGCTCTGATGTTGAGCGGCAGCAGCCTGGCAGCGATGACATTTGAGACAGCAATACGCAGAACGCAATACGGAGGCAAAACGATGTCAGAGTCCGAAGAACAATTGATCCAGGCAGCTCGTGATGCCGTCAGTCAGTGCAACTGGGTGGTTGGTGAATGTGCCAGCAAGTGGGTGCAACGCTATGCTCGAGGTCGCACGGACGCTGATTTCGGGCAAATGGTGGGACTGAGTGGGGACCAAATCTATCAGCGGAGGCGAGTCTGGGAGCGATTTGGTGAGCTGAGTTCGCAGTATCAGGGCTTGAAGTGGTCATTCTTCTACGTCGCTTTGAACTGGGATGACGCAGCGGACTGTTTTGCATGGGCTCAGGAATCTGATGCGACCGTTGCAGAGATGCGTGCCTGGCGGCGAGCACAGCAGGGGGAAGACCTGTTCACAGAGTCTCCCGATGCTTACAGCGAATGGGCGCTGCCGCTTGCCGTCGACACCAGTGATTTGCCGCTTTCACCTGTGTTGGATCCGGCGGAATTTGTACCGGCGGGCGAGGGTGATCGTGCAGGTCTGCCCGGTGCCGGTCAGCCTGGGGCAGAAACCATGTCGATGGTTGCTCGGGATTCTGGAGACGGAAACTATGCTCCGTTCAACCAGAATGCTGCAACTCGTCCAGAAGGTGGTGCGGATCATGACAGTACGGTTCGCAAAAAGGCGGAGTTGACACCGGACCAATTCTGGAAGCGAGCAGCAGGTGCCCTGCAGCGAATCAACAAGGCGTTGTCTGACAGCTACATGGAAGCGTTGGCGGAACAGCCGGACTCCGTTCGCGAAAAATTGCTGGAAGCGGTCAGCCAGCTGAACGAAAAGCTGCAGGGCGAACTGGTCTGACAGGTGATCCCCGGGTCCGCCTTCTTTCCGAAACGGCATGAATTGCCAGGTTGCTGCCGATTACCACAGCCCCAAAGTTCCTTAGCCCTGCTTATTTTGACAACTCCACTTCGTGGTTTTGTTAAAGCGGAGGGTTTGGGTGGCCGATAGTGGGTTTAATGGCGGTGTTCAGGAAAGATGCGTCGGAAAAAGTCACATTGACCGTTTTTTGCGAATGGATACAATCGGCGAAGTTGATGGTTGGCAAAGTCAGGGGGAACCTTGCAGGTCGAACAGAATTGACGACTCTGGAAAGCCTTCATTTGCCACAGCAGCTTCGCCTGAATTGCTCTCGGGTTGCGGTCTGAATTGTTGTGAAGACAGCCACTTGTGAGATGGTTACCACGTGCTCGCGGGATTTGCCTGCACATCGCCTTTCACTCGGAAGATCCTTTCTGTTGGCTGGTGACTCAGTAGTTCCTTCAAGCAAGGTTGCATCTGCACAGGCTTCGGAGGCTGCATTGAATTCTGCAGTCCCGTGCTGTGTTGCGGCGAGTTCATTTCGGTGAGCATTCGCTGGCCGTCAGGGGTGGGGTGGGCTCATACACAGTCTCAACCCGACAACCCAAACAGGAAGCGTCAAGGATGGCGTCCAGCTCAGCTGGATGATAGTCGCTGCTCTCCGCAGCTCATCGCTCTCTCCGTAACGGATTATGTTCATGAAGACAGTGTTTACGACGGGCGAAGCAGCCAAGATCTGCAAGGTTAGCCAGCAGACAATTATTCGTTGCTTTGATTCAGGGCAGCTCAAGGGATTCCGTGTTCCGGGATCACGATTTCGCCGTATTCCACGCGATGTCCTGTTCAAGTTCATGAAGGAAAACGGAATTCCCACCGACGCTCTGGAGAGTGGGAAACGCAAGGCTCTGATCGTGGATGACGATCTGGAACTTGTGGAACTGATCACCGACGCACTGGAGGCGGACGGCCGTTTTGAAGTTCGCGTGGCGAACAACGGATTTGACGCCGGCATGATGGTGAAGGAATATCACCCGGACATCATCGTTCTGGATGTCATGCTGCCCGACATCAATGGCAAGGAAGTTTGCCAGCGTGTCCGAAGTGATTCCGCTCTGGATGACGTGCGAATTATCTGCATCAGTGGCATGGTTGAGCAGGACAAGATTGCCGACCTGAGAACGGCCGGTGCCAACGACTTCCTGCAGAAACCGTTTGAAGTGGACTCACTGATCGACAATATCTGCCGATTGCTGGATATCGAGCAGTTGCAGATGTAGTGCCATCGGTTGATTGATCTGCCTGCCAGCAGAAGACGGAACAACAACGGCCGCAGTGATGCGGCCGTTCTGTTGCGCCCGCCGACAGGATACGAAGCAAGGAGGAGCGGCCCCCGATGGTGGAATCGACCCCGTTTCACACCCGGAATTCGCCGGACTGGCCGGAACTGATGCCGGCTCTGGACGGGTCTGCCTCTGCGATCGACTGTGCGAAGTTGGTGGTGAGGTGCCTCGTCAGCGTTCTGAAGTGCAAACGCCTCGCCCTGGTAACGCTCGGCGGATCCGAATCGCTGCTGCTGGCTTTTGCAAAGCTGCAGACCGAAGAACGGGGAGAAACAGCCACACTGCGTGTGCCCGGACCGATGTCCGCGGTTGTTCACCGGGCTGGCTGCAGTCAGGTGGACGAACTGCGGGCTCTGGCTGCCGATTCAACTCAGGAGTTCCTGTCATGGTCCGATACAGGCGCCGCTCTGTTGTTGCCGTCTGAAGCTGCGGCGGCATTGCGGGCTGATCATGCCACCATCACATTCTGCCGCCGACTTCTGGCGGTAAGCGGTGACCATGCAGTCGTGCTTCCCGATTCACGGCACCTCGAAGCGATGGCCGAATTCAGTGCCGGGGCGGGTCACGAAATCAATAATCCGCTGGGGTCGATTTTAGGCATGTCCTCCGCACTTCTGAAGCGTGAACGGCAGATCGAGAATCGACAGGCTTTGGAGACAATCGGTGCCCAGGCATGGCGCGTGCGGGACATGATTGGTAATGCCATGACATTCGCCCGCCCGCCGAGACTTGTACCGGAGACTTTTCTGCTTTCAGAAGTTGTTCGTGAAGTCGCCACAACACTCCGTCAACGCTTTGAAGCAGCCGAGGTCACGATTGATCTTACGCAGGTTGCTGAACATGTGGTGATTGATGCCGACCGTACGCAGATGGGAGTGTTATGGGAGCACCTGCTGCGGAATGCTGCAGAGTCGATTCGAGGAAGTGGACGCAGTGGTACGGTCACCGTGGGGCTGAAGTACGAACAGTGCGGTGCCATCAGCGGTATTGTGCGGGATGACGGGCCTGGCTTTCTGACGGAAACAGACCGCCGAAACGCTTTCAATCCCTTCTATTCCGGACGTGCTGCGGGCCGTGGTCTCGGGTTCGGGCTGAGTCTGGCCTGGCGAGTTGCCACCGCGCACGGGGGAGTCTTAGTGCTGGAGTCATTTGTTGGCGGCGGATTGCAGGCATCGCTCTCGTTACCGAGATCCTGCGAGAAGGTCTCAACCTTCGCGACAGCCCCTGAAGCCGAGCAGTGAATTGTCGGAGTCTTCCGAACAGACAACAGATTCGGCCTTCCTCTCCCTGGAGAATCGTGCCTGCAGGAGAATTGATTCGCGCAGTGAGGGCATTTGTGAGGTCTATTCGCAACAGCTGCAGGCGATCTCGACGGTCTGGATTCCGATTGCAGCGATTTGAGAGATTGCAACGGCAAGACAATTCTTCTCTCAGCGTTTAGTACTGTCGTGATTTTGGGTAGCGGAACCAAAGCTATGTCGCAGGCACGCCTCCAGGGCATCTTCACTCCAAATCTTGTTCCTTACACCGAAGATGGTGGAATCAACGAAGAGGAATTGCGGCGCTATGCGGAATGGCTGATCAGCCGTGGTGTCCACGGTCTCTATCCCAACGGATCGACCGGCGAGTTCACGCGATTTACTCCCGAAGAACGCCGGCGGATTGTTGCCATTCTTGCGGATCAGGTTCGTGGTCGTGTGCCAATTCTCGCCGGAGCTGCCGAAGCAAACGTGCGTGAAACGATTCAGGCCTGCGAGTACTACGCATCTCTTGGGATTCGTGCGGTCGCGATCGTCGCACCGTTTTACTACAAGCTAAGCCCGGCATCTGTTTACGCCTACTTCGCCGAAATTGGTCGAAATACTCCCATTGACGTAACGCTCTATAACATTCCGATGTTTGCGAGTCCGATTGATGTGCCAACCATTCAGCGACTCTCTGAAGAATTCGAGCGGATCGTGGCAATCAAGGATTCCTCCGGTGACATCCCCAACATGATTCGCATGATTCAGGCTGTGCGACCGAACCGTCCGGATTTTGCTTTCCTGACGGGCTGGGATGCTGCACTGATGCCAATGCTGCTGGCCGGTTGCGACGGTGGCACGAATGCCAGTTCGGGAGTTGTTCCCGAACTCACCCGAAAGTTATACGACCTGACTGTCAGCCATCGGATCGATGAGGCTCGCGAGATTCAGTATGACCTGATTCGTCTGTTTGACACCATGATTTACTCCGCCGAATTTCCGGAGGGATTCCGAGCGGCAGTGGGCTTACGCGGATTCCGCATGGGGCAGGGCAGACAGCCACTTTCCGATCAGCAGAAAACAGACATCGGTACGCTGAGCAGGGAACTGCAGTGCATGCTGGCTGCTCATGGTTTCACTGATCAGCCGGTTGGCGGCTGTCCGGTCGATACTGCCTCCGGTGGAACAAGTCCGGCGGAGGTTTCGGCAATTGTCCAGCAGGTCGTGGCGGAGCTCAATCGCCGCGGACTGATGTGAGTCCGTCTCTACGAGGCAGCAGCAAGCTTGACGAGGTGGATGTAGGAGCGTCGCTCTGAGTGCTGCAATTGCAGTTCTCTCGCCAGTTCCAGCAGGACAGCGGTGGCCTGCTCCCGCACGGCTTCTTCGCAAAGAGTCTCAATCTCTGCATGCAGTGGCAGGCCATCCACCTCATCGATGCAGATTTTGAAGCTGTGACCGCTCCATAGAAGAGATGTTGCCCGTCTGCGTTTCCGCACACGGCCTGCCGGGACGAATCCGAGAGCCAGGAGCATCTCTCTCAGAGTTGTGAACTGTTGGTCTGCGGGCATCCGTTCTGATTCCAGCGGTAACTCCAGTTCTCGACGCGATTTTGTGACTGCATCCAAACGGGGCCCCTTCCATGTCAGTTCGACGTTTGGCCCGCAGCGGCGAATTCGCAGAGCTTCGTCAGATTCAACAAAGTCGCGCGCCGGGTGGTTGAAATATTCATCCTGCTCCAGAGTTTCTTCCCAGGCAACGCCTCCGCCGATCTTCGTGATCCGATCAATCAGCAGCGATTCACGGGGGACTCGAAATTTCGCTTCGACTTCAATCATCGTGTCCCGCTCTTCTTAGGAATCCTGTGCACGCTGTTTCGCGATGAACGCCGTCTTTTGAATCACGCCGAATCGGTTGCTTCATTCGGTGGATCAACAGGCGACGGCGTATCGGCGGACATTTGTTCGCCGATTCGTCGCAGGTGCACCCAGGTAAACAGGCCGGAATCATGATCATCTGACCAGCGAACGCGGAGAGCGTAGTTGCCGGCCAGCGACGCTTCGGCCAGATCCAGATTTTCCGGTACGGTCTCCGGGTCCAGAATGCGGCGGCCGGTAAACTCATCAACACACATCGCACAGGGACACTCCTGCCTGACTTTGCGAAATGGCAGGATGGTCTGAGGACCGTCTTTCCATGTGAGTTCCAGAAGTCGATTTTCACGGATCATGCGAATGTTTACCGGGGCATTCATTGCTTACTTCCAAAGTCGCGTGCCTGAAGGCACAGTTTCAGTTCAGTTCATCTTCCGTTTCAGCATCCTCACAGAATGCCATGATCAGCATTTCCACGTATTCGTCCAGAGTATCAGTGAGTTGTTCAAACCGTGACGTCTGGCTGACGAACTGGACAACGCCGTGGACCTCGTCGCGAAGATCAATGCAGAAATAGTCACCGTCACCGGATTCTCCGATCACCAGTAATTCAGCAGGCCAGTCAAAAGCCTTATTCTCCGGTGTAAAAACCGGGCCACTCCGCGCCTCCAGATTGATCTGCAGAATGCTGGCCGGGCATTGCAGCAATTCCACTTCCGATACCCTTCCGGAGATCTCGTCATCTTCGTCAACACGGAGGGCCTGGGTCAGTTCTGCCGGGTAGTCCTGTTGCATTTGCAACCAGGCAGGGGAAAGCGGTGCTCCGCACAATTCTTCCAACTGACGGAATTCCGGCGACATCATGGATTTCCCGGATTGCAAGCACAGCGGAGGAGATGAGTAAGGCAAACAGCTTCACGCGAATTCTATCGTCGGCACGTCGCTCGACAACGGCTGTTCACCACTGACAGCTGAGAATCGTCCAGTCTTCGCAACATCATCTCACGGTTCGTAATTCAAATCAGACGTCGGGATTCAGACGGGCTTTTTTCCCAACCGGGTGGACGGTGTGGTAGAATGCCGAGCGGAAGTGCCGAAGAGATCGCATGCAGTAAGTCTCGCTGCTGTTGCCCGGTGTGTGTGTCGGTATACCGAGTTTCTCTGGAAACAGGAGCTGAATCTGTGTCTCAGACTCCCTCGAGCGATCGTGAGCAGCACGTGTCCGGTGCGACAGCAAACGGCTGGCTTGTTGTCATGCTTGGTTTGTTGACCGCTGCATTGCTGTATCGCACTGTGATCGATGGGATGAACAGTCGTCCCGACTACACCCCGCGTGTGGTGACGCCTCGCGGTGACCTCGCAGAAGATGAAAAGACCAGCATCGCAATCTTTGAGAATGCGTCCCCTTCGGTGGTTAACGTTCGTACCAAGGGATACCGCCGTGATTTCTACGGGCGTGTTCTGGAGGAAGAGGTGTCCTCCGGTACCGGAATCGTCTGGGATGAATCCGGCTACATCGTGACGAATCTGCATGTTGTCGAAACGGCTGTGACCCAAAAGATCCTTGATCTTGAAGTTGTCTTTGCCGACAACCAGGCGTTTGATGCGATGTTTATCGGAACTGTTTCCGCATGCGACATCGCTGTGCTGAGAATCAAAGCGCCAGCGAGTCTGCTGGTGCCTGTCACGATTGGCGAATCACACGACCTGCGTGTTGGACAGAGAGTGCTGGCGATCGGCAATCCGTTTGGTCTCGACCGTACTCTTTCCACGGGTGTCATCGGCGGTCTGGATCGCAAAATTCGCGGTCGGGGGCGCGATATCAACGGAATGATTCAGACTGATGCCGCAATTAATCCCGGTAATTCCGGAGGACCACTGCTGGACAGCGCTGGACGGCTGATCGGAGTAAACACAGCAATTGTCAGTGCGTCGGGTGATTCAGCCGGGCTGGGTTTTGCTGTTCCGGTAGAGCGAGTTCTGGACGCTGTGAATTCGATTCTGAAATCTGCTTCCGCCGCCGGTAACGCAGCCATGGGGATCACTCTGCTCGACTTCAATGCCCGCGAGAATTTTCTGCCCGGTCCCGGGGTGATTATCGGTGGTGTCTATCCCAACTCACCGGCAGAACGAAGCGGTCTGCGGGGCAGCCGGGTCAGGGCGAGACAGATTGAACTCGGTGACTTGATTACTCACGTCAACGGTCAAAGCTGTGAGACGGAACAGCAACTGCGTTCCATCCTTTCAGAATTCGCAGTGGGGGATGACGTGGAGGTCTCCATTGTACGCGGAACAGCACGCCTGAATGTCCGCCTTCAACTTTACAGTCGGCCCGCACCAGGAACCTTCTAGGAAGCCGGACCAGACGTGCATTTCCCGGGCTTCCGGTGCCCGCACGGCCGTACTTCGGTCCGGATGGATTTCCGACCAGCTTAGCGGCTGCGAAGCTTGTATCGCTGTGCCAGCATCGCGCACAACGCAAGCGAGATGAGGATACCCGGGTAACGCGTCACACCGTTCTCAAAGATCACTGCTCCGTTGAAGGCAATGAACCAAAGATATGCATGCAGGATTTGGTGCTGCGTACTGTACAGGCGATTTCTGCTCCTCTCGGGGGCGATCCACAGGCTCAGCACATTCAGCACCCACACCACAACAAACAGATAGCTGAACCAAAGTCCCTCGCCGAATCGCCAGCCAATCAACTCCTCCGTCTGGCGAGCAGTGTCAAGAACTGCTTCCCTGTGACTCCATGAGTGCACGTAGTGAAAGGCGGCGATTACATGCGCGAGAAACAGCAGAACCCCGGATGTCCAGAGGCCTCTGTAAATACTGAAATGGCTCTGTGCCCGACGAGAAAACAGCAGAGTTGCCGCCGCAGTCCAGCACAGCAAAGCAAGTCGAACAGTCCAGACGATAATAGAAGCACCCGTCACCAGAGCGTTCCCGTGAATGAACGGTGGGCAGCGATCGGATTAGCTGGCCTACGCCGTGCCAGCATCGGTTTTGGGTTTCAATGCAAACATCAGCACCGCAATGTCGGCGGGTGTAATGCCGCTGACTCGTCCCGCCTGCCCAACCGTAGTCGGCTTGAGTGCACTCAGCTTGTCGCGTGCTTCCATCCGCAGTTGCGGAACTGCTCGGAAATCAAATGTGTCGGGAATCTGTACGGAGTCGACTTTTTGCAGGCGGGCAATTTCAGCCTCCTGCCTGCGAATGTATCCCGCGTACTGCGCTTCGATCTTCATTTGGCGTTTTGTTTGCCAGGACAGATTCATCGCACCCAGCTCTGGGAAAGCCTGCTCCAGTTCTTCCCAGGGAGGATCCCGCCGAATCCATTCTTCAAGAGTGAGGCCCTGACTTCGCAGTGTTGTCGTTGCCGTAAAGGCACGTTCCAGTTCCGCACTGTAGGCCTCAAATGACTCGCGGCGCTGTTGGCAGACAAGCCCCAGTTCCATTCCCAGTGGAGTTAAGCGTCGGTCGGCATTGTCCTGACGAAGCAGCAGGCGATACTCCGCACGTGATGTGAACATGCGGTATGGTTCGTCCACGCCTTTGGTGACCAGATCATCAATCAGAACGCCCAGGTAGGCCTGGTTGCGGTCGAGAATAAAAGCTGGCTTCCCTTGCAGGCTGAGGGCAGCGTTGATGCCGGCCAGCAGGCCCTGTCCGGCTGCTTCTTCGTATCCGGTTGTGCCGTTGAGCTGACCAGCAAAATACAGCCCGCTGATTCGACGGGTTTCCAGTGTTGCTCGCAGTTGTGTTGGTGGAGCGAAATCGTATTCCACAGCGTAACCGTAACGCATGATTTGGGCATTTTCGCAGCCGGGGATCAGACGGATGATCCGGTCCTGAACATCTCGCGGAAGACTTGTGGAGATTCCATTGCAGTACACTTCGTTTGTTCGACGACCCTCCGGCTCCAGAAAGATCTGGTGGGACTGCTTGTCGGCAAATCTCACAACCTTGTCTTCAATTGACGGACAGTATCTCGGACCGGTGGACTGGATCTGTCCCGAATACATGGGGGCGCGGTGCAGGTTCTCCTCGATGATCTGGTGAATCTCAGGAGTTGTGCTGGTGAGGTAGCAGTGAATCTGTGGGTCACGAATCTGATCGGTCAGATAAGAAAATGGTTCGGGATCAGGATCTCCGGGTTGTAGCTGGCAGCGAGTGAAGTCAATTGTGCGACCGTTCAAACGCGCCGGCGTTCCGGTCTTGAATCGCTGCAGTTGGAATCCCAGTTCCTGCAGCGAGCCGGACATTCCCTGGGCGGAACGATCACCGGCGCGACCTCCTTCGGCTTTCTGTTCGCCGGTATGCATGACGGCCTTCAGGAATGTTCCGGTCGTGAGAATCACAGCCTGGGCACGGTACAGAACATTACCGGCGGCACGGACGCCGGTAATGCGCTTGCCGTCCGTCTCCAGTCCTTCCACCATTTCCTGATGCAGGTGGAGTCCCGGTTGCTGTTCCACTCGGAACTTCATCTCAAACTGATAAGCTTTTTTGTCGGCCTGCGCCCGAGGGCTGTGCATTGCCGGGCCCTTGCTGGAATTCAGCATGCGGAAATGAATTCCAGCGGCATCGATGATTCTCCCCATCTCCCCGCCGAGTGCGTCGATTTCGCGCACAATCTGGCCTTTGGCGACGCCGCCAATTGCCGGATTACAGCTCATCGCCGCGACCGTATCGCAGTTCATTGTCAGCAGAGCAGTCTTTGCTCCCAGCCGCGCAGCGGCGAGGGCAGCTTCGACACCTGCATGTCCGGCGCCCACCACCACAATGTCGTAGTCGTAATAGCAGTCAGTGCTCATAATCGAGTGTGATGTCCTGATGAAATAATTCGCCGGCTGGTCTGGGCAGCCACGCCACACCGTACAGCATATCGACGGAAGGCATGGCTGTACCATTGATGTGCCACACCGTCTGCGGTTCTCACGTGAACGGGAAGTTGATTCATCACGGGCAGGTGAATTCCGTGATCTCCGTCCACCTGAAACCGAATGCGATTCAATTCTGCAGTGGATGCGGGGCAAGAATATGGGATGCCCACTGGTGATTGTGATGGATGGTGTTCTGTGCTGTGACGGTGTTGATCGGCGGATCAATTGTCAGCGGCTCACCAGTCTGAGGATTTGGTTCATACAGGGGCGCCCCCGTACTTGCTATGGTCACGCGGATTCTGTGCCCGCGATTGAATATCTGACTGATCCAGCCAACGTCGAATTCCACTTTGGTCACTTCTCCGGGGGTGAGCAGTTGTTCGTGAGTAAAACCGTTTCGGTACCGAAGTCTGAGTGGATAGTCGACAGTCAGTATCGACCTGCCATCGGGGTAAACGTCACTCACTCTGACAATGACATCTGTATCTTTGGCCGTCGAACTGAGAAACAGAACAGCGCGGACTCTTCCGGTCCATTCAACAGGGTTCTGGAGTACATCGGTTGTGAATGTCCGGACCTGATCCTGAGCCTCAAATGCCCGTGCGTCCTTTGCCCCCGGAAACGATCTTCCGGGAATCTCCATCGGCTTCAGCGGATCGGCGATGAACGTTGTTACTCCGCCGGCTTCATTTGGCTTGATTGTACTTAGTCCGCTGGCGGGCTGAAGATACCACGATTGATGTTCATGTGGAGGCGGGAAATCTGCAGCGGTCCGCCAGAAATTCCCCGGAGCGTTCGTTTCATCAACGGCCCCCATGACGTAATAACGGACGTTGGGTTCCTTTGAAACGCCGGTCTCTATGTCCTTTAGCCAGTAGTCGAACCAGCGAACCATGTGATCCATTTCCGGCCAGATTGCATTTTCCGGATAGATCAGTTCGCCCACACGATTTCCCTTGTTCATCCTCCCGTGAGTCCACGGTCCAATGATCAGCTGCTGGTTACTCCGGGACTGTTGGCCACCTTTGTGCTCGCGACCCTGAAAGCTGGCAATAGAACCCTGGTTCATAAAGTCATACCAGCTGCCGATCGTAAAACAGGGCACATTCATTCGGTTGAAATGCAGCGAGCAGTCTTCCGCTTTCCAGTAGTCATCGTAATGCGGATGGCGGTACCATTCCCGCATCAGTTGCTGATTGTGTTCCGGGACACGACACACACTGTCCATTGAACGGAATCGTTCGGGACGAGTGGTGCCTCCAATACGATAGCCTTCCTGAAACAAACTGAGACCAGTATCCACCATATACTGAGCAGACAGATGAGGCGGCTGAGATACAGCGAGGAAATTCTGTGCGTAGCCTCCCTGCGAACTGCCAAAGGTGCCCACCTTTCCGGTACACCAGCTTTGCCTTGCCAGCCATTCACAAACATCGAAACCGTCCTGTAATTCACCCCATCCCAGAGCCCGATATCCCTGCCAGATCCCTTCGGATTCTCCGGCCCCTCGAAAATTGACCATGGCAACTGCGTAGCCCCGTTCCGCCAGTCGAGCGGCAGCCTGCCGTGTACTACGTCCCGTCAGGCTGGCGTAACGCTGCTCAAATAATGCGGGCCATGGGCCCTGTCCGGGTGGCGTATAAAGCCATGCAGAGAGGCGTTTTCCATCCCTCATTGGGATCCATTGCCGCTGCTCCGTAACCTTGCCGATCAGTGTGGATTCCTCGGACTGAGCAACGGTGTGTTGCGAAAACAGCAGCATGCAGGCAAGGGGTGTGAAGGC
>Ga0075479_10000755_pt1 | contig 14333 bp, 5 predicted proteins | sample DEB08_DNA_8_FD_76341 | JGI IMG/M metagenome (GOLD analysis project Ga0075479, IMG submission 76341) | Aqueous microbial communities from the Delaware River and Bay under freshwater to marine salinity gradient to study organic matter... | ecosystem: Environmental > Aquatic > Marine > Coastal ... | reverse complement strand
CCTCGAATCGAGCTGATCGATCCGTGGGACTCCCGCGTGGCGGTGATCTTCCCGGGGCGGCCGTGGCAGCAGGGCGACGACCCCAGCCTTCGCGACATCGACGGCACGGTCCGCACCATCGACGAGCAGAGCTACCTGCCGTGCGTCAACCGGCGGATCCGAGTGATCTCGATGGGTCCCGATCGCGACTACGGCACCGAGGACGACATCATGACCTACTCGGAGAGGCCGCAATGACCGCTTCTCGCCGAGTCGGTTGGATTCGGGCCCGCACCGCGTTCACGCTGATCGAACTGCTCGCGGTGATGGGCATCCTGATCCTGCTTGCGGTGCTGACCGTCGCCGGCGTGGGCCGCATCGCCGACGACGCCCGGATCTCCACCGCCGTGAATCGGGTCAGCGCGGCGCTGGGCAACGCCCGGGCGCTCGCGATCCGCGAGAACGAGCTGGTGCTGGTGGTCTTCCGCGGAAGCTGGCCGGTCGATTCGACCCAGATCGTCTCGCCGCCCTTGAACCCCGGCGAGGAGCAGGTCACCGAGATCGTCACCGCCCGCTACTCCGGCGTCACCGAGGTGATCGATCAGACCTACCGCGACCTTTCCCAGCGCTTCGTGCCCATCGCCGGCGTCGCCCCGGTGCGGCTTCCCGCGGGGATCAAGGTCGGCGGTCCCAACTACGAGTGGGAGGACAGCCAGTACGACAGTCCGGGCTACTACACCCAGCCGGACTTCAAGGCGTCCGCCAACGGCTGCAGCGAGTACCCGGAGTACTACCGACTCATCGGGGTGCTGTTCGGCCCCGACGGACGTCGCCTCGTCCGCCTGCCCGGCGGAACGTCGTCCCGCGAGAAGATCTTCGTCGACTTCAACGGCATCGATGCCGACGGGGACTCCGACGGGTCCTACGGCGATCGGGCCTACCGATTCCCCGGCGGCTGCTCGCTTTCGGGATTCGCCCTCTACCACGTCTGCGACCACCCGCTGGACGAGACCAACGTCTTCCTGGTGCCCTCGCTGATGGTCTACGACGACGACGCGGCGCGGGAGCTGCGTGTGACCTCCTGGTCGAGCCGAGCCGACATCGAACAGGAACTCGTCGGTCGCGGCACGGGGTTCATCGAGCAGTACGGACAGCGCATCGACTTCAATCCCTCCACCGGAGTGGTCCAGCCATGACGCGGTCCCGACGAACCGGACTTCACCGCCGTCCCTGGAGGCGTGGCGGCTTCAGCCTGATCGAGGTGCTGCTGGCGATCTTCATCCTCGGCATCGGCATCATCTCCGTCGGCGCGATCTTCCCTGCCGGCATCGTCCAGCAGCGTCAGGCCCTCGACGACGCCATGGGGCCAATCGTCGCGGACAACGCGATCGCGATGCTTCGGACGCGGCTGTCGCAGGAGGACTTCGGCTTCGCGGAGGACTTCGAGACGTTCCCGTTCGCCCAGTTGTCGCTGGCGAGCCACGAGTTCACCTACGGAGGCTACGTGGACACCGCCCGGACCTTCGGGGACTGGGGATGGCGGCGGCCCGGGCTGCTGCTGGAGAACTGGTCCTCCGATCAGGTCAACTACCCGGACTTCGGCGGCAACAACAACGTTCCGCCGGGGTCGCTGCTGATCTTCAACAACATCGCCCGGCCGCAGGGCCTCCCCATCGGAGTCGGGGTGACGGCCTCCGAGATCCCGTGGAACCGGCGCAAGTACGGACCCGCGACCGACGACGGATCCAACGGGTTCGGGGACTTTCCCATCGTGACGCTCGAACCGTGGGAGCGGGCGTTCCCCTCGTTCCCTCCGGGCAGCCAAATGGCGGTCGAGAACCCGCCGCAGTACTTCTGGGAGTGCATGTTCCGGCGGTTCCAGGGGCGGATCCTGGTGGCGATCTTCGTCTACCGGGTGTCGGGGGCCGAGCAGATCGGCCGCTACATCCCCGAGCAGGCGCAGGCGTTCTCCTCGCCGCCCCGCACCGGACTCCCGCATCGGTTCAACGTCGCCGTCCCCTGGGACGCCGCCGCCGACACCGACACGGCGATCGTGCCCAACACCAACGCCAACACCACGCTCGATCTGGCCAACCCCGACTTCCAGTGGCAGCTTCCCGGACAGTGGTTGATCGATCCCAACAACACCGTCCACCGGATCGGTTCGGGGCGACGCACCAGTCGCGAGGGGCCGGTCCGACTGATGGCGCCGCTTCCGCGTCTTCCGGATCCGACGCCCGATGCGACCAACAGCATGCGGAGCTACTTCTCGATGGGTTCGAACCCCGGAGACGTGGGCACCGTCTGGTATCTGCCCTCCGAGGACGATCGCGGCTATCAGCTGACTCCGGTGTACGTCGCGGTGAAGGAGCTCTGACATGGCCACCCGTCGGCACAGTCCTTCTCGGATGATCGTCGCCCCTCGCGGCTTCACGCTGGTCGAACTGCTCGTCGCGGTGCTGGTCCTGCTGGTGGTGATTCTGGCGGTGGGGCGGATCTTCTCCTCGAGCGGGCGGGTCACCGCCTACGGCGAGGCGACCTCGGATCTGCTCCAGGAGGCCCAGGCGATCGAGCGACAGATGCGGCGCGACTTCGCCAACCTGTCCGCGGACGGCTTCCTCGCGATCCAGTGCATCGAGGTCCGCAACGACGTCAACTTCGCCGTGACCGGACAACTGCTGGACCCGAGCCGGCCCGCGGACTGGCTGTTCCGCGCGGATCGCCTGATCTGCTTCGTCGATGGAGCGATCGCGACGAGCGCCTTTTCCCCGGCGACCGACATCGCCTCGGGCGGCACCGTCGGGGGCACGCCGCACGGTGCGGTGAGCCGCGTCTACTACGGCCATGGCGTGCAGTTTCCGACGGCTCCGCCGTCGACCGATCCCTGCTGCTTCGAGAACGGCCAGCCGCTGGCCCCGTGGTCGGCGTCGAATCCATTCAACGAGAACACCTACGTCTCGATGCAGAGCTGGCCGCAGGGGCAGTTCAACGTGCCCCCGATCGTCGGCAACCAGCCGGCGCCTCCGGGGTGGATCCTGCTGCGGCAGCCGGTGCTGCTCGGCGACGACGGCGGCGACCCCCGGTACTACACGTCGGCGCAGAACAACCCGCGCAACGCGGCGGCGACGATCTGGCCCGACATCGCCAACGGCGCGACCGACACCGGATCGATTCGAAAGGGCCGCGTGGACATCTCCTCGCAGACCGCCGAGGAGATCGAGCACTACATCACCCGCGTTCCCGAGTCCGGCGAGCTCGACATCACCGTCGACGACGCGCCGCGTGGGTGGTTCGACCAGTCCAGTGGCGACTCCGGGCAGGAGGTGATCGCCCGCGCGTTCGCCTACCCGCGGGGCGAACGGACGGCGCCGAGCACCGAACGCGAGGACCAGATGCTCACCAACGCCCTGCTCGGCAGCGGGGTGAGCTCCTTCGCGATCGACTGGACCTACGCCGACCGGAGCGGAGGCCAGGAGGCCGCCGATGGCAGCGTGCTGTTCGGGGTGAACGCGGTGTCGGGCGATGTGGCCTCGATGGCCGGGGTGCTCGTCGACGACGCCCGGACCGTGCCGTGGTTCGGCCTGCCCGATCGCAGCGGGGCGTCCAACGGCGGCCGCGGCGTCCAGACCTTCACCACCTACGCCGAGACCTTCCCGACGCTGCCGGTCTATCCGATCTCGATCGAGAACCCCGACGTCGCCCCCGGCGACGTCCAGACGGTCGGCAACGGCAACAACGCCACCGTCCGCACCTACCAGGCCGCCTGGGGACCGCACCGCAATCGCCCCTACGTCTCGTTCGGCCCGAACGTGGAAGGTCGCATCATGAGCCCGGATCTGGGCTTCTCGCCCCTGCCGACCGCGATCCGCGTGACCATGACCCTTCACGACCCGAAGGGAACCCTCGAGCGTGGACGGACGTTCCAGTTCGTGATTCCGATTCCGTCCCGCAACGGCTCGTGACCCCCGGCGGATCGACAGGAGGCGGGCCGAACTCGTGCCCGCGAACCGACATGACCAGCAGCCATCGAATCGATCACGCCACGACGCGCCGCACCACCGGTCGCCGCGGCAACACCCTCGTGCTGGTGACCGCCATCCTCGTGCTGCTGGTGATCGTCGCCACGGCCTACATCAGCCGCACCCGCGTCGGACGAGCCACCGCGGCGGCGCAGCAGCAGGCCGCGATCGTCGAGGAGCGAGCGGAGACGATCGGCGCCTCGATCGCCGAAGAGGTCTCCGAGGCCCTCTTCGTCCGCGAGGTCGCCGCGCCCGTGCCGAACGCGGGCCTCTTCGGCGGGACCGTCAGCAGCAACTGGCCGCGTCTGCCGATCCTGCCCGGCGAGGTCCGCTACGGCGTCGACTCGCAGCGCGAGTCGATCGACGATCCCGTGACCGGCGAGCCGCGGAAGTTCTATCTCTTCCCCTACAACAAGGCTCCCTACGCCACCATCCCCTGGACGAACTGGCCCGACGGCCTCGGCGAGACCGCAAGTCTCTGGCCGATCGGCCCAGGCGCGCCGACGGGACTTGTGCAGAACGCTCTGGGAGCGCCGATCGGCGCGGGCAATCCGTACGGCAACCCCGGCTTCGACGACAATCGCTGGCTTCGATCCACCGAGCCGGTGCGGGCGGCGGGCACGCCGCCGGGCAGCAACATTCCCGTCGAGGGGTTCACCCACTGGGCGCACCTCTCGAACATCTCCCGTCCCGACAACGGCTGGCGGATCGCCTGGGACATCTCCGACATCCGTCACCGGCAGACGGCCAACGGCGATCCCAACGTCCTGGACAATCTGCTGATTCCGGTCGAGCAGTGGCTGCCCGGCGTGGCGCCGTCGGGGCTCGCCAACCAGACCGACTTCGCCGCCCGCCGGGACACCTGGTTCGGTCAGATCAACAACTTCCCGTTCTTCGGCTATGTGACCAGCTATCTCTCGCCCCAGACGGCGCTGCCGAACCTGTTCGAGCTGAAGCAGCTCGGCCCCAAGGGCGACGAGACGGTGCGCGGCACGGATCGCTGGCTGATCTCGAGCCTCTTCACCGACACCGATGGCGACGGGTTCACCGACTCCTTCTGGTTTCTCGCGCCCGAGCCGATCGATCGCGACGTGCGTCAGGTCGTGGGCGTCTCGATCGTCGACAATGCGGGCCTGCTCGACGTGAACGTCGCGAGCCTCTTCGATCCGCAGACGACGTCGGGAGCCAACCCGGCGGACCTGGCACTGCTCGGCTTCGGAACGGGGGGCGCGCCGGTGGGCTTCGCCGACAATCCCATGAACCAGCCCCCGGTGGCGCTCTACAACGTCGGGGCGGCACCGGACAACCCCCTCGGCGACCTCGCGTACAACATCGATCGCTACGGCGGGGGGGAGAATCCCGATCCCTCGATGCTCCTTCAGCAGCGGGGCCTCCGGGATGTCGAGGGCGTCTCGAATCTCGCGATCGCGGACACCTCCCTGCAGCCGGATCTGCAGGGGCTGCTTCTGTCGCCTCGGGAGCGGCTCGCCTTCTACAACCGCGACTTCCGGGGCGAGTTCCTGCGCGAGGATCCATCGGACCCCGGGTCCGCACGGATTCCGACGGATCTCGGCCTGCGCGCCTTCGGGGCGCCGGAAGAGATCGAGCTGCGGGGCCATCACGGTCAGAACAACCACTTCCTCGCGACCCGCCTCGAACTCGCGTTCGACGACGGCGACTACGCGAACAACGCCTACGTCAACGCCTTCCTCAGGACCTCGCCCTTCCGCGAGGAGGTCAACGAGTACTCCGACCAGCTTCGGAACTGGCAACTCTCCCACGACAACCGCCGCAAGATCACCGCCTTCAGCGGCGCCCGCAACGACATCGCCCCGCCGTGGCTCTGGCCCACGCCTCGCTTCGACGGCGACGTCGACTACAACCGGGACGGCTTCCCCGCGCCGGTCGGAGGCGAAGCGCCGCCCGGCGATCCCGCGGTCCTCGCCCAGCTCGACTTCGACGCGTGGAACGCCAAGCGCCGCAAGCTCGACCTGCGTCAGCCGATGGACGAGCCGATCGCAGACTACGACGGCGGTTCGATCTCGCTTCTCGCGCCCAACGGCGCGATCGTGGCGGAGAACCGTCGATTGTGGCGGGAGGAGCTGCGTCGCCTGCTCAAGAAGTCGATGACGCTGGACTACACCTTTCGGGACGGTTCGACGCGGGCGTACCAGAGCTATCTCGGCAGTCCCGACGACGAGCTCACCGAGGGCCGCGACCGCTGGCGCCTGACCCGCAAGATGCTGGCGAGCTGGACCGCCAACATCGACCAGTACCGCGACTCGCCGGAGATCCGGACCTTCCCCGACGGGTCCCGGGCACCGATCGACCGCCCGCTGAATCCCCGCGTCGTCCGGGAGGCGGTGGTCTACCCCGATCCCAACGACCTCGCCGAGACGTTCTTCCCCGACGAGCGGGTGGTCTTCCCCGGCAACGAGAAGCACCCGGTCATCGTCGAGGTCTTCTTCGCGCTGGTCTACCCTCGCAGCAAGGTGGATGTCGGTTGGTACGGCTTCCCGTGCACCTCTGGGCTGCAGCAGAGCGAGTTCGGCGTGCCTTGGGGACCGGGCCAGGGGGAGAACTTCGTGCAGTTCAATCCCGGCAGCACCCTCGCCCCGAATCCGGCGGTGGTCCTGGCGGTGCAGTTGGCGAACCCCTACGACACGCCGATTCCGCTGGCGGACTTCTCGCTGCGGATCGGCGATCGCCAGGTGCCCCTGGCCGTGGCCTCGCCGCAGTTGGGCGTGCCGCAGAACATCGCCCTGCAGCCGACGACGCCGGAGCGGCCTTGTTCGGCGATCGTCTACTCGATTCCCGAGACGTACAGCGATCCCAATCGTCTCGGCACCTTCGCGACCCAGTTCCGGGACCGGTGGTTCGACTACCTCGATCTCGATCCGGGCGATCTCTTCAACGATCAGACCAACGACGGCCTTGCGGATCCGATCGAGCTCGACCCCAACGGCATCGGCCCCTACGACCGTCCCGAGTCGATCCTCATCGACGGCACGAACTTCCTGAGCCTCGACTGGGACGCCTTCGAGAGCGACGACGTCGAGATCGAACTGGTCCGCAACTACCTCGACGACGACGGGGCGAACCCGGTGCAGCTGGTGGTCGACCGGCTCGGCAAGAGCGACATCTCCGACACCAGCCGGTTCAGCGAGTTCGCGAGCCGCCTGTACCGCGACGACCACCTGCCCCCGGAGTCGAAGTTCGAGGTGATCTGCACCCCCGGCCCCGGCGGCGTGCCGACGGTGGATCCGCGTTCGTTCTACAGCGGCATCCGCATCCGCGACAAGAACGTCCTGGTCACATGGGCCCGGGCGAGTCGGCCGTGGCTGCGGGATCTCGACTTCGACGGCGTCATCAGCCGCGACGAGATGCGGCCGAAGTTCGCGGTCAGTCTCGGCAGCGAACTCGAGGTGTCTCTCGTCACCAAGGACGACAACGAGGGCATCGACGAGGACGGCAGCGAGCGCGACTACGTCGGCGACGTGATCAGCACCCTCGAGGACTTCGGCGGGGCGACCATCGACAATCCCGATGCGGTGAGCGATGCGGAGATGTGGCTGACGGGGTTCACCTTCGAGAGCCAGTTCTCGCCGCAGGACGGCGCCCCGATCCGATCCAAGCCGGTGTTCTTCCCGATGCAGGTCGTGGTCGACGGCAACGTGCGGACCTACGAAGGCTACGTCTACGGTCCCGGCGGTCCCGAGGCCGGCGACCTGTCGAACTTCGCTCCAGTCGCCGCCAACCCGGTGCGGTGGGGCGAGAAGGGCATGCCCGAGGTGGACCAGTACCACGACGGCGAGGGCTTCGGCCGCTTCGCGTTCCAGTTCAACCACAAGGACGACGACTTCGAGCAGATCGGCGAGATCGCGAACGTGCCGTTGTGGGGACCGGAGGTCCGCTACCCCATTCCCGGCAACGGTCGTGCCGAGACGGTGCGCACCTTGTCGGAGATGCTGCACGAGGACGACGACCTCGGTTCAGAGACCCATCCGATCGAGGCGGGCGTCTACCGAAACCGGTTCCGGACCTTCCCCGGCTTCGAGATCGGCCTCGAGCGGGATCTCGACACCTTCGAGATCGCGGTCCCCGACAACGATCGCCTTCACGTGCCGGTCCTGGGGGCGGCGCCGAGCGGACTCCAGCCCGAACAGCGAGGCGAGTGGGAGGCGTTCTTCGCCACGCAGCCGCGTCTGCCCGCCGGGGTCGGCCTCTTCGACGGCCTCGTCGTCGACGGCCGCGGCGATCGTCTCGAGGATGTCGACGGCGACGGCGGCGTGGTGGGATCCAACGGGGTCGTCGATCCCGACGACTATCGCCTCTCGAATCTGCGGTCGCCGGCCAACGCCCGCGGCTTCACCGGGGAGGCTTCACGCGGGCTGATCAACCTGAACACCGCACCGGTCGAGGTGCTGCGGGCCCTGCCTCACTTCACTCGGCTGACCTACGACAGCACGGAGTACGGTGGGGGCGGCTATCCCAGCGACCAGTACGGCGACGATCCGGTGTTCGCCCCGCGGGTTCGGGTTCCCGAAACCTTCCTGAGGTACCGGGACGGTGCAGCGTCCCCAACTGCGGCTCCCTCCTGGGGCGAGCTGTTCGTGCCGGAAATCGGTTCCCAGGCGGGCGTGGGCCTGCCCAACTACCTCGATCGCGGGCTCACCGAGGACGATCTCCCGGGCTTCGACGGCTTCTTCCCGGGCATGCGGAACCACCGTGGCGTCGAGTCGATCGGTGAACTTCGACTGCTGCAGCGGCCGCTCGAGCAGAACGACGACCAGTGGAGCCGCAACGTCAACGCCAGCATCGAGTTCGCCGGTCTCGACCCGGCCCGGCCCTTCACCGTGTACCCCGGCGAGGAGTCGGCGCCACGGGGCTACCGCGGACAGACTTCGGCATTCGACACGCGACTGGCGACCGACCGGACCTCCGGCACGGCGCTGCGGGATCTCGGCGGCACCAGCGGCGTGAACGTGCCGGTGCCCGATCGCACGCCAGGCGACGCCGAGGAGCGGAACCTGCTGTTCAGCGGCGTCAGCAATCTCGTCGGCGTGCGGAGCGACGTCTTCACCGTGTACTTCCGGGTGCGGACCTTCCGCCGCAACGCGATCACCGGCATCTGGGATGCCACCGACCCGGAGTACATCCTCTCCGACAGCCGCTATGTGATGCTCGTCGATCGCAGCAAGGTCGAACGGCCCGACGACAAGCCGGAGATCGTCTATCTCCAGCGTCTGCCGGATTGATCACTCGGCGTGGTGCTGGGAGTCCGGTGAATCGACGTCGCGACCGTCGAGTCGGCCGCCACTGCGTCGGCGTGTCCGGTCTCGATCTCGCTCGGAGCGGAGCGGTCGGTACGGACGAAGCGGGCATCCATCGGTGTCGCTCCGACTTCCAGTCCGACCCTCCGACGGAACGCCTCCGGGCGGCGGGGGTACGGAAAGAGTTCTCTGGCAGATACCAAGAACCCCAGGCGATTTCGGTCCGAATAATGCTGGCGAGCGACGACGACGCGTGCGGATCGACTCTGCTCCAGTCGCCTGCTCAACCGTCGGTCCATCGCACGGCCTCGGCGAGTCTGCTCCTCGACTCGCCGAGGTCGATGTTGGGCTCGACTCGTGGCATGGGGGTCTGTGGCATGGAGAGTCTGTGGCATGGGCAGTCTCAGGTGATCCCAGAGACCGGATTCGATGCCCTGTGGGGATCGGCGGCGCCGAACTCGCTCGGGCCGGATCGGGCCAGGTCAAGACCTCGGCGCCGGCGAGCGATCCGTCCGCGCGGTTTGCCCGGGGGACTGGCTCGGTACGGCGTGAAGAACGTCCGATTCCACGGAGAGGGTCGGATCGTTCGGCGGCAAGCTGGGGATTTTGCAACTGAGGCATTTTCCCCGGGGGGCGAACCCCGAATTCGGGGTGACACTATGGACGAAGTCGGCGGGGGGTTGCCGAGGCGCGTGAGCCTCCTTCCTCTCCGGCCATGGGACCGCTCCCTCAGAGCCCACTATTCGTCATGACCCGCACCCCCGAACACCGAGCCGGTCTCCCGACGCGCGCGTCGCGGTTGCGTGGCGCGCGGCGGGTCGCGGGTCTTGCCGCGGGTCCTGTTGCGGGTCTTGTTGCGGGTATTGGGCGCGCGGGTCTCGGATGGTTGCGGGGGTTGGGTGTGCTGATGAGTGTCGGGGTCGCGTCCGTCACCGCGGCCGACTGCCCAGGTGATCTCGACAACAACGGCGCCGTCGACGGCAGCGACCTGGGCATCCTGCTGATCAACTGGGGCAGCAATGGTGCCGGCGACATCGACGGCAGTGGGACGGTCGATGGCGCCGACGTCGGCATCCTGCTGATCGGATGGGGCGCTTGCCCGCCTGGCGAGCCGCAGGTCAGTTTGTACGTGGGCGCCGATTCGGTCACCTTCAGCGAGGGGGGCAGCTACGGCTTCGCCAGCACCATCCGCGTCGATGGCATCGGCGATACACCGTTGACCGTGGCGATCGCCACGACCTCCTCGTCCGGCGCCCTGACCTCGGTCGACGATGTTCCCGACGGCGGATTCGTCGCGGACGCCAATGGGACGGTGCTCTTCAACACGCTGCTGTCGAGCGCGACGAGCGGCGGCTACACGTACACGATCACTGCGACGCCCGACGTCGGAGATCCGATCTCGATCTCGCTGCCGGTCACGGTCGTGCCGATCAACGGAATCCCCTCGGTGGCGCCGATGTCGGCCGCCCCTTCGGCGGTCAATCCCGGCGTCGCCAACCCGGTGGTCTTCACGCTCGGGCTCTCCGGCACCACGGCGCCGCCGGCGAACTTCACCCTCTACGAGACCGACGTCGCGGGCAACGTGGTGGCGAGCGTCGGGACGCTTCGCGACGACGGCGCGGATTCCGACGTGGTCGCGAACGACGGGGTCTACAGCACGACGATCGTGGTGACGCCCGGCATCGACGAGCAGGCTCGGTACTACCGCGCCTGCGAAGGCGAGGCCTCCTGCGGCGAGGGACTTGAGGGCGAACTGCTGACGCTGGTGGTCACGAACTACCCTGTCGGCACCTCGGCGAGCAACCCCGAGAGCATCGTCACGCTGCCCGATGGCCGCGAGATCTACTCCGACGAACTGCTGCTGGTGTTCATCGAAGGCACGACCGAGAGCCGCATCGCCGAGATCGTCGCGTCGATCGACGGCACCGTCGTCGGCAGCATTCCCGCCACGGGTGCGTATCAGGTCTCGATCCCCGGAGACTCGACGGGCGAGAACGTGATGAACGCGATCGCCGCCATGAAGACCGTGGTGGACGTCGACACCGCCGATCCGATCTTCCCGATCACGCCTGCCGAGATCGTGCCGAACGATCCGCTCTGGGCCTTGCAGGCCGGCGTTGCGGCGATTCGGGCGCCGGAGACCTGGACCATCGCGACCGGTTCGGTCGCGATCGCGATCGTCGATACCGGCGTCGATGCCACCCATCCCGATCTCGACGGCAAGGTCGTGGCGCTGGCGGGCTCGGACGTGCTCGATGGGGACGACGATCCCTCCGATCCCGACGGCCACGGCACCCGGATGGCAGGCATCGCCGCGGCCATTGGAAACAACCTGTACGCGGTCGCTGGCGTCTCGTGGCAGAGCCCCGTCATCGCGGTGCGGGCGTTCGGATCCGGCGGTAGCGACGTCTCGCTGGCGTCCGGCATCGTGTTCGCGGCCGCCAACGGCGCTCGGGTCATCAACGTCTCCGGCACCCTGCGTGAAGCGAGCCCGGTCATCGTCTCGGCGGTGGCGTTCGCTCGCGAGCGAGGCTGCCTGATCGTCGCAAGCGCCGGCAACACCGGCGGGGCGGCGGCCGAGGCGACGTATCCCTGCGCCCTCGACGGCGTCCTCTGCGTGGGGGCGACCGACAACGGCGATCGCCCCCTCGGCGAGACCAACGGCGGAGCGTGGGTCGATCTCGCGGCGCCGGGTGAGGACGTCCCCACGATCACGCCCGGGCCCGATGTGGCCATCGTGTCGGGCACCAGTCCCGCCGCGGCGATGGTGGCAGGCGCGGCCGCGGTCGTCTGGTCCGCGGAACCTTCCCTCGCGGCCGAGGCGGTGGCCCAACGCCTGTTGGCCGGCGCCCTCGAACTCGACGGGTACACCGCCACCCTCGGTGCTGGACGGATCGACCTCTTCGAGAGCACCTTCGACGGCAGCTTCGAGCTTCCCGGCCTCGGCACCTGGGAGACCGATGGCACGGTCTCGGTGCTGACGAGCCTCGGCCCGCTGGTTCCCACCGATCGCGAACGCATGGTCTACATCAGCACGGGGCCGGCGGCGGCCAACTCCGAGGCCACGCTGCGGAAGGACTTCGTGATCCAGCCCGGCGTCACGGAGTTCGGCATCAGCTTCGACTACGACTTCGTCACCGAGGAGTGGCCGGAGTTCGTCGGCGACCAGTTCAACGACAGCTTGCGGATCGTGCTCGTCGAGCCCGACGGCAACGAGATCCTTCTGGCGGTCGAGTCGATCAACCAGTCGGTCTTCTATCCCGTGGAGGGCATCAACTTCCCCGGAGGCGACCAGACCGTCGGCCACACCGGCTGGAAGACCGTCTCCGCGGTGATTCCCGTCACCAAGGGGCCCGGCACCTACACCGTGCGCATCGAGGACGCCGGAGACAGTCTCTACGACTCGGTGGTGCTGCTCGACAGGATCCGGCTGGTGGGCGATCCGAACGCCCTCTTCTGCGGGGCGCCCGCGGCGGGCAACTGCTGCGAGGCCCGCGAGACGCCCTTCTGCGTGGACGCGGCGTGCTGCAACGCGGTCTGCCTGTACGACCCGACCTGCTGCCAGGTGGCCTGGGACGCCCGTTGCGCCGACGTCGCCCTGGCCCTGTGCAACGGCTTGTGCGGGACCCCGCCGGTGGAGATCTGCAACAACGGTCTCGACGACGACTACGACACGCTGACCGACTGCGAGGACCCGGACTGCGAGGGCGAGCCCAACTGCGGACCCGGCCCCGGCGAGATCTGCGCCAACGGCGTCGACGACGACGGCGACGGCCTGGTCGACTGCGACGACCCGGAGTGCGCCGGCTTCCCGCAGTGCGAGGAGGGCGCCTGCGGCGATCCCGATTCCGGCGACTGCTGCGAAGCGAACAACACGCCCCACTGCACCGACGCGTCCTGCTGCGAGACGGTGTGTGCGGTGGATCCATTCTGCTGCGACAACGCGTGGGACGACCTCTGCGCGAGCCAGGCGGTCGACCTCTGCAACGGCCTCTGCGAACCGCCGACGCCCGAGGACTGCCGCAACGGCGTGGACGACGATGGTGACGGCCTGGTCGACTGCGACGATCCCGACTGCGCCGGCGACGCCTCCTGCCCGCCCGCCACCGAGGACTGCACCAACGGCGTGGACGACGACGGCGACGGGCTGGTCGACTGCGACGATCCCGATTGCGGCAAGGATCCGGCGTGCGGCACGGCGCTCAACGACGAGTGCGAGGGAGCGTTCCTTCTGACGGACGGTCTCAATGCCGTCTCGAACGCCGATGCGACCACCGGCGCGGCCCAGCCGCCGGCGTCGTGCGAGAAGAACGGTGACTCCACGATCCACCACGACATCTGGTACTTCTACACCCCGACCTGCAGCGGCATCGCGACCATCTCGTTCTGCCAGCAGAACGGCGGCACCGCCGACTTCGACACCCGACTCGCGGTGTGGCGGGGCGGGTGCGACGGCCTCGAGATCGTGGCGTGCAACGACGACGCCTGTCAGCAGTTCAGAAGTCGCGTCGAGTTCGACGTCGTCTGCGGCGAGACCTACCTCGTGCAGCTCGGCGGATTCGCCAAGGGCGACGTCGGATCCGGCGAGCTCTCGGTCTCCTGCAGTGGCGGTGTCGACTGCGCCGAGGCGGTCGCCGAGATCTGCGACAACGGCGTGGACGACGACGGCGACGATCTCGTGGACTGCGACGACGGCGACTGCGACAAGGCTCCCAACTGCAACGAGTCGGGAACCCCCGTCAACGACGAGTGCGGCAACGCCCTGCCGGTGGCGACGGGCGTCGTCGCCTTCGACACCGCCAACGCGACCACCAGCGCCCTCGAGCTGCCGAAGGGGTGTGCGAGCTTCGGCAGCGTCACGATCCACAACGACATCTGGTTCGTCTGGACCGCGACCTGCGACGGGGCGGCGACGATCTCGCTGTGCCCCTCCGAAGGAGGCGCCGCGAACTTCGATACGCGGCTCGCGGTCTGGTCCGGCGAATGTGGAGATCCCCAGATCGTCGCCTGCAACGACGACGACTGCGCCCAGGCCAGAAGCCGCGTGGAGTTCCCAGTCCTC
>Ga0075479_10000752_pt1 | contig 14370 bp, 13 predicted proteins | sample DEB08_DNA_8_FD_76341 | JGI IMG/M metagenome (GOLD analysis project Ga0075479, IMG submission 76341) | Aqueous microbial communities from the Delaware River and Bay under freshwater to marine salinity gradient to study organic matter... | ecosystem: Environmental > Aquatic > Marine > Coastal ... | reverse complement strand
CCCTCGTTCCCTCAATCGCTTGGGGGGATCCGCACCATGCCTTGCACTCGAGCGACGAACGATCCGATCGTCCGTGCCAGGATCACGGAACATGCCGAGGATCGCCCCGACCACAGTGTTCGAACAGGCCAACGATCTCCGTCCTGCAGGCCGTCCGAAACTTCTGGCCGCTCGATTCACCGCTGTCCGATACCGGCCACGGCATGGCCGGTTTGAACTCCATGAGCTGGCGCGATCACCTCGGACGGGGCCTCGCCAAGTGGACACGCAGGCGGATGATCGCCAAGGCGTCCAGAGTCGAATGGGTGTCGTACCACGTCCCGAAGACGGCGGGCACATCCTTTCGGTCGGCGCTGAGGCAGGCCTTCGGCCCAGCCCGGGTTTTCGCCGTGTACGACGGCTCCTGCGGCATCATGTCTCGTGGAGAACCGATCTGGTTGCCGGGGTCGGCATCGATTGTGCATGGTCATTTTCGGCCACATGTGCGACACCCGCAGATCTTCACCCGTGGCAAGCGAATCACCTGGCTGCGGGATCCCGTCGAGCGGGCCTGGTCGCTGCTCAACCACACGCTCGAGGTTCGAAACAACGGAGCCTTGTTCCAGCTTGTCGAGACGGAATTCCTGGATCGCGGCGTCACCGATCGAGAGCAGATCTTCAAGTCGCTGATCCACCGACGCCCGCGCTTCTTCTGCGAATACGAGGCGCACTACCAGTCGCTGGATCTCGAGTTCTTCCACTTCATCGGCTGCACCGATCGATACGAGGAGGACTTGCGACGCCTCTCGGAGACGATGCAGACGCCACTCGCGGCCGAGCGACTCAATCGCGGGCCGGACAAGCGCCCGACGCCTTCGCTCAACGGCAAGGAACTCGCGGTGTTCGACGAGGAGTATCGCATCTACGAACGCCTCACCAAGGCGCGGAGCTGAGCCCGTCGGACCATCCGGTCCCGCATGCTCACCGCGATGAAGGCATGCGACGTCGCAGGTCGACTGCAGACAGTGGCGGACGCCTTGAACACGAGGTGCTTCCCCGAGCACAAGATCGACCGGAATGTTCGGCTGGGGACGAACCTGACCGACACCCACGTCCGGTCACGGGATGGCGGCGGCCTGCGGATCAGTCGACGGCCCCGTTGATCTCGACGCTCTCCTCGTCCTCGCCGAGACGGCAGGTGATCTCGACGCCTTCGGGAATCGCCTGCTGGAAGAGTCGCCCGTAGGGCTTGGTCGCGATGCGCGGATCGAGAACCGCGATGCGCCCGCGATCCTCGCGGGATCGGATCAGACGCCCGATGCCCTGCTTGAAGCGCAGAACCGCACGGGGCAGCTGATCGTCCCGAAAGGGATTGCCGCCGCGTTCGCGGATTCGTTCGAGCCTCGCCTCGACCAACGGCCGGTCCGGCACGTCGAAGGGAAGCCGCGTGATGATCACGTTGCGAAGGGCCCGGCCCCGGACGTCCACGCCCTCCCAGAAGCTGCTCGTCCCGAGAAGCACCGCGTCCTCGGCGGCTCGGAACTGCCGCAGCAGGGCGCTGCGGCTCGTGCCGGGGGCGTGCACCAGCAGCGGAAGGCCGCGACGCTCGAGCTCCGGCGCGATCCGCCGCGCCACCGCGTCGAGGCTCGCGAAGCTCGTGAACAGCACGAACGCTCCGCCGTCGGTCCGGTCGATCTGTCGCAGGATCGCGGGCACGAGTTCGTCGCGATGCCGCGGATCCTCCGGCGGCGGCATGGTGGCATCGACCTCGACCTGCATCTGCCGCGGGTAGTCGAAGACCGAGCCGAGGACGACGCTTCGTGCGCCTTCGCATCCGAGGCGGCTGGCGACGTGCTGGAAGTCGTCGCTGCCGACCGCGAGGGTCGCCGAGGTCATCGTCACCGAGACCTCCGCTCCGAACAGATGCTCCGCGAGCGTGGGCGCGACCTCGACCACCGCCGCGGCGAGGGTGACGTTGCCCCGTTCCCGACCGCGGCTCCGACCGACCTCGATCCAGTAGACGCACCCGGGGATCGACTGTCCCAGCAGGGCCGTCGCCTCGTCGGCGAGGTCGAGGGCCCGCTGGGCGTAGCTGTTCAGCTCGAACTTCTCCGCCTCGTCCTCGATGCGTTCCCGCATGATCTTGAGATGCCCCGCAAGCTCGCGAAGCGGCGGCGACAGCACGTCCTCGACGGCAGAGGGCTCCCTCAGGCGACCGTTGCCGCCGCCGTGCTCGCCGTGCCAGCGCCACAGATCGTCGAAGAGCGCCGCCGCCGCGGCCCGCACCCGTTCGACGAGGTCGATCGCCCGATCCACGAACCCGGTGCCCTCCGGCCACCGGAGGCCGGCGAGGTAGCCACGGCCGCTCCGATCGTCGAAGAGCGTTCGCAGGAGATGGCGCACCCGTCCCTCGCCGAGGCGCATGCCGAAGTGCTCGGCGGCGATCTCCTCGAGATGGTGGGCCTCGTCGAGGATCACGTGCTTGTAGGGCGGGAGAAAGCCGACGCCGCGCGAGCGCAGCGCGAGATCGGAGAAGAAGAGCGCATGGTTGCAGACGAGGATGTCGGCGTTCTCCATGCGTCGCCGCGCGGCCTGGTAGAAGCAGCGGTCGAAGGTCGAGCAGCGACGGCCCATGCAGTTGTGGGTGTCCGACTGGACCTGGTCCCACACGCCCGCGGGCGGCATCTGCGGCAGCGACGCGAGCGAGCCGTCCCGGGTCTCGTAGGCCCAGTCCTCGATCCGGTGCAGGGCGTGGCGTTCCGCCTCGTCGGGAAAGAGTCGATCCTGGCGTTTCGAGGCCAGCGCAAGGCGACGAAGGCTGGCATAGTTGCCGCGCCCCTTCACGAGCACTGCGGTGAACTCGTCGGGCACCACCGCGTTCAGCAGCGGCAGGTCCTTCTCGACGAGCTGCTCCTGCAGGCTGATGGTGTGTGTGCAGATGACCACCCGCTCGCGCTTCTCGACCACGCGGCGGATCGCCGGAAGCAGGTAGGCGAAGCTCTTGCCGACACCGGTCCCGGCCTCGACGAGCAGATGCTCCTGCCGTTCCATCGCCGCCTCGACCGCGCTCGCCATCTCCACCTGCTCGGGACGAACCTCGAAGCCGGGGAGACGTCGGGCGATGGGCCCGACCTCGGAGAGAAAGGCGGCGCAATCCAGCGTCATGGCGGCAGCGTAGCGGGCGCGACGCCGCGCCGTTCGTCCGGATTCCGCCACCCGATCGGCCTCCATGCCGCTCGACGTATCATGCGGGGCCAAGACGGCGAGTTCGCCGGTTCCATCCCGTCCCACGTTCGGAACGCTCCATGAAGGTCCACGAGTATCAGGCCCGTCAACTGCTTCGCGATGCCGGCGTCGCGGTCCCCCCCGGCGAGATGGTCGAGTCGGTGGAGGCGGCCCGCAGCGAAGCGAAGCGCATCTTCGACGGCGGCGCAGGCCTTGCGGTGGTCAAGGCCCAGGTGCATGCGGGCGGGCGAGGCAAGGCCGGCTTCGTCAAGCTCGTGAAGAGTCCCGACGATGCGGTGGACGCCGCGGAGTTCATGCTCTCCAACCGCATGAAGAGTCCCCAGACCCCGCCCGAGGGTCTCGAGGTCGGACGCCTGCTCGTGGCCGAGGCGGTGGACATCGCCAAGGAGTTCTATCTGGCGATCCTGGTGGATCGGCAGCGCCGCACCAACACCCTGATCGCCTCCGCCGAGGGCGGCGTCGAGATCGAGAAGACCGCCGAGGAGCGGCCCGAGGCGATCCTGACCATGCCCACGGATCCTCGACTCGGCCTGCAGGCCCACCAGGCCCGTGAGATCGCGTTCCGACTGGGCTTCGAAGGCAAGGCCGTCGGCCAGGCGATCGATCTGATGCTCCGCCTCGACCGCCTGTTCCGAGCGAGCGACGCCAGCCTCGCGGAGATCAATCCGCTGGTGCTGACCCCGCCGTCGGACGGCTTCCCCGACGGCCGGGTGATGGCGGTCGACGCCAAGTTCTCCTTCGACGACAACGCCCTGTTCCGGCAGAAGGCGATCGCGGCGCTCTTCGATCCGGCCGAGGAGAATCCGCTGGAGATGAAGGCCCGCGACTTCGGCCTCAACTACATCGCTCTCGAAGGCGACATCGGCTGCCTGGTCAACGGCGCCGGCCTGGCGATGGCGACCATGGACATCATCAAGCTGCACGGCGGCGAGCCGGCGAACTTCCTCGACGTCGGCGGCAGCGCGACCGAGGAGGCCGTCGCGGAGGCGTTTCGGATCATCCTCGCCGACGACAAGGTGAAGGGCGTGCTCGTCAACATCTTCGGCGGCATCATGCAGTGCGATGTGATCGCCCGTGCGATCGTGTCGGCGGCGAAGTCGGTCGGCTTCACGGTGCCTTTGACGGTTCGCCTCGAGGGCACCAACGTCGAGGAGGCTCGACGCATTCTCGCCGAAGCCCGGGCCGAGATCCCCACGATGCACCCGGCCGGCGATCTCGCCGATGCGGCTCGCAACATCTGCGAGGCCGTGGCCGCGGGGCGGAGCGCCTGATGCTGATCCTGTTCGACATCGACGGCACCCTGCTCAAGACCCACGGCGCCGGACTGCGGGCGATGTCGAAGGCTCTCTCCGATCTGCACGGACCTCACGAGTCCGGCACGTACGACCTCGCGGGCATCGACACCTCCGGCAGACTCGACAGCCACATCTGGCGAGACCTGTCCCGCAAGCACGACCTGCCACACGACGAGGCGACGCACGAGCGGTTCCGCGAGCGGTACCGGCACCACCTCGGCGAGGGATTCGCGGGCGATTCGGTCTCCGAGGCTCTCGCCGGGGCACGCGAACTCGTGGAGCGTCTCCATCCGGAACCCGAACTGACCCTCGGCCTGCTGACGGGCAACTACGCGACCACCGGTCGACTGAAGGTGGCATCGGCCGGCTTCGATCCCGATCGCTTCGTGGTCAACGCGTTCGCCGACGACGGTCCCGATCGGCGGTCGCTGCCTCCGGTGGCGATCGACCGGTATCGCGAGCGTCATGGCCGACCCGTCGCGCCCGAGTCGGTGCTGATCGTCGGAGACACGCCACACGACGTCGACTGCGCAGTTCACAACGGCTGCGCGTGTCTCGCGGTGACGACGGGGCGTCATCCCGCCGACGAACTCGCCGGCGCGGATCGGATCGTCGATTCGCTGGAGGCGATCGAGGATCTCGCAGCCTGGATCTTGTCGCGGCGAGCCGACTGACGTCGGCGGCGCAGCATCCGCGCAGACAACGACTTGCAATCGAGGCTGCGAGACGTCGATCGCCAAGCCAGCGGCGTTCCTGTGGATAATCGGTCGTCTGGGTGGTCCGGAGGCGGTTCTGCAGTACGTTTCCAGTGGAAAGGTGCCATCGCGATGCCCGACTTCGGAGAGTGCTGCAGCGACTTCTACATCAACCAGAAGCTCGCGCTCAAGATGGATCTTCCCGAGGGGCGAGAGGCGGTGCTGGACCTGTTCGATCGTCTTCGAAGGAGCATTCCCGAACTCGATCGACTGCGGCGCTACGACGGGGAGTTCGCCTTGGAGAGTCCCGAGCGGGACCGGCGCTACCGGTGGGCGGCGATGCGACGCACGTCGATTCGCAGCGGCGACGTGAATCCCGATCGCCTCGAGGACGCCTACGACCTGCATCGCCTGATCCTCGAGGTCGCTCCGTACTACCTGTCGATCAGCCCTCTGGACATCGACTATCTCGAACTGGTCTTCGGGTTCGATCTCGAGGCCGAGACCAACCGGGACGAGGTGGTCTTCGATGCGCTCTTCGCCGACGGCCCGCTGGCGAGCCTCGTGGACTCGGGCACCGACCGTTTCCTGGACTGCCAGCCGATCGTCGGCATCGCCCTGAACGACGCCTGCGACCTGCAGGCGTTCTTCGAGGTCCGCAGTCGCGGCAGCGCCGGCGAGGCGTCGACCGGCGAGTTCGCGCCGGAGCCGATCAGCGTCTACCTGACCATCCGCCGACACGGCCCGATCGCTTCGCTGAAGGAGATCCCCACGATCTTCGCGGCGCTCTGCGGCCACGCGGAACGCCTCGCCGAGAACCGGGTGATTCCGAACCTCGTGCTGCCCATCCGGCACGCGATCCTCTCGCGGCCCTGACCAAGCCGCCGGCCACGCTCGGAGTCCACTCGGCCTTCAACGACGACGACGCCACGCCTCGGGAGCGTGCGTGCTCCCGTGCATGCTCAAAGCCTTCCGCGGCGCTCTGGATTGAACTGGTCTCGGATTCCGGCGAAATCCGATGCCCGGCGGGCGGAGGCCCGTCAGGCCGGCGCGGCCGTCAGATACTTCCCGACGCTCTTGAGGTCCGGCACGATCTGCGGAGTGACCCTCAGGGTGAAGGTGACGCCGTCGGCGACGTTCACGAGCTTCGCGGCCTTGGCGCGGCTGGTCCAGGTACGGCCGCCGCGGATCTTCCTGATGTTGTCCTCGCGGTCGCGGCGGACCTTGAGCATCGCAAGGCCCTTCTTGACCTCCGTCTGCATCTGCATCAGGCGGACCAGGGTCTTGCGGGCAGACTCGGCCTTGGGGGCCTTCACGATCGTGAAGGTCATGGTGGTCGAGGGCTCGATCTGGAAGGACTCGCTCATGGCACGCTCCGCCGTCGAAATCTGAAGAACCGCACCCGCCAGCGGCGGGCCTTCGGGGGAATCGGGGAGTGTAGCAGGACCCTCAACCCGATCCAGCCCCCGATCCGGTCACGGGGCCGGTCACGGGGCCGGTCAAGGGGCCAGTCAAGGGGCCGGTTTGGGGCTCGGATGCCCGGATCAGGCCCTCGGCCGGCCGTTGCGGGTCGCGACCACGTCGACCAGGGCGTGGGTGCCCTTCTCGGCGAGGCCGGCGGCGACGGCGTGCTCGTAGAGTTCGCGGGCCAAACGAACCCCAGGCAGGTCCAGATTCATCCGCTCGGCCTCGGACAGGGCGATCCGGAGGTCCTTGAGGAAGTGGTCGATCCGGAACCCCGGCTCGAGATCGCTCCTCAGCACCCGTGGAGCGAGGTTGGTGAGGGTCCAACTGCCCGCGGCCCCTCCGGAGATCGATTCCAGCACCTGCTTGGGATCGAGCCCGGCATCCTCCGCATACCGCAGTCCCTCGCACATGCCGACCATGGTGCTGGCGATGGCGATCTGGTTGACCATCTTGGTGTGTTGCCCGCTGCCGGGTGGTCCCTGATGCACCACGGTCCGCCCCATGCACTCGAAGGCCGGCCTCGCCGCGGCCACCGCGGCGTCGGCGCCGCCAACCATGATCGAGAGTCTGGCCTCGCGGGCGCCCACGTCGCCGCCCGAGACCGGGGCATCGACCGCGCCGACGCCCCGATCCGCAGCCGCTTCGGCGATCCGAACCGCCAACGCGGGACTCGAGGTGGTCATGTCCACGACGACCTTTGGGGCACTCGTGGCGGCCAGCGTCCCACGGGTGCCGAGATGCACCTCTTCGACGTCCTCGGGCATCCCGACGATCGAGATCGCCAGATCGGCACCCTCCGCAGCGGCCGCCGGCGAGTCGGCCCAGAGCGCCCCGCGTTCGAGCAGGCCCGCGGCCTTGGACGGAGTCCGCGTGAAGACCCGAAGGCGATGCCCTGCCCCCAGCAGATGGCCCGCCATCGAGGCGCCCATCACGCCGGTCCCGATCCAGCCGATCTCCATGCCGTTCTCCAGGGTGCGTTCCCAACCACGCTGCACCCGCCGTTCCGATCGACCTGTTCACCGACGTTCGGTTCACCAAGGCCCGTCGCAGCCCGCAGTCCCGCCTGCCATGAGGGCTCCGCCGCAGGGTACCTGCGCCGGAGGCGGGCGGACTATCGTGCCCCAGGCGATCACCGCGCCCTCGGCACACCACCGGAGACGAACCTGATGGGACACGCGCATCACGAGACCCTGCAGAAGGTCTTCGCCCATCCGATGGACATGAACATCCACTGGCGGGACGTCGTGAGGATGTTCGAGCAGCTTGGCGGCCACGTCGAGGAGACCGGCCACGGCCGCCTCAAGGTGAAGCTCGGCGATCACGAGCGGACCTTTGGCATCCCCCACCACGGTCACAGCCTCGACAGTCGCGACGAGTTGGTCGAGATCCGCCACTTCCTCGAGGCCGCTGGTCACGCGCCCAAGGCCTGACCGTGATCGCGGGTTCACTGCTTGACACCACGCCACGCCTGGCGGGGCACGCCCTGTCGGCGGCGATCGCATGGACTGCGTTCGCGGCCTCCCCGGCGCCGCCGGAGATGGCGATGCCTGCAGAGGCGATCGCCACCAGGGCGACCTCCGACACCGGCATCGAGGTCCGCTGCTTCAACATCCGCTACGACAACCCCGGCGATGGCGAGCATCGATGGGAACTTCGCCGCGAGGCGGTGCTCGAGACGATTCGCGACGGCGACCCGGACTTCGTCGGCCTGCAGGAGGCCCTGCCTCACCAGCGAGCGTGGCTCGAGCGGCACCTCGCCGCGGGCACGCCGGCCTGGGGGAGCGTCGGTCGAACCCGCGAACGCAGCGCGACCTCGGGGGAGGCGAATCCGCTGCTGCATCGAACCGACCGCTGGACTCGCCTCGACGGCGGCACCTTCTGGCTCTCGGAGACGCCCGAGGACGCGGGCAGCCGAAGTTGGAACGCGGCCTGCCCGCGCATCGCCACGTGGGGCGCGTTTCGCCGCCTCGGCGAGGACGACGCCACCACGCTGCTGGTCGTCAACACCCACTTCGATCACGTGTCGGAGAACGCCCGAGTCCGCGGCGCCGACGTGATCGCAGAGTTCATCGCGAGACATCGTCGCATGCACCCCGACCACCTCGTGGTCGTGATGGGCGACCTCAACACCGGTCCCGACTCGCCGGCCGTCGCCGCCCTGCTCGAGTGCGGCCTGGTCGACACCCATCGTGCCGCCGGAGGCGACGAGTCCCTCGGCACCTTCCACGGTTTCAAGGGACCAGCCGTCTCGGCGAACGCGAGACGAATCGACTTCATCCTCGTCGATCGACGGTTCGAGGTGCTTGCCGCCGGGGTCGAGGCCACCGAACGCCGCGGGCGCGTCAGTTCGGACCATCACCCCGTCCGCGCGAAGATCCGACGTCCCTCCCCGAGGCGATCCGACCATCCGGACGACCCCGAGACGCCACCCCGCCCTGGAGGGTGAACCGGAGTTCACGCCGCGGTCGGGTTCGATCCGAAGACCCTCGCGAACCGACCCCATGGGCGATCGCCAACCCGCCAGACCCTCGTCCCGACGATGACCACCTCGACCACGACCTCCTCGATCCGCATCCGCGGCGTCGTCAAGCGCTTCGGACCGACCGTGGCGGTCGACCATCTCGATCTCGAGATTCCCCGCGGCACCCTCTGCGGCGTGCTCGGCCCCAACGGTGCCGGCAAGAGCACCACGATCCGCATGATCATGTCGATCATCCATCCCGACGAGGGCGAGCTCGAGGTCCTCGGTGCAGACGCCCTGTCCGCCAAGGATCGCATCGGATACCTGCCGGAGGAGCGAGGCCTCTACCGCAAGATGAAGGTGGGCGAGTTCCTCCGCTACGTCGGCCGACTGAAGGGCCTCGCCTCGCGCGACGCTCGCGACCGTTCCGCGGCCTGGCTCGACCGGCTCGAACTTCCGGGCGTGCTCGGCAAGCGCTGCGAGGAACTCTCCAAGGGCATGCAGCAGAAGGTCCAGTTCGCCGCCGCGGTGATGCACGAGCCGGAACTGCTGATCCTCGACGAGCCGTTCTCCGGACTCGACCCGGTCAACGTGCGCACGCTGACCCGGGCGCTTCGGGAGATCCACGCGTCCGGCACCACCGTGCTCTTTTCGACCCACCTGATGAACCAGGCCGAGGCGTTGTGCGACCGGATCGTGCTCTTCCACCGCGGTCGGAAGATCCTTGACGAACCGCTCGCCTCGATCCGCAACCGGTTCGATCCGCGCACCCTGCTGGTCGAGCCAGCCGACGCGGGCACCTCCGATCGACTCCGCGAACGACTGGAGGCCCTCGAGGGTGTCGAGGCGGTCGAGTTCGGGACGGGAGACGAGCTGGTGCTCCGCCTTGCCGACGGCGTCGCACCCGCCGGCGTGCTCGGCGCCGCGGCGGCGGCCGCCCCGCTTCGCTCCGCCTCGGTCCGGAGCGTGTCGCTCGACGACGTCTTCGTCGATCTCGTGGGCGAGCGGACCGTGCCCGCGGAGGCGAATCCGTGAGTCGTCCCACCCTGACCGGCTGGTGGCGCCGCACCGCGAGCGTCGCGATGCGGGAGTTCGTCCAGACCGTCTTCACCAAGGCGTTCCTGCTGTCGGTGGTGGCCCTTCCGCTGATCGGCGTGGTGGGCTTCGCGCTCATCCCCCTCCTGCTTCCGGAAGGTCCGCCGCCGCTGCGGGGCGAGATCGTGGTGGTCGATCCGGGCGAAGAGATGGCGACGCCGTTCGAGCGACGCCTCGATCGCATGCTCGGGGACGGCGCCGGCGACGACGGCACCGCGCCGGACGCGATCGCTCGCTTCATCGAGTCGAACGAACGGGCGGTCCTCGCCGGCTCCGAGGTCACGGTTCGACTGGAGGAGGACGCCTCTCGCCTCGACGACGCCAAGGACCAGGTTCGGAATGGCGATGCCGTGGCGGTACTCGAGGTGCGGCGAGGCGAGGACGACGCCGGCGCCGGCGCAGGCCCGATCGAATCGTGGGTCATGAACATCCGATCCGACCTGCCGGCACGTCAGGTGATGCTGCTCGAGCGCCTTGCCGACGCGGCCGCGGTCGAGGTGCAGGTCGAGCGGGCCGGCGAGGACCTCGGGAGGCTTCGTTCGCTGATGGATCCCCCGCCCGGCCGGACCATGCGCCTCTCCGAAGGCGGCGGCGAGGCGCCGGAGCAGGTCGAGGCCAAGATGCTCGTGCCGATGGGGTTCATGATGCTGCTCTGGGTCAGCGTCATCACCAGCGCGAACTACCTGCTGATGTCGACGATCGAGGAGAAGTCCAACCGGGTCATGGAGGTCCTGCTGAGCGCCATCTCGCCGATGCAGCTGATGGCGGGCAAGATCCTCGGCTACGGACTCGTCGGCGCGATCCTGGTGGCGGCGTATGGAGGACTCGCGATCGCCGGGCTCGCCGCGGCGACGATGCTGGACCTCGTCCCCGCCTCGCACCTGCTCCTGTTCGCGGTGTACTTCGTGATGGCGTACTTCACCATCGCCTCGCTGCTTGCCGCGGTGGGCAGCGCCGTCACCGAGCTTCGCGACGCCCAGTCGCTGATGGGGCCCGTGATGCTCGTGATGGTGGTGCCGCTCATCCTGTGGTTGCCGATCAGCGAAGATCCCAACGGCGTGTTGGCGACCGTCGCGAGCTTCGTGCCGCCGTTGACGCCGTTCGTCATGATCCTGCGGACCACCGGCTCGGCCGAACCCGTGGCGATCTGGCAGATCGTCGCCACGATCCTCTGGGGCACGGCGACGACCGTGGGATTCGTATGGCTCGCGGCTCGCATCTTCCGGGTCGGTGTGCTCATGCAGGGCAAGCCCCCCACGCCGCTGGAGCTGCTCCGCTGGATTCGACGTCGCTGAACGGGCGCCGACGCACGCGGTCGACCTCGTAGGATCGTCGCATGCCAACCCTTCCCTCGTGGATGGTGCCGATCGGACTCGCCGTCGCGATGATCGCGACGGTCGCCGGGTTCGCGATCGTCGCGTTCGGCCTCTGGGGAGACCGCGGCCCGCGACGTCGGCGGTGTCCACGCTGCTGGCACGATCTCTCGAAGACCCCGGGCATGGTCTGCGGCGAGTGCGGCTTCACCGCCCGCGCCGAGGCGGAACTGGTTCGCAGGCGTCGGCGGTGGTCCCACGCGATGCTCGGTCTGGTGATGTTGCTTGCCGGCGTCGGCTCGATCGAGACGCTCGGCGGCACTCGGGAGCCGTGGAGCTACGTCCCCGGCCGGATGCTGATCGCGATGCTGCCGTGGTCGAGTGGGCCGACCGGACCGAGTTCGCTGCATGGCGAACTCGTGAGGAGACTCGGCCGCGGCGAACTGACCGACGGATCGATCGATGCGCTGGTGGCGGCGATCGTCGAGGGCGACGAGGCGGCCCGGCCGCCATCGGTCGAGTGGCGATCGAAGTACGCCTCGCTGCTGGTGGGCACCCTCGTCCGGGCGATCGAGGCCCGCCCCGAACTCGCCGCGAAGCTCGCAACGCTGCCGCCGATCATCGAGTTCTCTCTCGCCAGCCCGTGGCCGGAGGATCTTCCCGCCTACGGGACGCTCGACCTGCAGCACTGGTGGGTGTCACCGGTGCAGCTGCGAATCGCCATCGACGCTCCCGAGCACGAGACGTTGGGGCGGATCTCGATCGGCTACGACAGTCGCGGCCGCGGATGGCGCCGGGGATGGCCGCGGTTCCCGATCGAGTTCGACCGGCCCTGGCCCGTCGCGGACGACACCCCGGTCGAGCTTCGGGTCAGAGTGGATCGTCGCCTTCCCGAATTCGATGCCGACGCGACGACCGAGGACCGATCCAGGATCGAACCCGCGGGCGACGACGAAGGCGACTCGACGAGCGTCCCCGAGATCGCCTGGGGTCCGTGGGTCGCCGATCCGAATCTCGCGTTCGACACCGTCGCGACGGTCGCGGCGGCACCACCGGTGACCGAGCACCTGCAACCCGTCGACGACCCGGTGATGCGGGCCGCGATCGCGGCGGCCTTCGATCCGGGCCTGGTCGTCCGCGAAGGAGGCCCTCGTCCCTACGCGATCCGATTCGACGTCTCGCGAACGTCGATCCCGGAACTCGCGGATACGGCGTTGGGCCTCGAAGTCGAGGTCCGCGAGCGAGGCGAGATCCGCCGACGCACCTGGATCTGGTGGCTCGCCGGGCCCGAGGGCGGGCCTGCGGAGTGGCGAATCTCCGAGGAGGACGCCGCAGGGCTGACCGCTGCGACGGATCATGAACCCGAGGAAGGCATCTGGACCCTCGTGGTCCGCGGCGATCGGACTCTCGCGGCCCGCGCGATCGACGCTGCGGTCGTCGCCATGGGACGTGGCGGTGAAACCGTTCGATACTGGGACGGTCGATTCGAGATGCCGCTTCGCGTTCGACGCATCCCCGGCGCGTTTCCACCCCGCCCGTGGTTCGAGACGGCGGCAGACGACGCCCCGATCCCCCAGTCCTCCTCCGAAGAGTCCGATCGATGAAGCACGAGAATCTCTGGGCGCCGTGGCGCATGGCCTATCTCCGCGACCTTGCCGGCCGAGGAGAGCATGCGGCGGGTCCGAGCGCTGGACCTCGAAACTTCCTGCGGCACTACTGGGAGCATCCGGAGGACGACGAGCGCAACCATGTCGTGGTGCGGACCGACGAGGGTCTGATCCTCCTGAACCGCTACCCCTACTCGAACGGTCATCTGATGGTCTGCCTCGGCGAGGCCAGACCGACTCTCGCCGACTACGACCCGCCGCAGCGATCGGCGTTCTGGGATCTCATCGAACGGGCGTCGGACCTCTGCACGCGAACCCTCGATCCGCAGGGCTTGAACATCGGCATCAACGAGGGGGCTGCCGCCGGCGCCGGACTGCCCGAGCACGTCCACGCCCACATCGTGCCCCGGTGGCATGGCGACACCAACTTCATGACGGTGGTTGGGGCGACTCGGGTGATCCCGGACGCGCTCGAGGCCATGGCCGCGGCGTACCGGCAGACGCTGTCGAAGGGGTGAGTCTCTCGCTGCCCGACACGGGCCATGCCCCGCAAAGAGCCCCCGGATCGGGGGGCTGGGGAGGTTCAGCGGGCGACGGCCGCGGACCCCATCGGGTCTCCACCGACGGGAAGGTGTTCGAACCCCAGTTCAAGGTGGGCTCGCCCTCCGACGTTCCCGACCTTCCACTCCACCCGGCGGTCGCCGCGCGTGAGGCCTGGTCATCGACGCGAATGGACGATCCCTGGGGTTCAACAAGGTTCGAGCACATGCTGGCCGGCAGGCGCCCGAGGGGGTCCGAGGTCGTCGGTTTGAAGTGTAGATCCGAACCGACCTCAGGCGACTCGGTTCCATCGGCTCCAGACCCATTCGTGAATACCGCTCACCCGGGAGGGCGGCCGCCGAACTTTGCGGACCTCGCCGACTGCGTTGACAGACGGTCGGGTTTCCCTAACCTTTGCCGGTCGCGGACGATCTGTCCGGAGCCCCGTGGAGATTCACATGCCCCGCAATCGCATTCTTGCCGCAACTGGTCTGGCGGTTCTTGCTGCCGGCCTGGTCGGGTGCCACAGCGCCAACGACGTCAGTTTCGCCGCGATCAAGAGCAACCCCAGCCCGGAGCTCGTCGGTGTGGCCAATCGGAACGTCGACATCGAGCGCAACATGGCGGTGGTGGGCGACCAGAATCTCCGGATGCTGACCAACGACCTGAACC
>Ga0075479_10000747_pt1 | contig 14402 bp, 12 predicted proteins | sample DEB08_DNA_8_FD_76341 | JGI IMG/M metagenome (GOLD analysis project Ga0075479, IMG submission 76341) | Aqueous microbial communities from the Delaware River and Bay under freshwater to marine salinity gradient to study organic matter... | ecosystem: Environmental > Aquatic > Marine > Coastal ... | reverse complement strand
GCCCAGAAAATTTTTTGATGTGGAAATAAGCCGAAGATCCTCTGGGTCGCTCGAAGTGCCATCTGGCCCAATTGAGCGATTACCTCCTTCCATCACTATCTCAGGCTTAATGGGCCAGAGCCCGTCATCCCACAGATATGATGTCGTGCTAAATGGAGAAAGCTGCCCTGGAGCTGCGATTGGCCGGTGACCTTCATACCCCTCCGAAGTGATTTGCCATTTCTGTGTATAAGCCCCGACGCTTAACGCATTCCAAGCCTGTGCGGGGTCATGCACCTGATTGGTCAAATTCTCATCTGGATAATTCTCATAGCCACTATTAACATTTCCGGCGCTCACGATGATCAGTCGTTTTCTACTATCATCCGCACCTGAAGCCATATCATCCACTGCCGCAGACCATGAGGTTGGATTACCGGAATCTCTAGTTTCAGTGGATGTCACAGGAAGCACAAAAATTCTTTTCCTTTGTCTTTCTTGAATCTCAGCGCGACTTGCACCTTGTGTTGTAACACTACCCCAGAGGTGTTTTGGACTTTCTTCAGGAGGAGGAGGAAGAATCTTCGAAGATTCTAGCAAATGTGTAACTCTGACAGGCCCACTGGATTCCAACGCAACTCGAAGGTCCCCATACGCAACGAGACCGGCCATTAAAGTGCCATGCCCGCCATGATCGCTCTTTCCCCATCGAGGCTTAACTGCGTGCAGATCATCGTCTGACAAAATTGGCGCGAGCAGCGGATGGCGATTATTCACACCTGAATCAAGAATACAGACCGCAATATCTGTATCCTCAGAAATTTCCAAGCGCTCGACTAGATTTGCACAGAGGTCAGCCTGATCTCGGTTCTCCCAATCCATGATATGAGTTGGGATTTCCCTTGCTGCTCGAAGCTCGCAGACCAAATCAGATGCCTCAATCAGAGCACTCAACTGCGTTGCGTTTGCTCGGATCAAAAGCACTGCACGCTCTGGAAACTGAAGCAAAGGCTGATCTGCGTGTTCTTCAATACCTACCATTTCGAGAGTTGAACGAAATACATCGACAACAGCTCTATCATTAGCAGCGATCCAAGCTTCTATCCAATCGGGATCGTTACTTGGTATTGGTTGGCTTTGGTCGGTCCAGAAGTCCTGCAGAACAGCCGCTATGATATCATCAATGGGAGCTACGAGCGGCTGATTATCAGGATTCTTTCTTCCTTCTCGGATCTCCTGACCATACTGGCGAAACTTGTTAATAAAGTGCGAGCGCTTGTCCGTAGGAATGAAAACTAGCGCTCGGCTCTCGACGCTGCCATCTTCCACCTCAACATTGGAAACTTTGCAGAGACGAATACCACTTCGTCTGCTTTCGAGACTTTTGAGCGCCAAGTCAGATTCCGGTGCACTACGAAATTCTAGATAGCATCCATCTCTAGTATTTACGGAAGTCGCATGCTGGCTCTCGGACTGGTTCCACGCTTGAGTCAGCTTGGCCTCAAGGCTTTCAGCATGAGTAGATCGAGATGGACGGATTGGCAGGCGCGGCGCGCTACCTCCTTGGTTTACACTAGTAAATCTCTGCGTCTTCGTCGGCCCAGAGAGAAAGAGATGGGGGTAACGTTCTTCTGGCATTCCCGATTATTTCGAAGGATGAAGGAGACGGCGGTGGCTGAGTGACTCGGCTACGGCTTTCGCGTCGACCACACTTCGATCCTCGAGAACTGCGTTCTTCAAGGCATCACGGCACGCCAAGTCGATGTCTGCGCTACTCAGACCTTCACTTTCGGAAAGTGCGAGCTTCCACCCGAACGACTTCTTCATAAAGCCCCCAAGCGTATTGCCAATTAGCCGCTTGCGAGCGTCGTTGGTTGGCAAATCATATTGGAGTACATCGTCGAAACGACGGAACAATGCCCGATCCAATAGCTCAGGGCAATTAGTCGCTGCCACAATCAAGCTGTCGGAAGTATCCTGCTCGATAAATTGAAGGAGTGCACTCAGCACTCGGCGCATTTCGCCAACATCGTTGTCCAGTGAACGACCGCCCCCGATTGCATCGAATTCGTCAAAAAGGTAGACTCCATTTTCACGCGCTATCACATCGAAAATCTGGCGCAACTTGGCGCTGGTCTCACCCATGAATTTCGTAACGAGGCGATCCACTTGCACCGTATATAGAGGTAAGCGCAGCTCATATGCCAGCACCTTAGCAGTTAACGTTTTACCCGTGCCTGCAGGCCCTGTGAGGAGAAGTTTGCGCCGGTGACTTAGGCCATGCTGTTTGAGTTTCTCTTGTTGGCGAAATTCGTGAAGCACGCGCTTAAGACGCCCCGTTAACTCTTCAGGCAATACGAGTGAGCCGATCTTAACCTCTGGCTGCTCAGTCTGGACCAAGCCTTGCAGATCCGGCGGCAAATATATGACTGCAGATTTGCTCTCTTTTTCCTTAGCATTATCGACGAGATCACGAATTTCCCTAGCCAGTGCGGTGTGTCCTTGGCCTGCTTCGTGCGCAGCTACTTGGAGCGCAGCCGTGAAGAAGCGATCCGATTCCTCACTGAAATGAGAGCGGATGAGTGTCTTGATTTGTGCTGCTGTTGCCATGATGAAATCCTAACGATTAAGGAGTTTTTAGTCTGCTGCGAGAGCGAGATCTAGTTTTCCTTCCCTCGCCTTACGTTTACTGATAGCCGGCTGATAGGAATTTGCTTTTAACTCATTCTGTGCCAAACAACGCAACATTTGCGGATCACAGTCAACTAAAAAATTGTAAAAGCTTAATGCAATGCCGGAAATGTACCAAAGCGCCGATGGAACTTGAGCGTAATCACCATCAGAACGTCCAGTTCGTCGGCAAAAAGTGATTTGGGGCATCTGATTGGGCTATTTTTGCCACAGAAATTACCGGCCAAAGCGTTCAGTTACTTTGACGATCCATCATCGAGTATGGTCGGACAAGCCGAGTTGAGTGCGCAGGAAACGTTTCAGGCTATTCCGTCAATTATTTATAGCCTCCTTTTTTTAAAATCTCCGAGCCCGGAGTTTGTCGAGGTTGTAGCATTCGTTGGGTTGCTCGAAGACCTCTTTGTTGACGTAGTCGATGACGCGATCCCATTCGCCCGCTTCGACACTGGCGGCGATGAAGTCGTTTTCTTTAACCGTATCTTCGAATGTCTCGAAGCACATGCGGTCGATCTTCATGCCTTCGATGCCGATTGTTTCTTCTTGCACTGAGGCGACAAGATCGTCAGCAATGTCAATTATGTTTAGTCGGCCTCTTTAAACTCCTTTAATATTTTGCGTTTGATCCCTTCAATTTGCTTATGGAGTCGTTTCGGGCTGGCTCTTAAGTCACTTTGTCATCGTGCCAAATTCAGTAATCAAGTCACTTAGTGAAGCGCAGGTCGATCGTATCATCCACATGGCATGGTGTGATCGCACCAGTTTCGAAACGATTTACGAGCGGACCCATTGCACCGAAGCAGATGTCATTCAACTCATGCGCACCAGACTCAAGCGCAACAGTTTCAACCTCTGGCGCAAGCGTGTCAGCGGCCGCATGACCAAGCACCGTAAACGCTTTCGCCGTGAACAGGCACATATTCATCGCCCCAAAGCATGGTAACACGCTTTTCCGCAGTCCCTGATCCAACGTTGCCCATCATCGCCATTGATATGGGCTACAGCGCTAACACGCGCTCTTGTGGCTTCACGCATAGTGGGACCGAGGAAACGCAGACACTGCATTTTGGTGAGTGTATCAGCTCTACGATCGAATTGTTCAGGCAGCAGGGCCGCCATCAACTTATTTTAGAAGCCGTACTTTCCACCTACCATCGTCCCGATGGCAATCCCGATATTCGCGGGGATTTTGAAAAAGGGCGTGGTTGGTATTACGGTCCAGGGGTCGCGACATTGGCTGCAGCGCAGCGCTTCCTAGACGTGCTAGACCGGCAACTGTCCAAAACCATGCAAGCGATTCCATTGGTAGAAGGTTTTCTCAGTTACAAAAAGACTCGTACTCAACATTGCGATGATGCGCGGCGACTTCTCGATGAGTTTAAAACAGCCGAACGCTTTAAAGCACGCACGGGTAGTGAGCCGCTTAGCCCTCAGGTCGCAGGCATGCCATTGATCATTCGATACAATGCTCCGTGAGAGTGTTATAAAAAGGCTGTGAGTCAAAATGTAGGGAAGTTTCATCAATCCGGAGCGGATGCAAATAAGGACTATCAGGCCCTCGTTATAAGAATAACGGAATGATCCCTGCACCCCACGTAAATTCTTCCAGAAACGGTATCTTCATTTTTCTTCCCAGTAGTCTGTTGGCCACCCTGAACGATGGAGCTGCTTCATTTTTTCCAGGAGCCGTTTATTATCGGGAGAAGCCGCCAGATTTATAGTCCCTTCGGGATCGGATTTATAGTCATAAAGTTCAATACCCTCAATATTGCCTTTACCTTTCTCCCAAAGCGTAAAGCGATAGCGATCGGTGCGGATGGAGCGGGCAACCACCTTACCTTTCCGAAACTGGCTGCTGGCAATTGCACTCCAGGAACGTTCAGGCACTTTAAGCAAGGGCAGCAAACTTCGGCCTTCGCAATGTGTCGGCGTTTTCAAACCGGTGGCTTCGCAAAGCGTTGGATAAATATCCAGGAGTTCAACCAGCGCATCAGACCGCAGCCCTTTTTTTGCTCCGGGTACTCTGAGCAAAAGCGGAACATGATTGGTCGTTTCCCAGCAGACACCCTTGGTCCAGACTCCGTTAAAGAAGATGTCCGCCAGTGCCTTATTCTCCGGTTTCACATAATCGAGCCACTCCGATTTATAATACGGTTCGCTCCAGTCTTCACCGATACTGTTGTGGTAAACCTGTTTCGCAATCCGTTTTTGCCCAACAATCGTCAAGTGTTAGCGTTTCCATGAATGCGTTCTATCTGATAAGGATTGCAGTCCTTCGAAAACAACGGTTCCCACTCGCTTTCGGGGCATAGCGATCCATCCGAACAGGTTTTTGTATGGGCATAAAATGAAGACATACGCACTAGCCTTACTAAAAGAGGATAGCATTTATTTCAGATAAAGCAACGTCGGATGGGATAATTTTGGCGGTGTTTTATGGTCGGGCCTAGGGGACTCATTGCATGGATGCACCGGATAGGCAGGATTTTGATGAGCGGTTGTCTGGGGTATTCGATGCATCCTGTGTATTCATGCAAATATTCATTGCATGTAACATGGCAGGTTTGCCGGACATGTTATCCCCAAAATAGTGAAGTCTCAATTTTCTGCGTGCGTTGGTTGATTAAAGTGAAAAAGTACTTATTATTTGAGTCATGAATATGAACGAGCTTGTATTCATTGTCGGACTCATTCTTGGTAGTTTGGCAATGCTTTCGGTGTGTTGGGTATGGGTGCGTAAACAGGTGTTTGGGCCGGGCGGAGGCGTATTGAGTTTTTTTGGTGTGCTGTTGGTTGGGCTGTCGCTGTGGAGTCGGGCAAGCGTGGAACTGACTCCGGACGGATTTAGGGCCGAGTTTGAACGCTTGCAGCAAGAGATTAATCAGGTGGTTCGAAAGAGTGAGCAAATCAGTCAGGAGGTGGCGGCGGTCGCGGAAGTCAACCAGCTGATTACGCGAGAGGTGGAAGTCGTGGCAGAGAATCTGGCGGTCAATAAAACCCAGTTTCTTGAGTTGACCAGGGCCTTGAATCAACGCGACGTGCTGCACACGGATCAGATCAAGCGCTTAGCTCAGCCGGTCGAGACCATGCCGGTGGTCGATCTGCAAAAACTGGAAAGTGCCCGGTTAAATCTGATCCGCGAATAGACTGCGAGTGTCTGTAGGGGTGCGCCTCTGCGCACTCTTAGCTCCTGTCTGAATTCATTCAGCGTCGGCAGAGTTTGATCGGCGCGTATGAGACGGGCGTGCTCTGGCCTTTCGTACGCAATCCTCCTGCTCTTGATTGCCGTTGTCGAATCTGGCTTCGATGCGCACATAAAGCCGCGTTGTGCCCTACCCCATTTATTGCCTGAGACGGTTGACAATCGATCTTAGTCAGATATCTTTGATTAGTTATTCTTATTTTTATTGTTTTAATCATTACAAAATTAATTATCATGAAACTTGTGAAACGACTTTTAGTGGTCTCCTTACTTGGTGGCATGGTTGCCTCTATGAATGGTCAGACCACTTTTGTTTTCGGGAGTAACAACGGAGGCGGGCAAGCCCAATTAGATTTGGATGGACGCTCTTCGGGCTCGACTATTTCGGGTGGTCTCACCTTAACGGCAACAGCCAACTCAGGCACATTTAATGCAACGGCAAGCAATGGATTTGGAATAAATGGCGCAGGTTCCGGAGACACCACGACTGAATTTGACGAAGATAATTCTACGTCTCCGGTCAAAGACTTCATGACCTTTCGTTTTGATCAGGATGTAAGATTTATATTTTTGGAGCTTAGCAATTTTGGCGCAGATGAAGGCTATCTCACGCTCAATGCGTCGACGATTATAATTGATTCTGGGAATTTCACATTTGATCCAGGTGTTAGACTTGCAGCAAACACGGATGCTATCTTGGGATTTACCTCAGGCACAGGATTTGCATTGGAGTCACTCACCGTTATTCCCGAATCTGGAACAGCTGCCTTGCTCCTCGGCATTTCAGTCCTTGGCCTGGTAATGCTGGGGCGTCGTAAAACCGTTCATGCCCGATCATCGGGACCGCAACAGTGAGCACTGCTGATCGCCTGGGAGGCAGCCCTGTATCAGGTACTTGGTCTTCAGCGAGGTCCGCAGCGAGCCAGGGACTCCCCCGGCAGCGAGTCGGCTACTCTGCCCGGACAACAGGCCGAGCGGAAAACTCTTGTTAAAGAACCCCCTGTCATGAGCGCTCAAGAGCGGCACATGAATGGCTTGCGTCTGGCCGAAACACTCGGTGAGATCATAGGCGGCGGCGACCCATCATGATCCGCTTTTTCCAGTATCGACTTCATTTCCAGTTCAGAAATATATTCTCGTGTTCGACCGTACATTTTGAGTATCATTTAGTTTTTTAGACTTCCCCAATGGCAACCCAAACAACTGTAAGCTGATTTGAGACTTTCTCTACATCGAGTGCTTTTTCATTACACATTTTTTTTGACTGCATTCGTTTTTGTTGTGGTTCATAATATTTATGGCCAAGTAGGTAGCGACATCCATTTGCCAGACAGTTCCTTAAAAGCTTATCTTGAACGTGCACTGGCAGCAAGCCCTTCATTGGACGCTTTTGAACATCGCTATGAAGCTGCAATCGCGCGTATTCCGCAGGCAAGAGCGTTGCCGAATCCACGGTTTCAGGCAACGCATTTTGTCGAATCGATCCAGACGCGTACGGGTCCGCAGGAACATGTATTCGTGCTAGACCAACGGTTTCCCTGGTTTGGCAAGCTGAGTGAGCGAGAACGAGCTGCCAGCACGGAAGCGGAAGCGCTTCGAGATGCGTGGCAGAATCAAAACCTTCGCGTAGCTTTGGAAACCAGCACTCATTACTATGACTATGCACTGGTTCATCGACAAATTGATTTGTTACAGCGTAATCTTGAGTTACTTCGTCAAGCAGTGCCTTCCATGGAAGAACGAGTGCGTGGTGGCGAATCCCTTGATGCGTTACTTCGTTTGCAAGTAGAACTGGGCAGACTCGAAAATCGTCTCTCAACTTTAAGCAGTCAAAAAGAGGTTATTGAAGCAACATTACGCGAACTCCTTGTCCTTAATGAAACTGCGCTTTTGCCCACTCCCGAGCTTAAGCCTGTCGAGGCTCCAACTGTTGATCGTTCTTCACTTTACAATGCATTGGAGCAGGATAATCCGGAGTTAAGAATGCTGCGAAAACGTATTGAAAGTGCGGAAGCACGAAAGGCGTTGGCTCGCATGGAAAGCTATCCGGATGTCACGTTGGGGATTAACTACATTCAAATTGGCGATTCCGTAGTTCCAACTTCAGATACTGGAAAGGACGCATGGGGTGTCACCGTTGGCATTAGCATTCCACTATGGCGTGAACGCAATCGCAATGTGCGTCTGGAAGCCGCAGCCGCCAGGAATGCGCTTAATGCTGATTTTCAAGAGCGATTTGTTACTCTCAAAGCCGAAATTAGCAAACGTATAACCCAACTTCAAGAGGCGGCACGTACGGCGAGAATCTATGGGGATGAGTTGCTCAAATTAGCCAAACAGTCCGTTGCAATAAGCCGCACACGCTACGAGGCTGGAGAAGGAACGCTGCTTGCCTGGATTGACAGTGAACGTTCTCTTCTGGAACTCGAGCTCAATTATTGGGAGGCCATTTCGAACATCGCAAAGCATCATCTGTCACTACAGGTTATTGTAAACCAACCGGTTGCCGGTATTCAAATTTCAGAGACGAGCCAATGAAACAAATTACACTCATCATCATTATAGTTGCGGTTTTGTTAGCCGGAGGGATTGGCTTCTTTTTTGGGCGAAGCTTAGGCGGAGGCTCCGCTTCACAAATCGAAGTTCACACAGCCAGCGACGAACCGAAAACCTGGACGTGCTCAATGCACCCACAGATACAACAACCGAATCCAGGTGATTGCCCGATTTGTGGCATGGATTTAATTCCACTTCAAAACAAGGGATCACATGACCTTGGACCACGCACTCTTGAGATGGGTGAAAGTGCAGTAGCCCTCGCAAATATTCAGACAATCCAGGTGGAACGCCGTTTCCCGGAAGTAACTGTTTCATTGGTCGGCCAGATCGTGCATGATGAGACGCGGCTTCGTTCACTCAGCGCCCGATTTCCAGCGCGGATCGATGAATTATTCGTCAACTATACCGGTGTTCGGGTAGCTCAGGGCGAGCACTTGGCCATGGTTTACAGTCCGGAATTGCTGACTGCCCAACGTGAATTGCTTGCGGCTTGGAATGCGAGCCCTGAAAGTACTGCAACAGTTGCTGCTCGTGTGCGTCTTCGGCAATGGGATCTTTTGCCCGAGCAAATTGAAGCAATTATTCAGGAAAGAGAACCGTCCGATCATTTTGAACTCAAGTCACCCATCAGTGGAACCGTGATTCGGCGATACGTTAGTGAAGGTGACTACGTACAGACGGGAGAGCCCATGTTCCAAATTGCGGATTTGAGTCATCTCTGGCTAATGCTGGAAGCATTCGAGTCCGACCTTGCAACCCTGCATTACGGTCAGCCTGTCGAGTTTACGGTTGAGGCATCTCCCGGAGAAACTTTCAAAGGAACCCTAGCTTTCATTGCCCCGGAGGTGGATCAGCAAACGCGTACTGTTGCAGTGCGAGTCAATGTACTGAATTTAAACGGTCGCCTACGTCCGGGAATGCTCGCTCGAGCCCATATAAAAACCTTTGTTGGTATCGATGGAACGACGTTCTCTCCAGAATTGGCGGGCAAATGGATCAGCCCGATGCACCCGGAAATTATCAAAGATGCCCCCGGGCAATGCGATGTTTGCGGAATGGACCTTGCTCCGACTGAGAGCCTTGGACTTGTAGTCAGCGAAGAAAAAGAAGCTCCACTGGTTGTGCCGGTCTCGGCCGTATTACGCACAGGCCGGCGTGCCGTTGTCTATGTGCAGGCGCCAGAAACGGAAGTACCTACTTTTGCAGGACGAGAGGTGGTTCTTGGATCGCGTGCAGGCGATTTTTTTGTAGTTAAAGAAGGTCTGAAGGAAGGTGAGCGAGTGGTTACGAAAGGAGCCTTTAAGATTGATAGTTCGCTTCAAATTCAGGCTAAGCCGAGCATGATGAATCCCAGCCTGAGCAAAGACGAGCAACAGACCAATGAATTTAAAGGCGCCGAACTCACCATCTCACCAAATCTTGCAAATGCAATCCTGCCGACTTATCTGAATCTGCAGTCTGCGCTGTCTGCGGATGACTTTGCAGGTTCGCAAGTCGGATTGCGCGAAATGATGGAGATCACCGGTCATCCAGCACTGTCTGACCTGATTCATACGATGCTTGCGGCTGAAGACCTTGACGGCATTCGTCGACCGCACTTCGAAGTACTCTCGATGGCGCTGATTCATGCCATTCGCGAAACACCCGGTAGCATCGGACAATCTGTTTACTTAATGCATTGCCCAATGGTTTATGCCGACCGGGGAGCCGACTGGTTGCAAGCGAATGATGAATTACTCAATCCATATTTCGGTAGTAGGATGCTCAGGTGCGGTGAAGTTAAAGGATTATTAGGAGGCCGCATGCAGCATGCGCATTGATCCACCAGTAAGCTTGATCAACCAACTCATCCGCTTCTGCCTTGAGAATACCCTTGTTGTCTTTATACTGACGGTGGGCTTACTTTTATGGGGAGTCATGGTCGCACCTTTTGACTGGAAGGTGCAGGACTTACCCCGCGATCCGGTGCCGGTCGATGCGATCCCAGACATCGGTGAGAACCAGCAAATTGTATTCACTGAGTGGTCGGGGCGTTCGCCACAAGATATCGAAGATCAGATTACATATCCATTGACAACCGCTCTTCTCGGCCTCCCCGAGGTCAGGACGGTGCGCAGTTTCTCTATGTTTGGATTTTCGACGATCTATGTCATTTTCAAGGAAGATGCCGAGTTTTACTGGAGTCGTAGCCGCATTCTTGAAAAACTGAACAGCTTGCCCACCGGCTTACTGCCGGACGGTGTATCTCCGCAGCTAGGACCCGATGCAACCGCTTTGGGGCAAGTTTTCTGGTATACACTTCAAGGGCAGGATTCGGCGGGCAATCCAGCGGGTGGATGGGATCTTGATGAACTGCGGAGTGTTCAGGATTGGTATGTCCGCTACGCGCTTCAGGGTGTTGAGGGTGTTGCCGAAGTTGCCTCCATCGGTGGCTTTGTTCGTGAATATCAGATCGATGTCGATCCTACCGCACTCCGCCATTTCGACATTTCTCTAGTTCAGGTTTTCAATGCTGTTCGAGCTAGCAACCGTGATGTGGGCGCACGAACCATTGAAGTCAATAATGTGGAGTATGTGATACGCGGGCTTGGATTGATCGAGACTTTGGAAGATCTCCGGGAGACCGTACTGGTCGAGCGTAATCATGTTCCTATTACCCTTGATCAAGTAGCTGAGATTCAATTTGGCCCTGCCCTGCGTCGAGGTGCGCTTGATGTCGCTGGAGCCGAAGCTGTTGGCGGTGTAGTTGTCACCCGATATGGTGAAAATCCGCTTGCGGTGATTCAACGCGTTCATGCACAAATAGAGGAAATAACGCCTGGCTTGCCGCGCAGAGTTCTAGACGACGGCACCATTAGCCAAGTTAGGATCGTGCCCTTTTACGACCGTACAGGGTTGATTTATGAGACCCTCGGAACGCTTGAAAATGCGGTCCGCCAGCAGATTCTCGTGACATTGATTGTGGTCGTATTGATGGTGATGCATGTGCGTAGCGCGGCCCTGATTGGAAGTGTGCTGCCACTTGCAGTTTTGTTTGCGTTTATCTGTATGAAGCTCTTTGGCGTGGATGCAAATATCGTCGCACTCTCAGGGATTGCCATCGCGATCGGCACCATTGTGGATATTGGCATAGTGCTCACAGAGAATATTCTCAAACACCTCCATGAGGCTTCAGAAGAAGAGAGTCGCCTTGAAGTCATCTACAAAGCATGCAGCGAGGTGGGTGGTCCAGTACTCACAGCGGTTCTGACAACAGTGATCAGCTTTCTGCCGGTTTTCACCATGGAAGCTGCCGAAGGGAAGCTCTTTCGACCGCTTGCATACACAAAGACCTTTGCGCTCATCGGTTCTATTTTTATTGGACTGACTCTTGTGCCTTCCTTGGCGCATATGGTTTTCGGCAAGGGCATCCAACGTAGATTTGTGAAGCAAATGGTCTGGGCCGGTATTGGTCTGGGTGCACTGATTGCCGGGATTTTGTTGGTTTGGTTCCCATGGTGGTTATCCGTACTATGTATCTTAACCGCTGGTTTTCAAATTTTCAGGGTGAAATTTCCTGCTGATATATATCGTTGGTCGAGTATGGTCTTTAATCTCATTTTAGTACTGACCATCGTTATTTTACTGGCACATGACTGGCAGCCACTGGGTCCTGCAAATAACTTTGGAAATAGTTTCTTTGTGATACTTGCCACTGGGGGTGTCCTTGGATTAATAACACTTTTTATTCGAGTCTATCCTCGAATCTTACGGTATTTACTTGGTATACGTACATGGTTTCTTGCGGGCTGCTCACTGATTATCCTTACTGGCGTGGTTATCTGGCTCGGTTTCAGTTCAATCTTTGGCTGGCTGCCGAATTGGGTAAAGGAATCCAAGCCATACAGCGCCCTCTACCATGCTTTTCCGGGGCTTGGAAATGAGTTCATGCCAGACCTCGATGAAGGCTCGTTTCTGCTGATGCCGACAACGATGCCACATGCATCCATTGGCGAAGCAATGGATGCGTTACGCACTCAGGACATGGCGATCAATGCCATACCTGAGGTAGAGACCGTGGTTGGTAAGATTGGCCGTGCCGAAAGTCCACTGGATCCTGCCCCCATATCAATGATTGAGACCGTTATCCAATACAAATCAGAGTATGTAACCGATCAAGGCGGGCGTATTTTAACCTTTGCATACAATTCAGAGACAGAGTCTCATGCCCGCGATGCCAACGATGAGCTAATCCCTGACAGTAATGGCAGACCCTTTCGACAGTGGCGCGATCATATTCAAAGCCCGGATGACATTTGGACTGAAATTGTTGAGGCCGCTTCTGTTCCGGGAGTGACATCTGCGCCGAAGCTTCAACCGATCGCAGCGCGTATTGTCATGTTGCAAAGTGGGATGCGAGCCCCAATGGGTCTAAAGGTATTTGGCCCCCATCTTGAAACAATTGAACAGGTTGCCCTCGAAATCGAAGCGCTGCTGCGCGAGGTTCCATCCATTCAAAGTGAAGCGGTTACGGCAGATCGAGTGGTGGGTAAGCCCTATATCGAAATTGACATCGACCGCAAAGCAATCGCCCGATTGGGTATATCCGTTGATCAAGTACAGGAGGTAATTGAAGTAGCCATCGGCGGACGTGTGATTACACAAACAGTTGAAGGCAGGGAGCGCTACCCGGTTCGGGTTAGATACCTGCGTGAACTTCGAGATGACTGGGAATCCATCGAACGCATTTTGGTCAGCGCTCCTGACGGGACGCAAATTCCTTTGCGCGAACTAGCCACACTTACCTACAGACGAGGGCCTCAGGTGATAAAAAGCGAGGACACATTTCTAACGGCGTATGTAATTTTTGATAAGCGGGAAGGCTATGCTGAAGTCGAAGTCGTTAAGCAGGCTCAGCGATACCTTCAAGAAGCCATAAAACAAGGCGATCTTGAAATTCCGGCAGGCGTCAGCTATCGCTTCACCGGCAGCTATGAGAACCAGCTTCGCGCCAGCAAACGCTTAAGCATTGTGTTACCCGTTTCCCTGGCGCTTATTTGGATGCTGCTCTATTTTCAGTTTAAACGCATATCAACAACGATGATGATTTTCAGTGGTGTTGCCTTCGCCTGGGCGGGAGGCTTCATCCTCATATGGCTCTACGGGCAATCATGGTTTCTAAATTTCAACCTCTTTGGAATAAATCTTCGTGATCTTTTTCAGATGGGAACCATCAACCTAAGTGTAGCGGTCTGGGTCGGCTTCCTTGCGCTCTTTGGCATTGCTACCGATGACGGTGTTTTGATGGGCACTTATCTCACACAAAGTTTCAAGGAGACACCACTAAAGTCGCTTGAGGAGCAGTTTGATTTGATCGTCGAAGCCGCCAACCGGCGCATCCGTCCTGCCATGATGACTACCGCTACCACTATGCTGGCACTTTTACCTGTATTAACATCTGCCGGACGTGGTTCGGACATTATGGTACCGATGGCAATTCCTACCTTTGGAGGTATGCTTTTTGCCATATTGACCGTATTTATTGTCCCGGTACTGTTCAGTTATCGTTCAATTGAGGGAAAATAGAGACGAGGGTTCGAGTTCCTAAGACTCCAACACAGAACTGTTTCGGGTATCACTTTACCAATCGCTTCACTGATACTTGACTTACCGGTAATCCGCTATCGCTTTGTAATCTGGTTGCCGAAGAACATAGCAATGATGGAGAGGTCCACAGAGTCCGAGTTATTAGCCACCCTCACCCAAAGACTCGAAGACATCGCACAACAGGGCGACTTCAAACGCTAGCAAAATTACTTCCCAAGATATCTGCTCAAAACCATTCAGGACTGGTTCGCCCACCACAGCGACGCCCAGTAGTTTACACTGTTTTTTGATACTCATCGGATTGCTTTCTTCAACGAAGCTCGTCCTCTGGGATAATGACACCGAGTTTGTCACAACTGTATTTTAAAAAATCCACCTCCACTTGGAG
>Ga0075479_10000730_pt1 | contig 14583 bp, 14 predicted proteins | sample DEB08_DNA_8_FD_76341 | JGI IMG/M metagenome (GOLD analysis project Ga0075479, IMG submission 76341) | Aqueous microbial communities from the Delaware River and Bay under freshwater to marine salinity gradient to study organic matter... | ecosystem: Environmental > Aquatic > Marine > Coastal ... | reverse complement strand
AAGCCAATAAAGTGTGATGCAAGAGTTGATGGAGTATCAGTCGGAGAAAAAACAAGATTGCTGTTTTTCCCACCTTCTTGGCTGATGCCATTCAGATTGCCAAGAAAAAGACAGCGTGTTCGAGTCAAGAAGAAAGATGGAACAAGAAAAGTTGTTTCCGTAACAAGGCTGCCTGAGAATCAAAAGACAAAGTGCGTACAGGTAGAAGGTGGTGTTTACCTTACTGGAAATTATGTTCTGACGCACAACAGCACTCTTGCTGCGGCCATCTGCACATACTGCGCCGGGTTCGATTACAACCCAGTATCAAAGGGATTCGAGAATGTTGCACAGATCGTTCTTGCTGCATCGAAGAAAGAGCAAGCTGACCGGGTAACAATGGCCGAGTGTGTCAGGATGCGTCAGCAAAGCGATCTCCTTAAAGAGATGAGCGACTTCAAGAATCGTCAGATTACATTCGGACATAACAACGGACACATCATCACCATCGGATCTGACAAGGCTTTCGATGGTCTGAATCCTCATCTAGTGAACGTCGATGAGATGCACGCTTTCCGTTCAAACGGAAACCAAAAAGAGTTCATCGATACGATGAAAACGGGTAGCGGATCTCGAAGTCAAAGCATCTTCCTCGTGACAACCACAGCAGGCTCGACTTCCTCTGAACTATGGAAATCGGAATGGAACTATGCGACCGGCGTTGCCTCCGGTGAGTACGACGACAACTCCTACTTCTGTCTCAGCTATGAACTGGATGAAGAGGATGATCCTCTCGACCCAGAGCTTTGGATCAAAGCTAACCCTTGCATGGGTGTGACTCTCAGTAAAGACTACCTCGAAGATCAAGCTAAACCTGCTGCTGCTGACAATGTTTCGCTAAACAGGTTTACTCGTTACCACGGCAACCGACTCGTCAGCAACCTCGATACGGCTTTCAATCTTGAACAGTGGGATGCCTGCAAGAACGAACTTTCTGATTGGTATGATGCCGAGGCAGTAGGAGCCGGAATCGACCTCGGCGCGAGAGATGACTTAGCAAGTCTGTGTTACTGTGCAAGGTTTCCTACCGAGGAGTTTGTTGAGGATGCTGAAGGCAATAGGAATCCTATCTATCGGTATGAGTTCAAGTCTTACTCTTACATTGCGATGGATAGTGTCAGGGATGTCTCAGCAAAGCCCTTTTGCGACTTTATCAAGGACGGGTATCTTGTGCGGTCAAAGTTTCCTCTATCTGAGCTAGAGAGAGACTGTATTGAGAGATGCAGGGAGTTCGGGTGCTGGCAAGTTGCGTTTGACCCTTACAACGCACAGCAGGCAGGAGAAAGGATTTCTCAAGAGGGCATCGAAGCGATTACAATGGCTCAGACCACTAGACACTTTAATGAGCCTATTGGTGAACTGCGACAAGCAATTATTGAGGGGAGAGTCAGGCACGATGGAAACCCGCTACTTAGGTGGGCCGTTGGTAATGCAGTCCTTGTGACTGATAGGCAAGATCGTGTGATGTACGCGAAGGATCAATGTCAAGAAAAGATCGACCCCTGTGTTGCGATGACTATGGCTTTCGCAAGGTGTATTGCGATGCCAAGTCGTTCGTCAGGTTACTTCACTTTCTAAGGTTAAAAGATGTTCAAGAGTCTAGTCGGTACGCTGTTCAACGAACAAAGCAGCAATGCCTCAAGTCCAGCAGCATGGCTGCTGCAAGCACTCGGTATAAGCACAAAATCTTCCAGCGGAATCAACGTCAGTATTAACAGCGTACTGGGTATTCCTGAAGTCTGGATGGCTGTTAGCAAAATATCGGGACATCTAGCTCAAATGAAAATCGAGTGTCACCACTACGAAGGTGATGATCGATCTTACACCGAAAGAGTCTATAACGATGCCGGTGCAAGAGTCCTTGCTGACCCAAGCGAATACTTCACCCACATGACGTTGATCGAGAAGTGGGTTGTCGATGCTCTGCTCTATGGCAATGGTCGTCTTTACATCGAGCGTGCTGCAAATGGTCAGCCTATCGGACTTTATCCACTACAGGCTGAGAACTGCACCACAGTCGTTGCAGATGGAGAAAGATGGCATACAGTCAGCATCGATAGTGCATCTTCGATTGCAAGCCTTGAGGCTAACCAGAATCAGGAATCGACACTCTATAAGATCCCCGATAGGGATATCCTCTACTTGATCGGTCTATCAAGGAACGGATGGTGGGGCGAGAATCCCATTGAGATCTTGAAAGACACCTTTGGTCTTTCGATTGCCGGTAGCGAAGCGTCAGGTGCTACGTTCCGTAACGCAGGCAAGCCGGGTCTATTGCTTGAAGCACCTAGAGGTGCTTTCCGTACAGCAAAAGAGGCTTCCGAGTTTCTTGAGCAGTTTAACACAGCACACTCTGGACTCGATAAGTCCGGCAAGACTGGGATGATCCGCGAAGGAATGAAAGCTCAGGTTCTTCCCAATGATACTAACACCAGCGGTTACGTTCAGCAGCGTCAATTTCAGCGTGAATCTGGTGCAATGATCTTCCTGCTCGAAAGCGTGTTTGGTGATAACACTGGTTCAACGTATAAAAGTGTTACTGAACGCAATGCCGCATACGTTACTAACTGCTTGGGCAGGTGGATCAATAAGATTCAAGACGAGTGTGGCAAGAAGCTACTCAGTGGCAGACAAAAGGCTGCCGGCAACTACTGTTACAAGATGGATACTTCGATCCTTTTCAAGCATGATCGTGTTTCACTTGCACAGTACACCAGCAATCTGCGTCAGCAAATGATGATCTCAGGCAATGAGATTCGAGAACTACATGGGCTAAGACCTGTTGAGGGACTAGAAGCAGACTTCAATCCTTTTGCACAGCAACAAGAAGCTCAGGTACAAACTGAAGAATACGAAACCGAAACGGTTGTTCCTGAACAGGATGATCGTACAGAAATTGAGGCAAGAATCGACCAAGAGTTTATGAATGGGAAATACGACCATATTGATTTCAGCCCTCCAAAGTCTGTCAGAGATGAGGCAGCGAGAGGTCTTGAACTAAGAGAAGAACATGGTCGAGGTGGCACTGAAGTCGGTGTTGCAAGAGCAAGAGATTTGAAGAATGGCAAGAATGTTAGCCCAAGTACCGCAAAAAGAATGAAAAGCTATTTTGCTAGACATGAGGTAGACAGACAGGGAGAAGGATTCTCTCCCGGAGAGGATGGATACCCAAGTGCTGGTAAGATTGCTTGGCTTCTATGGGGAGGAGATCCCGGTAAGTCATGGGCAAACAAACTCGTTACACAGATTGATGCCGCTGACAAAGAATAATTAACTAGATTAGTAAACGGAGTTAAAAATGAAGTTTGAAACCTCTCCTGAAGATAAAACCATCACCATGCGTGGTGGCATCGGGGATTTCGATGGTCATATATCGGCCAACGATTTCATCGATGCACTTAATCAGCATGAAGGTGATATCACCATCCACCTCGACTCTCCCGGTGGAAGTGTTACCGATGGTCTTGCCATCTACAACGCAATCGTCAACTACGCAGGAGAGATCACTGTCCACATTGATACGCTGTGTGCATCGATTGCCACTGTCGTTGCTTGTGCTGCTGACAAAGTGGTTATGAATAGCAATGGCAAGTACATGATTCATCGTGCTTGGACGATTGCGATGGGCAACTGTGTCGATTTCCGAAGCATGGCAGAGATCATGGAAATGATGGACAAGGATATCGCTGAGACCTATGCGGTCAAAGCAGGTGGTGCAGTCGAGGATTGGCTTGCAAAAATGGATAAAGAAACGTGGTATGATGCTGAGGCTGCTTTAGAAGCAGGCTTAGTCGATGAAATCATTGATATGAAAAAGAAGCCTAAAGCAGAAGAAGCTAAGGCATCTGCCATCGGTCCAAACGTGCAAATCCTTGCCAGAGAGACTGCTAGAAGGATCAGGCTACGCACGAAAGTTTGACATTAAATTAAGTTTAGATACATTCACACTAACTGTAGAGCTACGCTCTCTCAAACTCAAAGGAAAACTATGTCAGTCAGGCGAAATCGTAACGATATCAAGGCTGAGTTGAGCGATGTTTCGCTTGAACTGGAAGCCTTGGCAAAATCCGAGTCAGCAACCGTCGAAGAACTACAAGCATTGCAGGCGAAAGCAGACAATCTTGAAAAGGAGTTCGATCAAGCTGTTGAACTAGAAAAGATCAAGGCTGAGATCCTCGCCAAGCGAGAGGCTGAAGCGAAAGCAGCAGTCCAGCCACCTGTTTTCGAGGCCCAGCAACCCAAACTTGAGGAAGTTAAAGAAGTGATTCCAGCAACCGCTAAGTCCCAAAAGTCGAAAGTCTTTGCTTCGAGCGAAGATGCTTACACAGCAGGCATGTACCTTGCAGCCCTCGGTGGCGACCACAAGGCAAAAGAGTTCATGGCGGCTCAGTCCGGCGGAACTGACAACAAGGGCGGTTTTGCCGTACCTTCACCTTTGAGCAACAAGCTTATCCACTTGCTCGAATCATACGGTGTTGCTCGTCAATACTGTCAGCGAATCGTGATGGGAAGCGACAACTGGGCCGTCCCTAAAGTGACTGCACAGGCATCCGTATATTATCCAGCCGAAAGTGCATCTTTAACGGAATCAGACGTTACTTTTAGTTCTGTTTCGCTCGTTGCCAAGAAGATGGCTGCCTTGGTTAAGATGTCCACTGAGATCAGCGAAGATGCAGTCATTAGCATGACTGATACGCTTGTGACCAGCATCGCTTACCAAATGGCTCTTGCAGAGGATGACAACCTGTTCAACGGTGTTGCTTCCGCAATCAATGCCAATGGTATCGCTGGAAATGCAAGTGTTGATGACACCAATGTTGCTTCGCTTGCTGCTCTTGCTCTTACCGACCTAACCGCTTGTGTTGGTGGTATCGGCAATCCGATTCGTGGTGCAAGCAATGCTTGGTTCATCAACCCAGCAGTCTACCATTCGGCTGTACGCGATCTTGCCAATGCTGCCGGTGGTAACACCATCCAAAGCATCGAAGGTGGTCAGCAGCAATCGCTTCTCGGATATCCAGTCGTTTTGACTAGCATCATCCCTGTTGCTCCTGCTTCCGGCGAACTTGTAGCAGTCTTTGGTGACTTGCGACTTGGGTGCTACTTCGGTGATCGTCGCTCGCTCAACTTCAAGACCTTGAATGAGCTTTACGCAGCAAACGATCAGATTGGGATTCAAGCTACTCAGCGAATTGACATCGCTGTAGCTAACCCAGAAGTTCTCGCCAAGATCACCATTACCTAATCATGGCGAAAGTTAAGTTTAAAGTGGCCCGCATGGGATTCCCTGCGGGTCACATTGTGGATGAATCATCCATAAAAGAAGGTGTGCTAAAAACCTTGTGGCAGTTTGGCGTATTGGAAAGCGTAGAAGATGACAACAAATTGGACGATTCAACGCCTGACAAGCCCAAGTACGCTTCCAGTAAGCGTAGCCCAAGTAAAAAGTCATCTAAACCTAAATCCTGATGACAGCACACATAACGATAAGTTGCAGGATCTTATTATCGCTGCAACTGAACGGTTAGAGCAGGATATCGACCGCCAGATCATCACCGCTACTTACGAACAAACTCAGTTCGAGTGGAACGAAGATGATGAACAACGTGGCGAACTAAAGCTATACAAGAAGGCTGTTACGGTCATTCAGTCGGTTAAGTATTACGACTCCGATGGAACTCTCGTAACGATGCCTGAAGCAGACTACATCTTCGACGCAGGAAGATGCTCTCTGTTTGTTTCACCCGGCGAGGACTGGCCGAGTGTTCAAGACTACAATCCAAATGCTATCGCAGTAAGGTTCACAGCAGGCTACGGATCAGATGCTTCTTGTATCCCTCGACTGATGAAAACTGCGATCCTTCTTTGCGTAGGCAAGTGGTTCTACGATCCGGCTCAGGAAGGAAGTGCATTACACTCTCAGGAAGTCGCTTACGAGCGTATCGTTTCTAACCTCTCTCGGAGTTCCTATCCGTGAGTAGAAAACGAATCGGGATGCGAAGGTGGACCGCTACCTTCACTCGGCATGACGGTACAACCGATAGCTACGGTCAGCCTACCTACAAGACAGATGCAGATTGGGATGTCGTTACTCAGACATGGCCCTGCGAACTGATTACTACTGTAGGTGGTGAGATCGTCAGAGGTCGCATGACGCACGAAAAGACGACACACGTTGCATACGGCGAGTTCTTCGGGACAGGCGATCTGACGGTCAGAGATCGTTGTACGATCAACGGAAAAGACTACGGCATCAGCGCGATCATCGACCCTGATGGATTGCAAATGGAAAGACGCATCGAGCTACGAGGTGAGTTCTGATGGGTAGTATCCTTCCTACTTTGATTGCCGTTGCGAAAAACGATGCTACAGTATTAAGCGTCAGTGGTGGTCGTGTTTTTGCTGACTACATACCTGAAGGCTCTGATAAACCATCTGCCATCCTCTACACAACATACGAGGATGCTTACGATTGTTTGACTGAGTTCTTTCCTATCGCTACAGCAACCGTAAGGTTTGAAAGCTATGGCGAGTCGAGAGAACAAGCAAATGATCTTGCAGATGCTATTGAAGATTCTTTGAACGGATACCGTGGTAGAATCTCAGGCGATGACATATTTATCAACGGTGTGAAAAGACAAACTGGTAAGATACATCTTGTCGATATACCGAATGATGGAACAGATAACTGGCAATTCAGGACCGTTCAAAGTTTCGACGTTTCCTATACAAAAGTTTAACAAGGATTAAAAAATGCCATCAGCATACTACACAGGTGAGGGTGCGACCGCGACTTTCCCCGGCATCTCGTCGGCTTGCGCGCGAAGCATCTCTGTATCCGGCTTCTCAGTTGATAAGATCGACGCTACATGCCTCGACAGCAGCAACTTCAAAGAGTACATCCCATCGTTCCTCAAAGAACCCGGTGAAGTCTCTGCGACTTTCCGATTCAGCGGAACTTTGCCAGTGGCGAGCGTTGGTGACGTTGGTACTGCAACGATCTCCTTTGGATTGCTCGACGGTGAGACGACAGCAGCATCTTTGACAGGAAGTGGATTCCTAACGGATGTATCGACTTCCGAAATCAACGGGACATCGCTCGTTGAGATGACCGTTACGTTTGCTTTTGATGGTATCGGTACTGAACCATCGTTTACAGCAGGTAGCTAATAAAGGGTAAGCTATGAGTCGAGTTGAACTACGAAAGCACATGGGGATTGGTTTAGGATCTGGGAAAGAGCATTTCCTGAATCAGTACATCGTGTTGCTCGACGGAAGGCAGGTTGGTTACAAGGGTTGCAAACATGGCGACCCTATCAACCTTACTTCACGCATACCAACGGATCTTGTAAAGATCGTTGAAAGTGAAATCGATCTCCTTCTTGGGGACGATAGTAAAGCGAACGAGTTAATCGGAACTTGGTCGCATGAGGACACTACAGAAGTTGAACAGGGAGATACTGAAGATGACATCTTTGACTCGTGAGAAACTGCTTTCACTAAAACCAACACCAAAGGAGGTCGAAGTGGAAGGTTTCGGTATTGTGTTCTTAAAGCCTTTGACTGAGTTGCTTCGTTCACGAAGATTGTCAGAGTTATTTGACCAAAAAGGGAAGTCTGACAAGACGACCCAAGAGAAGCGTCGAGCGAACATGATTATCGACCAAGTGTGCGATAAAGATGGCAACCCGATGTTTACTCAGGCGGATCTCAAGGACATCCTAGAACTGGATGGTGCGAAGCTCGATGAGCTTGTTCATGCGATCTTAGATTTCAACACGGAAGATGAAAAAAAAGATCAGGGCGAGTCGAAAAGCTAATTAAGCATTTCAAAAGAAACCATCGACTACGCTGGGCATTTATCGTCTGCCAGAAACTAAAGATAGATGACCCAGTTCATTGGATGGACACTGTAAGTCCCACATTGCTCGACCAGTGGATTGCCTTTGAGATTGTTCAGCGGGATACCGGGGAGTCGTCATCGGGAGATCCTGAGGATGCTAGAGAACAACTCAATTCGATGGTGAAGCAATGGCAAAAATGAAGTCGCAGATAGACATTACAACTCTACTTCAGCAGGCAATGATTGGTGTTAGAAATGACATTCAGCTTGCAATGCACAGGGAGTTTGCACAAAAAATAGGACAGGTTGCTGCTGTTACTATTCAGGCTCAAATGCGTGCAAAGGGAATACGCAGAGCAAAAGCGACTGGTACGCATCTGAAGCGATCAAAGAAAGAGCAAGCAGCAGCAAACAGATATGGTTCCATGCTTGATATTTCTTACAAGGTGTGGAGAAGTCAAGACATGAATATGGATATTGTCTTTGCTGGTCAAACTCTTTCTGCATATAAAGCCAGATTTAGAGATGATGGATGGAAGAACCATCATTATTGGGGCAATCCAAGTGGGAACGACTACGGTAAAGAGGACTACATTGATAGTGCAAAGTCTATTTTAAGACGAGAAGTTCCCTCTTTAGTTCGATCTGTTGCCAGAAGAGTTCTTGCAAACCCTAAGAGATACAAGCAAAAACACGGAATCAGCATTAACTAATATCTTGGATCAGAAAAATGGCAACAACGACAACTTTAGTTGGATACGGCATTAGCTTCGATATGAAGTTAGTGGGTGGAACAAAGACAGCAGATGACTTTGTTAGAGTCGGCAAGTCTGTAGAAAAAGGATTGAATAGGGCATCAAGAAGCGTAAAAGACTTTGAAATAGCTCAAGATCAATTAAGTCAGGCATTAAGACAGGGAGCTATCAGCCAAAAAGAATATGAGCAACAGCTTACAACTCTAAGGTACAAAGAACAACGGAGAGTTGAACAGCTTGAAAAGCAAAGGCGAGCAGTCCTTGGTTTAGACAAGCAGGAGAAAGAATTAGAAAGAAATCGTCAGAAACGCGCACGCACAGCAGGTATGGCTGCTTCTGGTGTTAGCGGACTTGGATTTGGAGGTCGCGCTGCTGGTGCTGCTAGGTTCTTAGGTGGTGCAGGGACGGGTTCAATGGCTCTTATGGGGCTAGGCTTTGGTGGAATAAGTTTGATAAAGGAATCTATCTCAGCTTTTGCAGACCTAGAAGCTAAAGTAGCTGGATTAAAGACTCTATTTGGCGAACAATTGGGAGAAACACTTACCGATCAGTTTAGAGAGTTAGCTAAAACAACGATTCTGACTAACAACCAGTTGATCGAGAACGCGAAAACATGGGCTTCTTATGGTCTAACTACTGATGGGCTGACAGATCGTCTTAAAAGGCTTGGCACGGTAGCAGGTGGCAACTCAGAGAAGTTCAGATCGCTGACGATTGCTTTTGCGCAGGTTAATGCACAGGGCAAACTGATGGGCCAAGAAAAGAATCAGCTTATCAATGCTGGCTTTTCATTGCAGGCCGTGGCTGATGCAGCAGGAATCTCGATGGAGAACTTTGCTGATGCAATGAAGAATGGGCAGATAACAGCAGAGCATCTAAATCAGGCTCTTGTGGATGTAACAAGCGAAGGAGGTCTTTTTGCTGGTTACTTAGAAAAGCAAGCAGAGACTATTTCTGGAAAAATGACAGTCCTTTCTTCTGCTTGGGAGGAGTTCTTACAGACTCTAGGTAAATCGGAGAAAGGTCCGGCTGGAAAGTTTTTAGACAAGATGATTTACGCTGTTGAGAAAGGGACAGAGTTTGCCGAGTTTGTTTCGACAGGGAAGATTGATTTCGGTTTAGGGTCTGGAACTGAAGTGAGTTCTCGTTTCGGTGGAGCTGGAGGTGTAGAGACTGGCTTCGATTTCGGAGACATATCAACCTCGATTAATTTGCTTGGTGGATTAACCGGCTCATCTCTTGAGCCTATTTTAAGGGTTGTCGCTGAAACAGGTCTTTTTGGAGAAGATGTTTCTAGTGCAGCGGAACTGTATTTCAAGACATTGAAAGGTTACGCAGACAAAGGAGTTATGGGTAAGTCTGGTTACGCATCAGCAAGTGCTGCTTCTGAAGCTGAACTTGCTAAAATGCAAGAAGAAGTTGCCAGAAAGAACAAGAAGATAGCAGAGAGAAACGCATTAGAGGCAGCTATAATAGATCCAGAGACAACTGCCGAGTCTTTTCAGAAACTTATTGATTCCATAACCAGCAAAGGATTGCTTGATGAAGCAATGAAAGGAAGTACAACTGGATTAAAATACAAAGATGTTGGAGAGGCTTTGTTTGGTGGTGATGACTCCGTAAACCTCATGGAAACAATGGGAAAACAGTGGGAGGAAGACAGAAGGGAGGCACAAGGAAAAGAGCTTAATAGACTTGAGAGGGAGAGGCAGGCATTAGAAGATCAGGAAAAAATGGCGAATGAACGCCATGACTTTGAAATGGCATTGCTCAAGATGCAAGAGTCCGATTTGAATGAACGTCTGGCACAAGAAAAGAATATTGCAGCAGGTCCTTCGCAAAAAGATGCAATGTTTACCGGAGGGTCAGTTGAGGAGTTTATGTTTCTTCGTCGGCAGACTCAGGAGAATGAGACTGCTGTTGCAGTAAAAGAAGCAGAGGATCGTGCTGCTGAGCAAAGAAGGCAAATAGAAGCAGATAGGAAGGCAGCAGACGAAAAAAGAGACAATGCAATAACTGACCTAAAGACTGCAATAGATGAACTTACAATAAAAATCAGAAACCTAGATTAAGAAGATTTAACAATGGCAACAGTAACAAGATCAGATTTCTCCATCACATCCAGAGTTACAGCAAACAATGCTGCTGGTGCTGGCATTACGATCAACAAGTCCTTCTCTCAAGACAATAAGAACGCAAGTTCTGTGATTGTTCCTGATAAGGTGCTTCTAATTGACAAGGAAGTTATCACTTCAGGGACATCGTTGACAGTGGATGTTTACGATCTAGGAACACTGGATGTCGGTGCGGGCGCGGGTGATGATAACCTTGGCGAGACACACGCTAACACGGCAGTAAACAGTATCATTATTCAGAACGATGGTGATTCTGCTGGTACACTAAGGATCAACCAAACGGTTGCTAATTCATGGTCAGGGCTTCTTGGCGGAAGCAATCAAATCGATCTCCCTGCTGGCGGATTCTTTGCTCTGTCATACGGGGCAACAGGAAGTGCTGTGACTGACGCAAGCAGCCATCTTATTCAACTTGATGCAGTCAGCGGTAATGTTACGGCGACACTGATATTCGTTGCTAACTAGGAAATAGAAATGGCGTTTAACTTTAGTGTTTGCAAAGTTGGCGATGATAGCTACAGAGTCAGTGGGTCTACTGGACAAGGAAACAGTCGATCTACGACCACTAACTTTACTCAGGCTTACATCGTCAAGACGCTCGATGCAGATGGAAGTCGCTATTCAGGCAATCCATCGGATATCAATGCTGCAATCGTAGGTAGAGCAGATGGACTTCCTCTTGTTCAACAGAGCGTTTACTACGATGCTGACTCAGGTGTTGTCCATCCTTATGCAGTCTGTATCAGCAAAGATGTTAAACGAAGGAGAGATGCTCCTACTGTTTTTGATGTTACTTGCACGTTTCAAGCAAAGACTGAAACCGAAAGTGAACACAACGAAGTCCCCAACGCTCCTACTGACCTAAGACCAGAGGTGACGGTCAGTGTTGATGGCAAAGAGAGGGTTCTGTATCAGGACTTCGGAACTGCTTTTGCAACGCCAGATGTAAGAACTAACTCTCAGTCCAAACAATGCTGGATGTTTGAGGCTACAGATGGAACAGATACATTTGGACTCCTTCAGTATCCTGCACCAGTTACTACACAATTACCTTTGCTTACTTTGACAGTAGCACAGTATGAAACCTATGTTTCCTACCAGCAAATAATTGACAGGTCATACAAGACAAACCAAACGGCTTGGAAGGGGTTTGATCCCGGTCTTTGGAGGATTGTAGTTAAAAATGTATCAGAGGTTGACATACAAACGGTTTCTGGTCCTGCTACATGGGCAAAGGTGACGTATGAGGTCAAACTTAGCCCAGATGGTTACTACAACCAGTCAGGAACATGGGTCAATACTGGATGGGAAGCACAGGTCCCAATGATCTCTCCGAAGTATTACGATTCGCCTGCGGTTGGTCCACCGAGAATAAGAAAGTTCCTCGATGAAAACACAAGTGAACCATACATGGGATTTCTCGACTACGATGGAGATGCAGATTTGACAGCAACTCGACCTAACTTTAAGACTCATAGAAGATATGAGTCGATTGAGTTCACAAACTTTTTGCAGAACTTCTAATGTTTAATCCAAGCTACCCTGTAACAGATGGAATGGGGCTGGAAGGTTGTATCGCTCAGACAGCCTCCGGCGGTATCCCTGCTAGAAGTGGTGCAGTTGCCGGTAAAGCCGAGGATGTTGCAATGCAGCAGATAGGCGCAGATGGAACTCTTGTTGCCACTGGCAGTACGATGATTGTCTATAACCCGTTTGGGACTGCTATTGCTGGTAGTGCTTACATACTTTGTAAGCGTGTTGATGGTGTATGGATCGTTGATGCGGAGGATTGCTAATCATGGCAGTCAAACACAGTCCGGGGTGTGGTTGCTGCGGTGGATGTCTTGGAGTAGTTCAAGTCCGTGACAGACCATTTCCAACCTACAGCGGAGGTGGATGGGTATTTCCTGATGTAGAATGGAAAACTGGTGGCGGAATTAGTTATGTCAGTGGGTATGAGCCACCTACAGGAAACGAGAACACAATCGCAGCAGGCGATGAAGTTCGTTTGGTTGTGTCTGTTCCATGTAGTAACTGGGCTGTCGCAGTTGAGATCATTGGCGATGACCATACCGCTATCACTGAATCCGATAGAGGACATCGCATCAAGGTCGGCAAGTACCTACAAGGATGGTTGCGTGTTCCTACTGCAACCGTTGATGATGTTTACAACAATAGCGATACAACGCAAATCTCTGCCACTACGCTCAATGCTGGATGCGTTACTGGCTACAGCGAAATGCTGGGAAATCAGAACCTATTTGCAAACCTTGCAAACTCTTATTCGCACCTAACCTATCTTTTCTCCGAGACAGACAACTTCGGTCGTGGATGGGCGCAAGCGAACGTCGAGTTCGGGTACGAGGATTATAGTCAGAGTTACACCAACTCTGAGACAAGCAAGACATACAACATTCCAGATGCAGGTAATCCAGCTAACATCATAGGATTCCCTATCGAAAACAATGATGCCGGTCAGCAGTTAGTTGAGATAACAATAGAGGCAGGTGTCTCTGACATCGAAGTTGGCGAGATAAAAGTATGGCATGGCACTTTCCATCACTTCAATGAATCCAATGGATTTGTTGCAGAGACAAATAGAAACGGGGAGTTCAATAACCTCATCCATGACCAGCCAAGCACATATGTAAGTATTTCAAGTTACGTTTCTAGCGACCAAAGAGTCTATTCCAACTTTTTTTGTCCCGGCGGATCTGCATGTACTGATGGATTGACAGTTGACTTTACAGCAGATGCTTCAGCACTCAACGGAACGCACGCTTGGCGAACGATCTATGATGCAAAGTTTCCATACCACTCTAGGCTCGCTAGAACTGCTCAGGAGTATTTCACCAAGACAAACGCAACCGCTGCACAACTAACTGCTTTATCAAACGCCAAGACGTTATTCAATTCTTATTCGTCTTATACCCATGCTTCTGTTCTTGATGACCTCAACCTGTATCGATATTTCGAGCCAACGCCGGACATTTCGATATCCATGAGTTACACATCGAGTTGCACAGTAACGGTGAACAATGACCTCGGATGGGACTCGACGACATCTCATTCGTATCCCAGACCATTGCATCTTGGCGGTCTTGAAGTCAATTCGTTTTACTGGCCGCAAAAGACTCCTGACTGCACAAACGGATGGACATGGAACCTTAGCGATTTCGAGAATGGTTTAGAAATCTATCTTGAGGACACTGTTAATTACAACAATGGTACGGATGACATTACTTTGCAGGGATGGGATAGCGGTGCTTCTGAACTGAACTACGATGCCTTGAACCTTCCGCTAATGCTTCCAGTCCTGACGAAAATGGACTTCGATGACAAAGACTCGTACAAGGCATTACAGTATTGGACAAACAAGGACATCGAAACAAGCTATTCGACGACCGAGGATCTTAGCGAAGGATCGAAGTGGACAATCGAAACGACTTGGACTTACAAAAAGGTCAGGGCGTTTAGAGGATGGGACAACATTGATGGACACAGCGTTAGTTCTTCATGGATAGAAGATTACGTTCCAGATCCTAGCGTCCCTTACGCTAATCCCAACGCCGAGCCTTTCATCCAAAACCCTGATGAAATTGCTAGAGAGGCAAGCAGAGGTCAGATCGTACTTAAAAAGAACGCAATCCAAATATCATCGGCATCTATCGATGGGACAGACTACACAGGGCTGACTGACTGCACTCAGGAAACGAGTCAGACTGCTTCGTTGTCTGCAACGCTCCAAGCGTTTGAGCAGGAATACACCTACGACAATCAAGGCACAGGGGCTACCGAATCGATACAGTGG